>Ga0307507_10010080_pt1 | contig 12348 bp, 12 predicted proteins | sample 7_EM_MG_FD_207223 | JGI IMG/M metagenome (GOLD analysis project Ga0307507, IMG submission 207223) | Populus trichocarpa ectomycorrhiza microbial communities from riparian zone in the Pacific Northwest, United States - 7_EM | ecosystem: Host-associated > Plants > Roots > Unclassified | place... | reverse complement strand
ACTGAAAGTCCGGCAGAACGAACGCGTTCCTTCCCGATATGACACGCGTCTGTGGCTCTACGGGTTGCACGGACGTGTGCAATCTGAAGCCTTCAGATTCAACTGAGGAGCTCAAAGCTCCTTATTTGAACTGACGCCAAGACCTCAGTTCAGATTCTGTATGTGGTAAAGTTGCCAACTTTTTAGTAACTTTTAGCGTGTTTTTTGGGCGGTCAGAGGAACATTAAAAATTTGTGGCTGAAGTCAAGTTGAACTGGAATTCAACCGAACAGTCACCTCAGAATCAGATTGGAGCTCCAGATCAACTCCATTCTGAAGCCCTCATTCTGATCTGAACTTGCAACCGAACGACCCCTTAGTATTATCCCCAGGTTCCAAATCGGCATCTAGGCTAGAATTAGAAAGTTAACGACTAAAGAGTTAGTATAGTTCCTAAACGTGTTATTAAAGAGACTTACCTAGCTAGAAAGGCCCACGTAAGAGTGCGAATGTTATTATTTATGAGAATGAACTGCTTATATATGCGCTCCTAGACACTATATATCCGAGATTACTATATCTCTACAGCAGTAGAAACCCTTATTAAATTAAAAAGGCTATAAGTAATAGAAGATACCTTCCATCCCTATCTTTTACTATTCTAATATAAACAGAAATCCCTAATAGCGTGTTAGAGCCAGTAAGCCTTACGCGCGTAAATAGCGGAAATCTAATATAGTTAGTAAAATTTAGAATAGGATAAAATAAGAAATATTAGAACATAGGTCTTCTTCTGGCTACAATAGTAGGAATACTTAAATCTATTTTTGCTAGAGCGCGGTATCTTATAGGTATAGGAAGGGTCTAATATAAGCGCATAAACGTAACAACGGCAGCACTTTAGAGAAACCGCTGTAGGAGTAATAGAAGTAGTCTATAGCGCCAACAGAGTAGGGATAATGCTGCCGCCAGTTTAGGGACGCGCAGTACGATTACAAGCCATTACAAGAGAATACTATGGGAAGTTGGTATTATTAAAGAGATAAAATAGGGATCCTATTACCTATAGACGCGTTATAAGAAGAGAACAGAGCAGTGGTAAAAAGAATAGCCGGAGATGCGGAAGCTAAAAGCTAAGATATAATAAAAAACAGTCTGCTAAAAGACAAGACAAATAGTATTATTAATAGAAAGATATATAAGAGACAACAGCTTATAAACTAGAAGAAATTAATATTAAGACGTTATTATTAGGACCTATTTTAGGTAAATAGGGATAGTGGCTAGTTAATGCATTGTATAGGACAACCTCCGGATTAGCTTATAACAAATTCTTATAATAAGGAAGGTAAATCCCATCTAATTTTTATTATTATTATTATTAAAGTTCTATTATAAAGGCACTGTAAAGAGCTATAGTGGAAGAAGAGTGGAGGAATAGAAGATAAAGTAGGGTTCCACATTAGTAAAGAACTGGCGATAAGCCGCATTATAGAGTACTTTTCCACTAAAGAACTTCCCTAGTGGTTTTAGTTGGAACTCCATAAGAGTTCATTAAAAGGTAAAGTCTTAAAGGACTAAGACCCTTAAAGGAGAGGTAATTATAATAGGCGCTCCTAAAAGGTATATATTAGATAAGACAGATAAAGGTTTTACTAATATCCTACTAATGTCCCAGAGGAGATATGGTTAGATAGATAAGGGGTAAAGGGTTTACTAGTGTCTTAGAAGGATTATATAGGGAGCTGGTTCTCCTCTAGAGAAGAACTAGTAATTAGTCTCTAAATAGAAGAGGTTAGAAAGCATTTGTCCTTTAATATGTGAAGCTCGTTCTACCTTTAACTTACCTTCTACTTATCTATAACTCTCATTCTATACTGTCAATTAGATAATTATACATTCCGGTTAGACTGGCCTCTTACAATTATACCCTACTAGATATCCTATATAGGCCCTTAGCGCAAGCTTATTTAGGCGTAAAATATTATATTTAAGAGAATAGGCCCTATAGCTATAGGCTTATAGGTATCCTTATATTGGGTTTTGGTAATATTATACCTATTACTAACTAGACTTTTTTAAAAGATATCTACTACCTAAGTCTTTTACTAGGCGTTTAATTAAGTAGATAGGTAGCTACTTTATAGGCTTCTAGTATTCCATTCTATAATTAAGTATTAGGTACTAATCTTTTAAGAGTAATTCCTTATTTAGCTGTCTAATTATTAAATTTGTCTCTAAGAGACGTCTCTCCGTCTATATAGATTATGGCTACTTTAAAGCCATATTGTTGTTTAATAACATTATAGTATGTAATAACTCTTTAGGTAAGGGACAACTTCTTAGCCATTATGTCTACCTTATTTATCCGCGTTATGTCATTAAGAAAGTATACTACGTACTTATTGCCATTAAATACGACTATTCCGGGTATTAAATTAAGGTGGATTTTATAAAAAGGAACCATTAATAGAGTTAGTATCCTTCTAGATATTACCTTATGAGCTTTACTTACTCTATATAATTTATATTCTACCATTATTAGGCCTTTTAGAATCGCGCCCGTTACTAACTAAGGTAGTTACTTAATTACTTCTTTTCCTGTATAGCCTAATCGCTAATACTATATAATGCCTTCTACCTAATTTAGTAAAGGCTTTAATAAATACTTTAATAGTTTTAATTAAGTCGTAAACAAGGCCTCTGGTAAGTCTCCCTTTAGCTTATTATATTTAATAGTGTTCTAACTATAGTGGTAGCTATAGTAGATGTATATCTTGTTATCGCTATAGAAGAGAATGGTCTCTTTATTATTCCAATAGACGCCTTTATTATTAAGCTTTTAGAGGTATACCAGGTTAGTATAGAAGCTTAATATAAAGGCTGCTCCTAAGAGCTATATCTATCTCTTCCCTTTTAGGTAGTTAATTGTAATTATAGCTGTGCCATAGCCTATAATTTCTTCTATATTTAAGCCCGTGTAGACTTGCTCTAATATAGGTTTAATATCGCTAATAAATCTGGCTTAATTATTAAAGACATATACATTAGTTCCTAAGTTAAGAAGAACACTATTACAAAGCTTATAGTCGGAAGCTATAGCTATATTATACGCTCCTTTTTAATAAACCGCGAAGGTTCCTTTAGGCTCTTAAGAGCTCTACTAGTTACTATCCTTTAGCTATTTATTAACTTAATTATCCTTTTTAATTTGCTTAATATAAGCCTTAATTTTAGGCGTTATATTAGCAATCTTTTTATCTACCTTCTTCTGGATTTTATTACTTAGTTTAAACTACAATAGGCAAGAAATCGACTCTATAATATACTAGCATTTATTAAAGTAGTGGCGCTTTCCATATATGTACTCTAGCGGCAGTTGCCTTTCCTTCTTTTACTTATCTGCTAATAATTTAGGCTTTAATTTAGGCTTTAAATTTAGTAACTTACTTAGCTTATCCTTAAAGGTAGCTATAAAGGATTTTTATAGGGTTTTACCCTTTTGGGCAAGCTCCGTACAATAGTAATTTTAGTAGATTTTAAGCAGTTTAAAGAAGCTAGGAAGCGTCTTTTTTTACTTAAGCCTTTTAAGCTAGTTCTTCCAATATTCTAACTAGCTTAGTGTAATTAAATCGACTATATACACAAAGTCTTTTACTAATTAGTTATTATTTACCTTAGGTAGATTTAGCTCCTTATACGTAATATATACCTTCTCCTACTCCTCTAACTAGACCTTAAAGTTCTGGTTCTAAGGCGCTTTCTTAAGCTTTGTATACTAGGTAGCTACTTAAAGCTTTTAGGCGTTATTAGTTGGAGTAATTCTCTGCTTTAGTGACACTAAGACGTTATAGGTGGTAACGCATTTAAATATATAGATAAGGTAGGTACGTAAGATTAAGCTTTAGATATAGCTGCGCAATATATTAAAAGCTATCCGTGGCCGTCGTAGCTGCGCCTTGACCACCCAGTCGTTTAGACTGGGTGGTGGACATCCTAATCGCCAGGACGGCTCAATCGCCATAATTAATCAATTTTATTAATTATTCAAATACTACACAACCACCACAATAAGTGATTATCTATCAATTAAAAACCAGGTTGCTTGCCTTGCTCAAGCCATCCATAACGGCGAATATCCCTCAATTGCAGAGGCAACGCGTGAGAATCCTGACCTATACGGTCGCGTCAAGCAACGCGTTGCTGGACGAAAGTCTTGATTAGATCGACCTGCAACAAATAGGCTACTTAGCGATGCAGAAGAAGGAGGCATTATGCTATGGATAACATGGCTGAACGATATTGGGCAACGCCCTAGCATTTCTATGCTTGAACGATTCGTTAATCGCATTCTTGTCAACCGTTATACAGATCCTACCAAACCACCACCTACCTGCGGCACTAAATGGGCCACACGCTTCTGTAATCGCCAAAAGGTTATACTTAAGACTGAGGTACCTAAAGAGGTAAAGAGATAGGCTGCCAAAGATCCTGTTCTCGTGAAAGAGTAGTTTAACGCGTTAGGGAGGGATATTGAGAAGTACGCAATACAGCATAAAGATATGTATAATATGGACGAATCAGGCATACGTATAGGGCAAGGCAAGAAAGAGAAGGTACTTGTTATCTATAATAAGGCGGCACGATGCGAGGCAGGCAAGGCGTTTAGCTATAAAACTGTTATAATTACAGAGACAATTTGCGCGGACGGCCATGTTATCCCACCTCTTATTATCTTTAAAGGTAAGACCTACCAGATGCGCTGGTACTCGGAGACAACGATTCCCAATAGCTACACTATCGGTGTCAGTGATACGGCGTATACAAACAACGAGATCGCGCTTGAATGGATTAAATACTTTAATCTTTATACGCAAAACCGGACTAAGGGTGCATATAGACTGCTCATTTTTAACGGCCACGGCTCTCACAAAACGCTAGAATTTACGCAATACTGTATTAATCGTAAGATCTTACTAGCCTGCTTTCCCTCGCATCTAACGCATAAGATGCAGCCGCTTGATGTGGTTATATTTCAGCCCTTTAAGCACTGGTACGGTAAGGCCGTAAACCAGGCTTACCGCACTGGCGCATTTAAAATTAATAAGATGGAATTTCTTCACCTTATTCCTAACGTACGGAAACACATATTTAAGAAGGTAATAATTAAAGCAGTATTTGCAGAGACTGGCCTTTACCCGTTTAACCCGAAGAAGGTGCTTAATAAGCTGCCTCTACCGCGTAAGGCCACACCAGAGAAGGACCCAATGTCAACTATTAATATTGCTACGCCAAGGACGATTAGGCAGGCAGACGACCTAGCTTAGTATATTAGGCAGAACTGGCAGGAGCAGGAGAATGAGGACCTAAATGAGGCTATACAGAAATATGTATACGTCGCAGAGATTCAGCTTTAAGCATTTAGATCTCTTAAATGGCAGCTAAAAGAGACTAAGGCTGAGAATGAGCGACGCTAAAAGCAAAAGGCTAATACTAGAAAGGCTATACAGAAGTTTGGGGTAATTATAGTAGCTAAAGGCCGCTCACTAGCTAAAAAGAGGAAGATAGATAATGAGAAGAAGCTCGCAAATAAGCGTAAAAAGAAGGCTAAAGTACCAACACCAGAGCCTGAGACTCCTAATAACTCTGAGGATGAATATAGTGAATGGGATAAAGCGCATAAACACCAGGAAGACTTGTAATTATTAATGTAGTGGTGCTATATAATTAATTCTTTTAAACCCTGGCGATTGAGCCGTCCTGGCAATTAGGATGTCCACCACCCAGTCTAAACGACTGGGTGGTCAAGGCGCAGCTACGACGGCCACGGATAACAGCTGTTTTCTATATAGCTTTATATCGTCCCTATAGTCGGCTTTAAGCGTATAGAGCTCCTCCTTATTTTTATCTAGCTCTAAGAGCTTTATCTTTTAGCTATTAATATCTTTAAGTAAGGCTTAAATAGGTGCTTTAAGCTTTAGCAGATTGGTCTTGGATATTAATAGGTCGACATACTTCTAAAGATAATTATTATTTGCTTTTAACTTAATAAGCTTAATCCATTTATCCCAATTACTTAGGCTTGCTAGGATAACGGATAATATAATAACTGGTTTGGTTTCTTATTAAGAGTTTATTATCGTAGTTGTCTACAGTTAAGATAATAATTAATTGGAATAAAGGCTTTAGAATTAAAGATAATATAGTAGATAGCCCGGGCTTATAACTATTAACCAAGCAATAAGGTATAAGAACTCTATCTATTAAAGAGGGCTCTAGAGCCTCTATATATATACCAGATAGGTAATAAATAGATTGCAAATAGAATAATAACATAGCTATTATTTGGCAATTAAAATAGGTATTTAGATATTTGATAAGATATTTAATAAGACATACAAGGTAAGGAGCGGGGTATTAAGACATAGGGTTCTAGACTTAAAGCCAATATTAAGATAGTGGTAAGGAAATATAATCTAGTTCGACAGGAATTTACTGGCCATTCTATTACGAGCATGCCATTCTATTCCCAGGCTAGGTGCGTTACTTTTACTAAATAAACTAGGGCATTGTCCTCCATAAGAATAGGCTAATATCGCAATATCTGCCATAATTCCTATGCGAATTTCTTAACATTGGGGCATATATATATCCAGTAGACGTTGCTATTTATTGTCCTTTTTTTATATCCCAGCTTAATTAACTAATCCTTTTTAAAAGTAACTAGAGGCCCCTTATTCCCATAGGAGATGCTACTATAAATTATCTAGCTTAAATACCCCCTAAATTTTAGGACACAGTAATTAATATTATATTTTTCCTCTATACTCCTAGTAATAAAGATCTGGCCTCCTCTGGTTTAAATGGATGCTTTATCTGTCTAAATTACTGCTGTCTATATTTTAGGAGTCCATTCTAGGTAAGAACAGGCCTATTTAAGACGGGCCTCTTATTATTTGGGTGTAATAAGGGGCTTCTCTATTATAACACGCCGGAAATAGCCCTCTTTTCTAAACGCCTTATGTCACGGGACTGCCCGCGACACGCGCTACGCTAGACGCGTAGCTTTCCTTTCCTTGTTTGATATTGCTTGGCAGATAGTTTATCCGCCCCGATTGCCCCTATATAGATTCAGCCGCAGTTGCATTCCTGTCGAACTCTCCAGCAATCCTCTTGAGTCTCCACGACAGCTGTACGTAGCTATCAATTCCACGAATCTGATGCCTGTTCATCTAGTGTTCGCATGTGATACTTCGTCATCGTGACACCTTATAAGGATCGCTTACAGGCAGAGACCCCCTCTAGCATTACAATCTCCTCCAACGGCTTCCTTCGGTGGAAGTAATTAAGCTTAGCCTGGGCAAGGGAGCCAGAAATCTCTCGGTGCTTCCAGCTAGCGTATTAAGAGAGAGAATATGTAATATTACGCTCTCAGTAGGAGAGCCAAGTGCCTGGATCCCGAAGAGGATCTCAAGGAGTTAGGTATCGGATTTTTAGTAGATGGTTACCCGGCCGCCGGCAAATAAGATTTGGCATCGGATAGATATATAATATAGGGCTCTCTTACTCTCTCTCTGTTTGTTTTATATTATCTGTGTATTCTGGTGGCTTCTGTATGTATTTATAATACGGGGGGCTATGCTTTGTACGCTAAAGCTACCCCGGCGCTAGCAGGGAGGGAGCGGCAGCCCGCACAGGTAGCCCCCTTGTAGCATACCGGGGCGGGTAGGGGCTTGTCTTCAGCTGCGTTCATCTACCCCGGAATAGTGGCTTGCCGTACGTGGGCAGACTTCATTGGACAGAATGCTGAGAAAGCAGTGATGTGGCTTGTTACACAACATTGCTCCAAGTATGCTATAGCAGAAAGTGGTGTTGCGGCCCTCGCTGGTGTGAAGGCCAGAGAGCGAGCAGACGCTGGGAACGGCATTCTTTTCTCTCCACGACGGCGTATACCGGTTCTTCAGCTTCTGATATACCTAGTATGAAGATGTCTGGGGTTTTATGCAGTATCTGAAGAGCTCGAGAATGTGTGTGGAATGAGTCTCTGTAAACCACAAGGGAATGCCCACGCTCATCGGCCTGACCAAGTTTACTGCTGAATATGCTTCTCGGATCACCACCGTCTAGGATCATGGAGGGCTGCCTGCATAAAGTATATGAGCTTTGCGGTGTGAAGAATTGCATGAACGACTTGATTTTGAATGTAGCTCTAAAGTCTCTATATATACACGAGGTGGGTAGCAAGAGGATGACGTCGATGCCGACAATAGCCGTTGTAGACAACGTAATAGAAATGAGTAGTAAGACATATGATGTCAAGAAATAGGTAATGGAAATGAGTAGTGAGACATGCGATGGCAAAAGGTACGGTGGTGCGTCATAAGGTGATATCTGACATGGTATCGGTAGTCGGTTACAGTATAAGTTGGTTTACGATTCCTGTAGCTCTTGGGTCATCTTCAAAAGAATATCCCCTGCTGAAAACCCACCACGAGCCGTGCGTTTGGCGCAGCAGTTTTCTCTTTGATTAATCGCGCACACGTTGCCTAAGCATCGAACCATTTTCAGCGTCAACTGCAACATTCTTTTCCTATTGCACCGCCCACAATGCGCAATGGTACCAAGCCAGTCTGCTACCAATTTCGGGACTCGGGCTTCTGCTCGTACGGCACGAGCTGTAGATTTTCTCATACCGACCCGAGATACAAAGCTCACCACCCTGACGGCAAGAAAGTGAGTCTCCCTATGAAACGTAAACAGTTTTGTTCTAGGCTCGTAGCTCAATTGGTAATTTCTCTTTGCTGCAAAAGAAGAAAAAGAAGCAACAACCATCCCACCATCAGCGACAAAAATCACGACAGGAATTGGATGCGATTTCCGCTTTTTTTGCACGGTACCCAGACTTCGCGTACGACGATAAACGAGGCGTGGCGGAGGAATTCTACCGCATGTGCGACTTCTTCGCTTGGGATCGGGACGACGACGAACGCCAGGAAGCTCGTCAAGGATTCAAAGATGCCATGGTCATTCGATTCAACAGCCTTTACGGAACTAACATCTCTGATATTGAGAATTGGCACAAGCTTTGCGTAGCCGTCTACATTGAGCCGTTGCCTATGACTATTGCGGAATGCAAAGAGGTATGTATCTGGTAACACTCTGTAGTGCGCTTTTATCTGAATGTTGATAGAAAATCAAGAAGATACATGTGAATCTTGTCGATCTGGTAGATACTTCTGGGCGAGATGTAGAATTATTTTCGTCCTTGGATGAACTGAGGGAGTATACGATTGAGAACGGGAAATTCTTTCCAAAGGAATCGGCGTATGCGGGCGGCGTCTTGAAATTCTTGCTTCGTGAGATCTTGTAGGTTATGGCGGTCAATTGAAGATGAGTCGTTAGTACTGGGTTGTTTTGAAACTCCATGGAGCGGAGGGTTTCAAAAGATTTTCATACCGTTCGAAGACACGGCTCGGACGGGAAAGGGCAGGAGTTTCTCCACCGTTCGTGCATGCTTCCACCGCTTGTGTCTCAGCATAGATGAATTCGTCATTAGAAAAATTATACGCCGTCCTTTGCGTTGTGCAGTGGAAAGCACGGCGTGTGAGACGGGCGAGGAACAGGTGGGAAAAAGTTGAGACAGTCTGGGGGGACCGGCTAGACCCCGTACGCTGTCCAAAATTAGCAGAGAGTTGGCATCTGTTGGAACCGATTCAAGCCAGTCAAGGATGCTGCTCGACTTGTCTGTCTCCATACTGTACGTTCTGTCATGCTGGAATCAGCCTTCTGCGGAAAATGGAGATGTGGACTGCAAAGGTACTGTTGAAAATAAAGTTTGCAGCAACAGTCAAGCTTTAACCGGATAAAGTGCATGTCCAAGGGACCCCTGCAACGCCCGTGCGCAGAAAGCGCAAGAAAAACCCAACAACGATTGTGCAAATGTCTGTACCAGCCACAGACTTAGCTTGATTTAAATAGGTGACCACTATTTATACACCCCCTAAATAATATACGTACACCCCCCAATTAATATATATATACCCCCTACCTTATTTAGTTTAATCTCTTCCTTACGAAGTTAGATACTTCCTTATTAAGTTAGAATATTATATATATTTAACTTATTTGCGCCTATATTACAAAAATCAAAGTACGAGCCTATAGTATTTCACTTAAATACTAAGGGCTCTCTATAAGTAGATCTGTTAACGTAATTGGTAATTATAGAGCCAGTTATAGAGTTAATTGGCCGACTACCACTGTTAGCAACTCGGTCAATCGAGGCACGAGCACGGCAAGAGGGTCGCGCAAGCCTATACGATTGGATTGTCTATAAACGAGGATCCAAAGCTAGAGAAAGGAAAGGGGAAGAACGGAAGCACCGCTTAAAGCTATATACAATCATCTAGTTACGTAATGGCAACTTACAGTAAGTTGCGGCAATTTGCCAGTACCATTTTCCACCAGCGCCATAACATTACCCCCCCCTCCAAAAAAGCCTGCCCTTAGGCTTTATATGTCCGTGGGGTGTTCTTATCTATGTGCTCAATAGGTAGCTTATTATCTTTACTATATTAGCACTCCATCCACTTGTCTAGATACTTCGGGGGTCCTGGCTCGTTAGGATATTAGTTATAAAATTCTTTAAGCTTTTAGGGGCAACCTATAAAGTTCTAGGTAGGGTACCAGGTTGGGTCTAGATCGTAACCTTTCTATTAGATACGGTATTTTAGCGTTCCTTATACTAGTTTATAGGCTAGTATTTCATTAACTTCCCATTTGTTATCGCCATTAACTTAAATTAGTAGTGGAGGCTCATTCTTTTATCTAGGTAGTAGGTTATTTACAGCTTTCCATAGCTTATCTAGTAAGAAAACAGGGTGGACTTTAATTAAGTCTAGGAGTTTAACCTTATATAAGTTTCCTTCTTTATTAAGGATCTTATATAGTCCTACTATCTTATAGTCTAGCTTATAGCTAGGCCGTTCTATCTTTTAGTTCTTTATTATAACCCAGACCTTATTGCCTATAGTAAAGTCAGGCTTACGCCTGTACTTATTTGCCTGCTATTCTATTAATTTCTAGGCCTTCTCCAGGTTCTTATAGGCTACCGTTTATACTTCTTCTAAGCGTCTAGCATACTGCTGTGCTTCCTTATAAGATAGTTTTTCGCGCATAGTCTGTAGTCCTTCCGGTCTCTCCCAGTCAAAGCTTATATAGGGTAAGTATCCTATTTCTAGCTAAATAGGTGCAAACCCTGTAGAATTATAGGGTAGTGTTACCTGGGCGTAGTCTATTATAAGTAGTAGTCCACTCCAGTTATCCTAAAAGTAGTTAATAAAGGGCCAGAGTCTCTAGTCTAAGTATTAATTTACAATCTCCGTCTAACCGTCTGTCTGGGAGTGGTATACTATAGAGAGCTTTAGCCTAATACCTAGGATTCGGGTAAACTCGTTCTAAAAGGCTAATATAAACTGCGGCCTATAGTCGGATATAATAGTATCTAGTAGTCCGTAAATTCGGTAGATATAGTAGATATACAGTTAGGCCGCCTCTTTAGCATCAATATTCTTATAACAGGGGATTAAAAACGGGCGCTTGCCAAAGCAGTTAACTAGGATTATAACTATATTATATCCGTCACGGTCTATAGGTAACTTATAAAAGTCTATAGAGATATACTGCTAGGGGCGTTCTGGTATTAGGAGTAGCTTTAATAGCCCTAGGGTCTTATCTTATGGAATTATAGACCTACGGCAGTCATTACAGTTCTATATATAGCGGTTAATATCTATAACTATTCTGGGCCAGTAGTAGCGGTCGCCAATAATTCTACAGGTTTTATTTTTTCTAGGGTAGGCCGTAGAGACCTAGGTATATGCTTTAGCAATAAGCCAAGTCCATAAATTCTATTCCTCTGCCACTACCAGCCGTTCCCAGTGCTTAAGCAGTCCGTTTTTAAGGGACCATAGGCTAATAGCATCCTTTACCTTTTCACAGTACTCCTGTAGAGAAGGGGCCGTACGGTTTACCTACAGTAGTTTATTAATAAGGTCAAGTTCCGTAAAGTTAACGGGACATATTTTGGCGTCTAAAGGGTCCATATTTAGTTTTACCTATATCTAGGGGTTAAGGTGCTCTAGTTATAGTAGGGTCTAGGTCTATAATAAGATCTTTATAGCTACCTAGTTACCTAGGTCCTATTTACGCCTTATAAGAGCATCCGCATGGTTCGTAGCGCCTGGTCTATCCCTTGACCCGTCAGGGCGAGCAGAGGGGAAGGCTCGTGCGCGAACACCAGAATCAGAACAACGCGTAGAATTCAACCATCAAATACACCACCGCCATGCCGTCTAATCACGCTAGAAT
>Ga0307507_10010079_pt1 | contig 12349 bp, 4 predicted proteins | sample 7_EM_MG_FD_207223 | JGI IMG/M metagenome (GOLD analysis project Ga0307507, IMG submission 207223) | Populus trichocarpa ectomycorrhiza microbial communities from riparian zone in the Pacific Northwest, United States - 7_EM | ecosystem: Host-associated > Plants > Roots > Unclassified | place... | reverse complement strand
ACCTCCACAAGTCCATGCCTACATTAACTCTTTGAGAAAAAAGACAAACTTGGAGATAAATTTCAACTTCAAGAATCCAAAGAACTCCACAAACAGCAAGCAAAAACCCAGAAAGCCTTGCATCTTAAAAAACCCGGATGCCAAAACCCTAAACAAGCACCCAGATGCCTAAATTGCAAAGAAAAACATCACATAGCAAAGAACCCAAATAAGAAAACCAAGAAAAGAGACTCAAAACAGTATCTGGTCTCAACAAAGCAGAAACGCTCCAAGAAACGAAACCAAACCTGCAACTTTCAAAGAGTTAACAAATTTTTATGTAGCCACAAAAGGCAACTACAATTCCTCCTACTCAAAAAACTAAACGTTGATCCTGTACAAAGAATCTGATATTCAACCTACACAGATAAGAATAGCCCCACTAATGTAAAGGCATCATCTTTCTGTGGATAGAATCAAAGAGGCAGAAGAACACACACACACTTTTCTAGTCTTAGAACACATACTTGTGTCTTAACATTAACTCTTTCATTAAATACATTAAGCGTACTTCCAAAACACACCCCACCCTACTAAACTAAATATAGAAAATGAGTTTAGATTTCATTATAAGGTTACCAGATATGAAACAAACCTCTGATGGCAGGCTTTATTGTCACTGAGCTTGACCAATGTTAGTAGCCAACATGACCATCTCCAAAGACCCTGCAAATTTTTGCTGTCTGTTGTTTTGTCTTATTTCCTTTAAGAATGTCCTTTTCTGGGGCAAATCATATGGATGTCATGACTGTTTATTTTTAGTTCAAACTTAATGTAAGAAGAAATTAGAGTTATTGTATTAAATAATATGGCCTTTATGTGATTTTGTTTTCCCTCCAAAAGTCATTTTTATTAGCTTGAAAGGGATACGAATGGTCAAAAGGTTACGGTTTTGGCTGTGGAAACAGGAAGGTGATAAAAGCAGAGAAAAAGGAATTAAATTGAATTCCAGTGGCCATTAATGAGTATGCTTGTCTTCAACACCAAATTCAGAATTTTTTTTGGGACCAAATAAAAAAAAACAAATTCAGGCTATTCGAAATGGGATGTCAAGGCATATTCCCTTCTGTTAGCTTTGATAAGCAGCAAGAAACAGAAACAAAGAATATTCAGCTCATGCAGCCAAATTAGAGACAATCTACATCCCAAGCTCAAAGAGGACCGAAATTGATGGGAGCGTCAATGTGACGGCATAAAATCTCCGCAAAAGTTTTAATCTCGTCGGGTGGAGCCCTAAAAGAAGTAAAGAGCATGATTGTGTGACATCAAAATGTTTGATTGCAAATCCGATTAGATATGGGGCCAAACATTGCACAGAAAGAAAAATTTGATGCTCTCGCTTAGATGTAAAGTGAAATGCAGAGGGCACCAAACGTCAAAAGCACCTCCTTTTTTACACTTGATGGTCCCTTATAAACACCACTTTTGCTAAAAAGACAGGGATTCAAAACAGCTCAGCTGTGCCGTGGCAACATTTGCAGGGAACTAGACCATCAGGGATTAGGGTGGAAATGCCTCCCAGCATTTTGCATCATTAAACACCCTCACGATTGAGGGCTTCAAAAGCAAATAACTAAATCAACGATTTTTTTGATGTTTTTGAATTCAAATCCTTCCACGCAACAGGATTAACTGCAATAACAATAAAGTATTCTACAAAGTTGAAACCAAACGCCAACAAAACCTAGATCAAATCCATCTGATAGAACAGCACTCACATCAGTAAACATAATCCAAAAGACAAGCAGCGTTCCAAACATCTGTTTCCATACAGGGTTTAAGGACTAGGAGATCTTTCTCCATTTGCTTCCCTAGGATATTCATCATGATTTGGGCTATGGCTTCTGCTTCTTCTTGGGCTGCGGCTTCTGCTTCTAACTGGGCTCCGGCTCCTGCTCCTAACTGGAGTTTGGCTGTGGCTCCTTGATCTCGAATATGGCCTCTCTTGACTGTACCTCCCCTCTTGGGGTGAAACAGATCTGCTTCAAAGCAAAAGGCCAGCCATGAACATTTGAAGTGGGAGTAGTGGATTGTCAAAAGGTACAGCTCTATGCACCTCAGTGGGGCAATGGCAAGACATGTGACAAACCACAGAAAGTATCCTATTTCTATAACAATAATCCTACATCAGACAGGGCAATTCAGTTATAGGGCAAAGAGGCTAAATAAATAAGAGTAAATCAGAAACCAGGGAGGTGATATCGGATTCAGAACTAATAAGGAGTGCTTCACGGTGTTTCACAAGCAGTTTGGAACAGCTAAACACACTTGCTTTTGGAAGCAAAATGCATGCAACTTCCTATATAAGGAACAAATATTCGGTGCCGAAAAAAAATAAAAATAAAACATGAATAATTCAATAGCAACTGGAAAGAAATAATTACATACCTTGAGTGATGCCTTCTTTTTGGAGGAGGGGAATAATACTCTCGACTACGGGATGGGGATCTTGCATGGCGTGGAGGTGGAGAACGAGAATGGCGTGGTGACCGAGAATAACGAGGAGGTGATCTTCTTCTATCACGAAATCGACCCCTGTAGGAAAATGAAATCATTTGGAGGATTATCAAAAAAGAAAACTATGGAAGATTATTGCATATACTCAAATCATAAAATACAACCCTGAATTGGGACCAAGAGAGCTTTAAAACAAGTCCTGATCACACAATTTATAGATTAAAAAAATACAGGTCTCATGAACATCCTTATATCATGTCATGGCATGATTGGCATGTGAAACAACTCCACCTTATAATCCACAAATTCAGAAACCAGAACAATCTAACAAAATAGCTAATCTTATCATTTTGAATTTGTTGAAGTTTGTTTTCCAATAGAAAAATTCAAATCAATGAGCCCTGAAACATATCATTCCAGATACATGTTAGCAATGCCTCCATGCTCTCAACTCCACTCGAAATGAAAAACAAAGTAGGAAGAAAGAGATGGACAAATAAAACACTGCCATTTCAGCAATCATCTTATACCGCAACTGAGTAGAGAAATAGTTGTTTAAGGAAAAATATCCATGCCAATCAAAATCAATCCCATCAGGCAAGCCAACAAATAAAAGATGGTGTCTACCTTGTACGCTCCCTTGTTCTCATATCCATTGGCTTCTTCCTATTCTCCTCAGCAAATACAACAGTCAACTCCCGGCCAAGAAGAACTCGACCATCCATATGATGTTTTGCCTCAGCAGCATCATGAGGATCTGCAAATTGGACAAAGCCAAAACCACGGGGTTCCCTGTCAAAAGAAGATGATAAAGAAACAAGTTGAAGATGAGTGTCACCATCTGCTACAAAAACAGGGGCTGAGCACGGGAACCATAAGCCTTTTGCCAATGAAATGTACCAACATAATCCCCATTATATGAAGGTCATGATATGAAAAAGCAAGCACACTGCTGACCTTGCAAGTGTCAGTTTAAAGATGACTTGAAACTCTTCAAGACTTGGAATCTCTTCACAATGTATTCAAACCCAACTTCCTTCAAATCTTCACTATCATTAACATCATCTTCAAAAGAACTCTAATTACTTGATTGATGTCTTCAAAACTTTAATTTCACTGTTAAATCTCAAGAACTTCAATCAAGGAACCCAGCTTATGATTACAGGAGTATATCATTAAGAGATGACCTAAAAGAAATTTGGAGGAAGGGGGGGTTATAGGGCCTGCTTGGAGAAAACCAAACAGATTGCTGAACATTGTGTGAATTTCACAAAAATTATGACAATGATAACATCAAAAAGTTTCAAAAAATTGATAGTTCAAGCTAATAAGTTTCTGATGCAGTGCAGGAAGGAAATCAGACAATACAAAAAATAGGACAAGCTGAGTTACTTCTAAGGGAGAGGAAAAAGGAAGAAAGAAAAACAGAAAGCTGTGGTAAGAACTTAACATTATTTGTCCCATCTGTTTCACAAGGGGAATTAATTTTGAAAAAGAAACCAAACAAGACTATTGACTCCATTAACTCCAAGGAACATAAAGACACCATGATTAGAAAAAGCAAAACCCCAATGGAATTTTTTTAACGAAATAGTAAGAAAAAATGAAATATCAGCAAACAACTTCATACATGAACAGCTAAAGTAATTGCTCACCCAGTATAATAATCTCTAGGCAAGTAAATGTCCTTGAGAGCACCAAATTGTTCAAAGGGTCTGCGAAGGTCTTCTGGCCTGCAAAAAGCATAAAAGTAACTGGCATGTATTTATGATAGAAACACGCATAAAGTTTATGGTCCCAAAATACTCAGCTATTAATAGGAAGTGGTGCATACTGCATAATGGCAAGTTTAGTTGTGGATAGGTTCCCACTCTCGGCAACATGAAAGTCACCAGTTGAATCGTTAACTTGTGTGAAGTTTCTCTCCGCGAGTAGACAAAATAACTGTCATCACTACTCCTGTCTCTTGTGCACATATAAGACTATCCTTAGGTGGCAACTAATGTTATGGCCCACTGGCACAAAGCACTGAGGCCACATAGATGCATTGTTCATTATGTCCTAATAAGCACCTAAAATCAGCAATGATTATTACGCAAACTTAGCACTCTAACCTTCTATGTGCCTAGCCAGTCTCAGTTGGACAAGTATAAAGGCAAGAAAACCCAGATGTTGAAGCAGAAATTTTTATACCAGCCACTATTTGCAAAAAAAAACAGAAAGAAAATCTAAAAAAAAATGTTAAAGAGCAGAAGTTATGGGATAGCGAACCTGCAATCATGACGAAGGTTGCGAACTAGGAGGCTAGTAGGAAGATCCCTGCTACGACCACCATAACGTCCCCGAGGACTAGGACTCCGTCCCCTTCTACCATAGCCCCTTGGAGGCGATGGACTATAACTCCTTCCCCTCATTTACACAAAATTGTTTGCTCTCTCTGTGCAATTTAAACTTAGCAGTCAAGGAAATAGTATCATAACGAAGAAAAAACCCAACCAGATTAAGAAACTATTAAATCATGCGCAATAAATTCAACAACCAGCTTCATATGATAAATAAATTTTATATAACTTAAGCAAACAACTTTCCACTAAAACAGCACGTGAAGAGTTCAAGGCCTAAATTGATCTTAGCATGTCATACATCAATTCAAAGAGACTAAATGTCAAAGATTACACTCATGTTAAACAAACCCATGATCGCTTCCTTTCAATACCTTGTCTTGATTATCCTAGTCAATTTAACTCCACTATCAAACGAGGGCTATTCTTCATTGAAATCCCTACTTCCACAGCTTTTATAGATGACTTCCAGTTGCTCATTGTTGTTATCTTTTTCTACTTTCATACATCAAAGATTAACACTATGGTTAACAATGGCGTTTACACATCATATAGTACAACAACAACTCACAACCTTAAAATATAAAAGAAACCCATTAACGATACCATTAACCTAGGCATGTAATGTAAGAAACAACCCTAATCCATCTTCTCCTTGCTAATAACACATCAAACCCATTATATTCTTCATGTTTTCCAGCAAACCCTAGCATTTACAGATATGAAGCCATTAATTATTTTCTTTTTTAACAAAAACCCATTAACCTAAATAGAGCATTAAACCCTATCAAGTTCCATGTAATTCATGAAATCAGAATTAATTAATTAACACTAATATTCGAGCTCTAAGAGGGTAAAATAAGCTGCAGCTAAACAGAGATCGAAACGACAGCAAGAATCTATGACAGAAAAGGGGGAGTAAGGAAAGAAGGAGAGAGAGAGACCTGTGAAATTGAGAATAAGGGTTTTATGGAGGAGAGAATTTGTGAGCTGACGGCGATGTGGTAGCGATAACGGATGCGAGAAGAAAAGAGTAAGATTGCGTAGAGAGGTTGTAGATATATTGCCACACAACAAGGGTAAAGGTTAACTAGGGTTGAGTTAATATATTCTATGCCTTTGGACTTGTGGGTCCTATTTGAGGTCTACTGATCTAATGGCTAAGATTTGTTTGTAAATTGATCACGATGGTGGTATTTGGGTATGGGAAAAAATACCAAACAAAATTATTAAAGATATTATAGAGAGTTAAAAAAAAAAAAAAACTAAATTTTAAGAACTTATTCTATGGTAAAGAGATATTTTAAGAATGTATCGTCTACATTAAAATGTTTATATTTAAAAAATTAAATAATAAAGAAAACATATTTAACGACCCGGCCAGCCTCATAAAGTTATTCTGGCGATTAACATCGGTTAAATGGTATGAAATAAAAGTTTGATTTATGGATTTGAAGGTGAAGATGCACATGGTGGGTTTAATTAATTAGAAATGCAGGCTGGATATATATAGGAGAAGGCAAGGAAGTGAGTCTTGAAAGATGCCCTTAATTTGCTTAATTAGCCCTTAATTTGCTTAATTAGAAACGCTTCAAGATAAACATTAATATTCAGTATTACAGACAGACGACGGAAGGGAAGGTGGATGCAGGGGAGCTCCTCATGTGATCTATGAAGGATATTGGAAGATCAGTTCATCAAAGGTGTTTGATATTTTTTCTCTTCTGTTCATTGCAACTTTGGCTGTTTATAATTAACCTTACTACGTACATAGCCTTAATTTCCACTGGCTGGAAAATTGCTAATAAACATAATCTAAAGATAGTTTCGGGTTTTAACAGGCAGCTCGGCATCATCAGCCTGCACAGAAGGAAGGAAGAAAATCAATCTGAAGGAGTTCCTTACATTCCTCGATCGGAGAAAACAACGTGAATCTCACAGGTGTGAAGGTTATAATTGAAACAAGGTTAACTCTGTATCGCTTCGCAGGAAAACTTTCAGCTAATCTAAGCTAGGTTTTTAGTTAAGGAAATAAAAAAGAAGAATAGATTGAACTGATAACCTCCGAGCTGAGTGATTCAAGTCATTTTCTGAGTCGGTTTTGGATAGATCTAATAATCACGAGTAAAACCATTCCATGGGCCGTTTTTAGTTCTCGGTCACTTTTTTTTCTTAACTTCAATATATTTCATTATTTCAAACTCATAAAATAAATATAACTATCTATCAAAAACTTCTGTTCTTCTTAACACACACCCAGATCATGAATTAAAATTAGTTTCATGTGTAATTCAACAGGGAGATTAGCATCCGACCGGTACTGCAGAGGGCTTGCTATAGTGTTTCACCAGATAGTTGGCCCGTGATTTGTCACGGGCTGGGTCGGTTTTTTTACAGCTTAAAAAAATGATGCTCAAGCACTATCTATGTATTTTAAATAACAAAAAAACATTCATGACTCAACATTATAAAAAGAAAATTAAAAAAAAAACTATAATTATCAATCACTAAGAATTAAAAGGTAGAAGGATGAAATCGAGAAAAAAATTAATAGAAAAAATCTTAAAAGACAAAGCACCAGCAAAATCGGGTGAAGTCATCAAAACCCGAGAGTAGGATCTAATCCAATAGAAGAAAAAATAGGCAAAAAAACAAAGTTTAATTTTAAGAAGAATCAAATTTTTAAGGACAAAATAAAAAAGGATACAAAAAAACAATCTAAAAAAACGTGAGTCGCCTAGATCATGAGATATGAATAACCTAATTGAAAAGAAAACTGAAAAAAATAATGAAGTTCGTTTATTAAAACGAACGACTTTAAAGGATGTAATCGGGAAAAAATACAACATTAATTCATGTCAACCTTTTAAACTTATGACCCTAGTTAGTGACTAAACTGGAAGCACCGCATCTGGAAAGCTACTATTTCAAAACTTGGCTCGACCTGACGAGTTGACCCGTGACCCATGACTTAGACCAAGCCAATTTTCAAAACAAATTGGGGAAGAATTGATCTAGTGTAAGATGGTCAAAAACCTAGGTTAACCCATGTTTCGGTTAACTCGGGTTGACCTATGTTTCAGTTAACCTAGGGCAAAAACAAAGTCAAAACCCATTGATTATTTTCCTTTTTTTTCAAATGGTATCAATTTAACTTTTTTATAAAACAAAAAAAAATTGATTGATTTGGGTTCTCTCGGGTCAACTCATGACCCAATAGCTGTCCCAGATTGACTCCTGGGTAGGGCTTGAAAATAATGGGAAAAACCAAAGAGGCCAAATCCCAATAAATCAAATGTCAAATGATAAAATAAAAAAAATCAAGGATAAAAAATAGCAATTAAGAGAATAAGAACCTCATTTGAAAAAAAAAATTTGAGAAGATAAACTAAAATTTTGAATTGAAGAGCAAAATTGAAAAAAAATCAAATAAATAAATGAATCCAAAATAAAATAAAAATCAAGAGAATGATGACTAAATTAAAAAAAAAATGATAAAAGGACTAAGAATCAAAATTAGAAATCAAAACATCGAGGGTCAAACCTTAAATATCATCAAATATTGAATTGAAAAACAAAATTGAAAAGAAAAATCAAATTTACAAAATAATCCAAATAAAAAATATAATTCTGGAGATTGAGGACCAATATGAAAAAAAATAAGAATATGATCATAGATCCAAAGACGAAATTGAAAAAAAAATTAAAATTTGATAAAAGAGCCAAGAATCTAAATTAAAAATCTAAACACTAAGGGTCAAACATGAAATATCATAAAATAAAAGGACAAGTTTGATTTAAAAATCAAAAGTCAAAGGATAACATTGAAAATGAAATAAATGAAATTTGATACAATTAAAAGAATAAGGACTAAATATAATAAACTTAACAAATAACACATTTTTTCTGATTTTTTGCAAGGGCTACACATTTTTCAAGGTTGAAGAGAGGGAAAAGAGGGGGAAACGAAAAAACATTGTTGGAGCTCCACCGTGCATATGGCAGTTACACATGCCGGACTCTCGTGAAAAGGGTGGCAAGACACTTTGAACAGCTCCCTGAAATGTGGTGTTGGGTCATCGTGTGGCGCCACATACGTTGCCTAAAAGTTACTGGCGTCTCCCACATGTTGATGCATGGGATGCATGAGCCTGTAACATCTTCCTTTTTTTAATTTAATTTATGAAAATATCAAATTGCCAATGACCCACATAAGACATAATAAAAGACCAAAAAAACCCTCTATCTTAGCTTTAGATTATTTGATTTTAAGGGGACTTCAGTAACTACATCGTGCCAAAATAAAGTAAAAACTGAAAACACCCTTGTCTTCATTGTTAAGAAAATTCAACTTCTAACTATTTTTTAGATATTACATTATGCAAATTAAAGATTAAAAGACTCATTTACCCATTCAATCTTGTAATAACAAATGTGCCATATGAAAATACTATATTACTCTTGAAAAGATTCTATAAGACTTAAATTGTTAAAGATAAAATAGTAATTTTATTGTAAAAATCCACGATAGAATGTACAGGTGTGTGCATAGTAAAACTATTGCAAGGTAAATTTTGAGAGAACCAATCAGCAGGATTTCAAATGGATGAGCTAAGGTTACAGGAACCTTTACACGTAACATAAGACTGTGGAGAGGAATAGAGGAGTGGAGAAGATTGAGGGGAAAGAGAGATAGAGAGAGAGAGAGAGAGAAGAACAGAAACACACTAATTGCATTGTATATTTTTCCACACACCTCTGGTTACATGCAGTGCCATAATTATAGGAGTGTGTATTCTAGAATATGTTACAAGAGTCACGCGACTTCTTGTAACAGTAACAATAACAAAATTGAAACACAAGGTTGATGCTGACAATTAAATTCCTGTTTAATTAAACGGTGCATATAATTGAAGATATTGAAACGATGGCGTTTCGTTACTGACTTTTAGTTTAAACTGAAGTTCCCGCTACGGTGTGTTTTGGCTCGCAACAATACCTTCCCCTTTAAAAATTTCCTTGTCCTCAAGGAATAACTGCGGATACCTCATGAGAAGGTCATCTGCAAACTCCCAGATAGCTTTGTATGGTGATAGGGTCTTCCAGTGAACTAGAACCTGTGTTGCTACCTGATTTTTATGTTTGACCATCCTCCTGTCAAGAATGGCGTGAGGTTGCAACTCTGGGTCTAACTTTTAGGCAGGTAAGTTGTTGTACACTATCTTATTTCCTGCATGTTGTTTAATTGCGAGACATGAAACACTGGGTGTATGGCGCTTGAACTGGGAAGGCTCAGTTTGTAAGCGACTGCCCCTATGCGCTCAATTACTTGGTATGGACCATAGTACTTGGCGGACAACTTTTGTGAACCCCTGCTGCTCACCGTTTGTTGCCTGTAAGGCTGCAATTTCAAGTATACCCAGTCACCAATCTTGAAGATGCGCTCACTGCGCTTCTTGTTTGCTAGTTGGGTCATGCGATGTTGAGCCACTTTGAGATTGTCCTTGATAGTCTTCAGTCTGTCTTCTTTTTTTGTTAGTTGTCTGTCAACAGTTTCTATGTTAGAATCCTTAGATAGGTAAGGGATGTGGACTGAAGGATTCTAACCATATAGAACTTCAAAGGGTGTAGACTTGATGGACGAGTGATAGCTGGTATTATACCACTATTCAGCTAAGGGTAGCCATTGATACCATTGATCGGGTGTCTCGCTTGTCATGCACCGCAAATATTGTTCTAGACACCTGTTCACCACTTCTGTTTGTCCGTCTGTTTGTGGATGGTAGGCTGTTGAGTGCAATAGTTGAACGCCTTGGTGGGTGAATAAATCCTTCCAGAATCTGCTTAGAAACACCGGATCTCTATCACTTACTATTGAAGCAGGTAAGTTGTGTAGTTTGTAGATGTTATGCATGAAAGCATCTGCCACAGATGCAGCTGTGTAGGGGTGGGATAATGCGATGAAATGTGCATACTTACTGAACCTATCCACTACAACCAAGACGACGTTCCTTCCCTTGGAGTTGGGTAAGCCTTCAACAAAGTCCATACTGATGTCCACGAAGGGTGCTTGGGGTATTGGGAGAGGTTGAAGCAGGCCGGGTGTCTTGACGTTCTCACTTTTATTTTTTTGACAAATGTGACATTCTCGCACATATGCTCTCACATGTTTTTGTTGTTTCCTCCAATAGAACAATGACCCTACTCGTTTGGCAGTAATAGTGACACCTAGAGTGCCCCCCTATAGCAGAGTCGTGGTAGATGGAAATCAGTTTGCCCTGTAAGGTAGAATTATTGCCAACCATCAGCTTCCCCTTTCGGTATAGATGGTCATTTAACCATGTATACTGCGGATGCAAGCTAAGATCTGTGGTTAGGTTGCTGATGATCTTTAGCAAAGCAGTGTCTGTAGCCCAGGACATCTTCACCTCATCTAACAATTTGGTTGAAATGGTGGACAACGTAAGGGCGAACAGCTCCTTGTTGGTACATCTAGAGAGAGCATCAGCAGTAATATTTTCTTTTCCCTTCCTATATTCGATGTCATAATCAAAGCCTAAAAGTTTGGCTAACCAAATATGTTGGGATGGGAAAGAAACCTTTTGTGCCAGCAGATACTTGAGGCTCACATGATTTGTTCTGATTGTGAAGTGTCTGCCCCATAGGTAGTGTCTCCACTTGGTGACGGCATGTAAAATGGCTAGCATTTCTCTTTCGTAAGTGGATAATGCTTGCTGTTGTGGTCCCAATAATTTGCTGATGAAAGAGATAGGATGCCCCTCCTGCATGAGGACAACCCCTATACCCGATCCTGAGGCGTCTGTCTCCACCACAAAAGTTTTGTTAAGGTTAGGCAGGGAAAGAACCGGCGGTTGAGTCATGGCCTGTTTTAAGTTGTTGAAGGCACTAATGGCGTCTTCCTTCCAGGCAAATGCATCCTTCTTTAATAGCTGAGTGAGTGGCTTGCTAATGGCCCCATAGTTTTTGACAAATTTTCTGTAATAACCCGTAAGGCCCAAAAATCCCCGCAGCTGCCTAACATTTCGGGGTTCTGGCCAGCTGGTGATGGCTTGAATTTTCTTAGGATCAGTAGCTACCCCCTCCTTGGAAATAACATGCCCTAGGTACTCCACCTGAGGAATACAAAATGCACATTTGCTGCGCTTAGCTACCAGCTGGTGCCCCTTCAGCAATTCAAACACAGTGTGCAGGTGTTCCAGGTGTTTAATCATTGTCTGACTATATATCAAAATATCATCAAAAAATACTGACACAAACTTTCTTAGATGCCTGCGGAATACTTCATTCATCAAACTCTGGAAGGTAGCCGGTGCGTTGGTTAGCCCAAATGGCATCACCAAGAATTCATAATGGCCGTTGTGGGCGCGGAATGTTGTTTTGAACACATCATGGGGTGTCATTCTAATCTGGTGATAACCAGATCGTAAATCCACTTTTAAAAATATTGTGGCACCCACCAACTCTTCTAACAACTCATCTACTAGCGGTAT
>Ga0307507_10010078_pt1 | contig 12350 bp, 12 predicted proteins | sample 7_EM_MG_FD_207223 | JGI IMG/M metagenome (GOLD analysis project Ga0307507, IMG submission 207223) | Populus trichocarpa ectomycorrhiza microbial communities from riparian zone in the Pacific Northwest, United States - 7_EM | ecosystem: Host-associated > Plants > Roots > Unclassified | place... | reverse complement strand
TAAGGAGTTTTCTTCGTGATTTAAGATAATAGTACTGTGTGAACAAAGCCAGCATGCTTATGGGTCAACATACTTTGTTTTTAGTAAGCTTAAGGTTTTAAAAGGATAAGAATTCTTGACAAGGCAGTGAACTTGTCAGGACAGTGTTGGATCGTATTGATATTTGTAAACACTCAAGGGGGCTATACAGAGTCAGAAGTCTAAAAGTCTGTTTGTTTTGTGCAAATTAAGGAAACTTGCCATAGAAGCCAGAAAGTTAGCTTAAGACAAGGTAAACGAAGCCATAAATTCATTCTAGCATGGCTAGTAAAAATCTATAAATCACACCCGATTTAACAAACCCAAATCCAAGCCTTAGGGCTACCACTTGCGATTTTTATACACAAAAATTCGTAAACAAGTCAATAAAGTTAATTCTGCTAAATAAAACATTTGGGTATTTTCTAATACCTTGAGAACCCCGAACTCGAAGTACCACACACGTATAGTGGGTGAAAGTGTGTTAAGGTTTTAAAGTGTGTGTGTGTGGTTTAGGTGTGGTTCACGCACCTGTTCAGTTCACGTGTTGCATGCTTCCCCCCTTTCCATGTGCACCGGTCTTCTCACCACAAGGCGTAGTGCAGGCTGGAGCCATCCTCCTTGGTTTTCTCATATGCATGCACGCCAGGTGCCCACGAACCCTCATGAAAACACTTCAACTTCGACTCTCATCCTTGGAGGAAAAATTGCAGGATGCTGTTGATAGTGGACTTGTCATGCATCAATCAGATGCAACTTTCACTAATTGATTCATGAGGGACATAGGAAGGTGAGTTGTTGACATCATTTCATGTTTACTGTGTCCACAATATACACTCTTCAGAATCCGCTACATGACCTTTGAGCTGTATGAGAGGACACTCATGACATCTGGCGGAACTTTTCAGGAGATAAAGGCCATTTGGCAGGGTCTCTCACTCGAGATTAATGAGTGCATTCAAGACGTCGATGCCCTAGAAAGGGACTTTGAAGTATGTTCTTCTGAGCTGTTACCCTCTCTGGTTTGACATTATGCACAGATAAACTGCGCAAAAATTCTGAAGAATCACTATCATTTGTGGAAGTGACAGGCTGAACTGAATTACATACCATACCTTTCATGATTCATCGCTGTCCTGCTTGACCCCTTCCCATCGCCATGTTGTTTGTGCTTTCTTCCAGCTTTCATTCTTCTGGTGCTCTCTGGATCATAATTGTATGCATTATTGTTCTAACTTCTCCATTTTCCACACAGACAGGACAGTCTACCCTCTTTTTTTGTTTAGCATTGACAAGTCAATTGTTGTAAATATATAAGTATTATTGAATTCAAAGCAAGCAGAATTGGAGCATATGGATCGAGACAGCAGTTAGAGCTCTCCACTTTGAGAAAAATCCTAACAACGTGAATGAGAACGCCAGTGCCTTCGTTAACGACATTGCCAACCAAGTGGTCGAGGATAGGACTGTTGTGGAAGGGCAAAACAGGAGTTTATCCTGTGTAGGTATAGCCACAGATATTGGTGCAGAATCAGAGCCACTATCGCGCCAGTGAGTTGTGAGCATATGGGGAGGAACAATATGTTCTACCTGTTATGTTCACAGAGCGCCAGCCTCTGATTTGCAGCGATTGACTCATCCTCCTCCAACTACCACTGGTTGACACAGTTGGTCCACAACCACAGCCATGTAAGACAGCCATATGTCCGCAATGCAACTGCTATACCAAAAGGTCATATAAGTGAAAGTATACTCTTTCACTTACTGGAACATATATATGGTAGTGTAGACAGCTGTATACCTACAGCGGGACTGACAAGAGACAACACACACACACACAGAAAAAAGATGTGACACATGAGAAAGAAGAGCAACACACCAGCCAAAACACAACATACTGATGCCAAGGGTGTGCTTTGGTGTGTCAAATCTTTGTCCACTGGCATGTCATATGATAATCCTTTTGCCGGTGGAATATACCAAGTCCACAATCAAACTGAACCCTCTGACCACCCTCCATTGGACTTCAAATTTGAAATGATGAGAGTATTGTTTTGAACTCTTTCTACTTATGGTCAATTTTATTTTTAAAGTGTATTTATTCTGTAAAAGACAAGGTATTACCTTAAATATTACTACATAAATTAAGAGAGAGGGAGAAACATCACAGCTCCTCGAGACCTGTCCCCACTGAGAATCCTCACCATTGATGGCCCCGCTGCTTCGTCCAGCACGGGAAAGTGTGAAGATGACGAACACAGCAGTGGGACCCTGCCATCCTCATCCTGGGTGTGAAGGAGCTCGGAGGGTATGGGTAGGACGAGGCTGGTGGTGGAATTTCACCACCTCATCCTGGGTGGAAACAAGAGCTTGCAAGAGGGGCTTGCCACCCTCAGGCTTCCCACCTCGTCTTCCTCTTCGCCACCCTGCTCACCCTTGCATCCGGGGTCGTGTTCGGTGTGGCTGACATGGATGTAGACATGGGTGCATTCGCATTCCAGGTGGCTGGTGTGGATGTGGTCATGGTCATGTTCGCAGGGGCATCTGTAACCGGGTCTGTGGCCTATGATGTGGCAGGAATGAGAAGGGAGGGAGATGAGGCTAAAGACTTACCAAATGTAATGTATCCCTCACCATTGCACCAGCCATTCTTTGCATCTGCAGCCAGGGCATCACATTGGCCCCACCTGGCTTTTGATGCCGTTATTGTGCTGAACGAGGGGGGATGCTGGGCCTCTGTCATGACATTCACCGCCACATGCCTTGTGGGATGGGATATGTGAGGTGGGGGCTGCAAAGAGAGAGTGCATGGAGGAGCCTGAACATGGTGGTGGTGGTGAAAAGAGATCAGCAGTGATGCTCAGTAAAAATGATTCATCAGGTCTTGGTCATGTAGTAGTCACACCACTGCATGACATAACTAAAAGCAGTTAATTTTATAAAATTTTGACTACAAGTCGACTTCACCAAGTCATGTCAAGTTGTGTGGTCTCCTCTCCTGATGCCAAATATATGCAGGATACAGTCATTTTGTAGTCATGTAGTCATCTCTTCATAGTCATTTCATAGTCAAATAAAAGTCAGAAAACAGTTATGCTATAGTCATGTATCAGTCTCATTCCAGTCATGCTCAAGTCACTTAATTACAGATGTTAGTCATGTGTTTCTCTCAAGGAACAGTCAAGTCAGAGTCATGGAAAAGTCAAATCATATATTCCCCAAGCTTACTGACTGTGCTGTATATACACCCCTTCTAGCTTGAATCAACCACCTGAAATCCTGATACTCATATCCTAAATGTAAACCTCGAGCAGCATCTTTGTATGAGAAGAGGAGGCCGTTCATCAAGAGATGAGGCCATTTGTTGAAGGAGGGCAGAGACCATTTGTGGGGTAAGGGGGAGGCCGAGGAGATCATTCACTGAGGTAGGGGGGAGGCCAAGGAGACCGTTCATCAAGGTAGGGGAGAGACCGAGACCATTTATCAAGGGAGGGAGGCCATGGAGCAAGTCTATGGGGAGAGACTGTTTGTTGAGCAAGGAGAGCATTTGTTGAGCAAGGAGAGCATTCATTGAGCAGCGAGACTGTTCGTTGAGTAACAAGACCATTCATTGAGCAACAAGACCCAGGCCGTTTGTTGAGTGAGGCAACTGTTTGTTGAGTGAGGAGTCCACCCATTGAGTGAGGAGGCCACCTGTCAAGGGAAGGAGGAGGGCATTTGTTGCAGGAGGGAGGAGGCTGTTCATTGCAGGAAGGCATTCGCTGCAGGAGGGAGGAGGCCATTCATTGACTTAAGAATTGGACCTCTTGCAGCCTCTTGTAGATGTGTTGGGAAGGAAGAACAAAGGAATTTTCACTCTGAGTCAAAATTCAACATGTCATCTGATGTTGGAGTTTCAACAGACTTAGAACAAATTGTGACTTGTTCACTTGCCTGTTGCTGTTCTTTCACATCAAGCATGTGTGGAAAAGAGGACAAAGGGAATACAGGTGATAACAATTTGAATGACGATGACTAGACTACAACACAACTTGCAAGTGACTTGCAAGTGACTATCCCTTGACTTCAGTCAGGCCATGAAATCTTAGAAATCCATCCCTGAGTGCCACGTGACTTTGAACTTACCAACATGACTTCACATGACCTTCCTGTGAGAAGTCAATGACTTCACTTGACTTTCATTTTTACTGAGAGTGATGGGTGACATTGATTCATCATGGTTGTAATTCCTGTCAGGGTTTTGAATTCATGTGACATGAACGACACATTCAAAATTTCAAATAACGATGGGTGACACACCAGGTAATAGTGTGTCGCTCATAACATTGGAATAGGGAGTCTGTACTCCAGAGCATGGTCATGTGCACAGTAGATACACATGTCACATGTACTAGCTACTCACTGCTTTACCACCACTTAACCCAGCCTGCTATACACTGGGAAGTACCTCTGCCTGTTCCACCTGGTGATGAGAGTGTGCTTTGGGCTTTAACACACCAGCCTCTCATTTCTACTGCCTGTCTTAGCCTCAGTCTCACTGCTGCTGTCTCTTTTGCCACATCATCAACCTCGTCACGTCCTGCATCATTTCTGGTCCTATGTCATACATCCTACTGTCCCACCACCTTTGTCTCCACATCCATTGCCTCTATATCATATACACTGCATCTTGTGACATCACCACTCCATGTCATATGTCACCATGCCAGAAAAGAAGCCTGCATTGAAGAAGAAGCCTGCCAATCAGGCACCACCTGCACTATCACCACCAGCACCAGTATCCACATCGAAAACAGCAGCCGCATCATTGCCGCCACCACCAGTTACAGAAGAGAGCATTGCAAAGCTCATTGCCCTTGCCACACCATTACCAGACTTGCCATTGGGTCTCATTTGGAAGCATGCATTTCGGGAAGGGTCACAGGAAGGATTTAAAAGGGGGATGGAGCTTTTCAAGGATAAGGATGTAAAGCAGGCATTTTGTGATGGAGTGGATAAAGGGCAGATTGTTGGGATACTCGCTGAGAGGAAAGAATGGGAGGCCGAGGGTCATGGACAATGGTGCTTTGACAAGCCACTGACATGTGTCCTTTGTGATGCTGGTTTCTGTGATGAACATGTCAAGGTCGATGTGGTGATTCAAGCTGACATTGTTGGGCCTCCACCACCACCTTCCTCTACTGAAGCTGCTATTCAGGTCACTCCCTCCCTACACAGCTCCTCATCCCAGACCAATCCACCACCCCTTCTTGTCAACGCTGAAGCTCAAGCCCAGCCTATGGATTCGACTCCTGCTCCTACCACTGCTTCTACCCTGGATCCCCCTGCTTTTGATTGGTCTGAAGATGCTGCCTCCATACCTATCACTCCCATATTCCCCAAAAATCAACCCAGCTGTGACCTTTCAGCTCTTCGTACTAGTAACTCCAACCCCTTCAGCTCGTTAGCATGTTGGAATTGCCGTTCTCAATTACCTTTGGACAACTGCAACATTTCTGGGTCCTGACCACCATTTCAGCCATGTTGAGCCCCCATTCTTTCCTGTCTCAAAAACTATTCCACATTGACACTTCATTCAGGTCTCGAACCCCACCCCACCACCATTACCATTGACCCCATTGAAGATTCCTATGGCCCTTGATTGGGAATCTGATCCACGTCTCTCAGATTTGAGTTGAGCATTGAAGGCACTTGGTTGGATTCATCAGTGATCTTTTTTATGTTTTTACATTAATCACTTCCTCATTTTCCCCTATCACTTTATTCAATTTCTGATCTCTACTTTACATTTCTTTTTTAGTCCTCTTAGGTTTCTTTTTCAGCAGCTGGAGGTGAGGACACCTCCATAAGGGAAGGGGGCAGATGGAATAGGGAGTCTGTACTCCAGAGCATGGTCACATGCACAGTAGATATACATGTCACATGTACTAGCTACTCACCGCTTTACCACCACTTAACCTGGCCTGCTATACACTGGGAAGCACCTCTGCCCGTTCCAACATCATGTGTCATACTCCCCATGTGTATGTGTGTGTCCACTCTTGTACATCCTCTACCTACAGCCTTACAAGCCAAGCCTGTTTGTGTGCAATGTTGAAGTCCACTTGTTGGAAGGGCACCCCTAATGCTATGAAGGCTGTCTGTGGACAAAACTGTTTTTTTTAGAGCAACCCAATTTTAAAGGACTATTGTTGACAAAAGTCAACCAGGCATAGACAGCATAATTTATAAAATACAACCACAACTGTAGTAACCTATGTTTTATAAAATACACTACAATTGAGGTCCTTCAACTTTTTATAAAATGTTGTAGATGCATCCTAGCCCATTTTGGGCTTGCTCCAGCCAGGAATGTATCTGTACCTTATTCCACCAGGTAATGCATCTGTTGCATGCAATCAAAAGTTGATCACTGTCTTTTCACCTTTGATCGCTGTCCATCACAGCGATCAATATATTTCCTAAAACAGATATATCTGTTTCTATTGATTTAATGCCTCTGGTCTACCTGATGTTGGATGTGTTTTACTTAGTGCATTACCTCATGAATGTGTTACCTGTGCACTACCCAATGTGTGTTACATTTGCATTCCTTATATTACTTAGTGCACATTAGGAATGGTGTGTTACCTGTGCATTACTTCAAAGATGTATGTTACTTAGTGCATTACCTTAGGTATGTGTGTTACCTGTGCACTACTGTACCATTTCGATTGATTCATTCAACATGTGACTTTTTCACATTTTCAAAAAATCTCAGAAAATCGGAAAAATCAAGAAAAAATTATTTCCAAGGTCAGAAAAAAATGGGTGTGATGCATGATGGCCAAATCAATCAAAATGGTACAGTACCTCAACCGTGTCCAACCTGATGTTGGATGTGTTTTACTCAGTGCATTACCTCATGAATGTGTGTTACCTGTGCACTACCCAATGTGTGTTACCTTCGCATCCTCACTTCTCAGTGCACCTTAGGAATGTGTCACTGTGTTACCTGTGCATTACTTCAAAGATGTATATTACTTAGTGTATTACCTTAGGTATGTATGTTACCTGTGCACTACCTCAACCATGTACTTTGTGCTCTACCTTAGGAATTGTGTGTTACCTGCAGTGCACTACCTTAACCATTATTAGTTTGCTTAGTCATCCAGCAGACCTCTCTCAGGAGCTGAACTCATGGTGAAGATGTATAAACATTCCATTTGAAGTCAGAGTATCTACACAGCTTAATATAGTGTAACTAAACTTGGCTTTGTTGGTTTTATGAGTGATGATCAAAAAGAGGAAGCAATAAAATGAACTTACTGACTACTTCCTGTGCACTGCACGTTTCTTCAACTTCATTGGGGAAGCATCTGCATCACATGGAGTCAGTGCTACTACCTTTCGACCAGAGTGACATTCCCCTGCAGTGTCCAATGTTAAAGGGTTTTCTTTCTGCTTCTTCCTGGTACCAATGTCTTCCTCTGGCTCCTTCTCAGCATCTCTCTTTGCTTTCCTGAGTGCCTTCATCATAGCTGCCTTCTGAGATCTTGTGAGCTGAGTGTCATTAGTGACTTCATCCCCTGCATTGTTAGCACTAACAGTCTTGGGGTTGATGACTGTGGTCCTGCTGCCCTCAATGAGTGTGCCAGTTGTTGGATCAAGCCCTGCAGATGCAATAGGTGATGTTGAAGGTGTTAAATTCATTTTGATGGGTTTCTCACAAGGCTTGGGAGGAGGGAGAGAAGGATGAGCAAGAGTCAAGGCTGAAATTTTGATGGGAACTGAAGAAGATGGCAGAATGGGGACAGAAGGAGCAGGGATAAGAGGTTTAGCAGTGGCATCAGTGGATAATTGAGGGGAGCACAAAGGAAGATCAGGGCCAAGTGATGGAGCACCAGATACTGAGGGAATTGAAGATGTGGAAATTGGAAGTGAGGGAAAAGGTGTAGACACAGGAGGTACAGGATGATTAGAAGCAGAGATTGGAGTTGTAATACTGTCACCTCCAAAACCTGGCAATATTGGCCCATTCAGCATTGTTGATTTGAGTTGACCCTCTGATGGTATGAGGAGAAGGGATGGGTCAATAATCCTGAGTGTGAAGGCAGGTGTAGGAGGTAGTTTGGGGTTAGGATAGTCAGAGGTTTGTGTAGGGGATAACCCACAATCAGGATGGCTGCTCAGAGGATGATGAACCCAGCCTCAGGCATGGGAGTAAGGCAACGTAGGCCCCCCTTCAGGCTGGGGTGGGAATGAAGGGGAAGGTGGCTGTGATGGTTGTATTGCACTGGCATCAGAGAGATCTAGATCATCAGATCTAGGTATGATGTCAGTGCTATGTCTAAATCAATCAAGTGTGTCTTTTCAGGGAGAAAAGAAATGAGGTGTAGAAGATGATATCTGCAGATTAAGAGGAGGGGAAGGGGGGGAAGAAGGGGCCAGAGAGGAAGGTGGCAGAGAAGATTCCTTCTCTATAGATGAGCTATTAGCAGAAACTGCAGGTACAGCTATTGACACATTGATCGATTGAAGGTCAGAGTCATCTTCCACTGCAGTGAGGCCAGTTTTCAATGTGCACTGTTGACGAACCTCTGCAGCTGCAAGGATCAATTATAACTGGCTCTCCTAAAAAAATGATACATATGAAAACAGCTGCTGACAAACTTTCCATATGGTACCATGATGTTCTCTTCAAACCCTAAATATGCCTGGGAGAACATATTCCCTGCCTGAGAGTTGGGACCCATGTAGAAGCTGAGTGTATTGTTCAGTCTGAGGAAATAAAAAGAAATTGATTGATATGCACTGTTTTTTATAGATTGCTCCATTTGCATTCAGAACAGGACCAGCACCAATGGCAAGCCAGGCCCAACCAGTTTCATCACTGAGCTTCTGCAACCCTTCAATCAAAACATCAGGGCAAGCTTTAAGCGCCCTACAAAGAGTGCAATGAGCTTGAATGTCAACAGTGATCAACAATAAACATGCTATTGGTATGCTTCATGCATTCTCTCAAACTTCCCCTCAACCTCCACAGGCTCCTCTTTCTTCAGCACTGCTAATCTTGCTTCCTTCTGTTTTCTGTTCTCTGCTGCGACATATGCCTTGACCTCTTCAGTCTCTGCCTCATACATCTCAATCACTGTTTTGAACTGTAAACTTGCACAGCCTGAATGATCTCCAGTGTCGATCTTGTCTCGTTTCTCTGCCATTTGTGGGAGAACCTTTTCTGGGAATAGCTTTTGATACATCTGATCTGGCCTCATAAGTTTGGCTGTGGGACCAGACTTGCTTGATGATGCAGTCAAAGAGAATATTTCCTGACTGCCTGACTTCTTTGAGGACTTCGCCAATGTGGCTTGATGATAAAACCATCCTTCAAGCATCTAGGGAGACAGATAAACAAGGTCAAAATTATACAATCATTGTCAACTCACAACCTCCCTCTGTTTGATCTTCTGTTTGACAATTAGGGTCTGAGATAAAGTCAAGTGTGGAGGGTCGCTACCATCCTCAGGGGGAAACAAGGTGTTTGCCTCAGGAAAGGTTTCGAACCACTTTTCATACAGGTCACAGAGAAAAAGGTGTGTTGTCTTCTTCTGCTGTGCCTCCAAGAAGTGGGAAGAGAGTGATTTAACCAGTCCTTCTGCTCAGCTGTGGCCCAACCTTTGTTGTTATGCCCTGGTTTGGGCAGTTCTTTATCTGCAGTTTTCAGTGTTTTCAACATTCAAGATGTGGTGGTGAATTTCGATGGGAGTAAGTGCGAGCAATGGTAATAGTTTTATTAAATTTTATAAAATAGACTTGAATGGTTCACCCAGCTGACCACATTGTGAACAGGTACAAGGGTTTTTTTCTCCATATGTGTTATCTATTCATCAATCAGACAAATGTATGAAAAGCACCAACAAAATTTGCTCACTTAAGGTCTGCCCATATTTCCGAACACCCTTGCTTCCCATCATGACCCCAAACCACTACCATCGAGATGGTGAACAGATGCATAATTGCTTTTGTCTGTCATCCTGCAAGACCATTTTAAGTCTGGTTGGAGCCCTTCAGAGCGTTGATCAGTGTAGGTTCTCCTTCTCCTCCTGGTGCCTTGCTCATTCAGCATCCAGATGCCAGGCGATTGGAAGATATTTTCCTTTGTATACCCATTTCACTCTGCTCTCCCTCTACAATTGATGTTCCCATTTTAACAGCACCAGAGGACAGATCCATGGAACCTCTTAGCTTAGGGGACTCTGGTATGCTAAAATTTCCATTTCTTTGATTGACTGACAATGATATCCACAGATCTCAAGGAAATTGAGGAACTTTTTGACTGATGTGCCCATGTTTCAGATGCTCTATCCTGTATGTATCTTCATTCTATTATCTTTCTGAAGGCTGTTATCAGAGGCTTGCAATGAGGGTAGTCCATCATTGACCACCGATTCCAGTATTTTTTCTCATAAAGGCTTGAACAACTACTACTAATGTTCTTTTCTAATAAAGTAGCAGCCTTAAATGATGGCATTGAGGCAACCATTACATCAGCATCTTACTCAGGTGATGCACCATCACATCTATGTCTCTGCCTCTGCTGATATGATTTTAGATGCAGTCTCAGTTGCAAGTACTGACTGGGAGAAGGAATTTGGGCTAACCCCTACTCCTCTCCCTGAAGACAACAGTAGCATGACATATCTAACAGCCTCTCCTAGCAGTGTGGTAGCTTCGCCTTCCATCATTGGTACGTTGTATGGAAATTTGTTTAGCCTTTTTGATTAATCCATTGTCAGGCAATACTCAGGATGCTGATGCAGGGCTGGATGATGCACCTACTAGTCCTCAGGATGTCAATGTGGTACCAGGTGCTTCGACTTCCAGTACTCAAGTTGCTAATGTGGCACCCAGCTTTTCCACTGTCACCAACATGATGGTGCTGGGCTCTTCAACTGCCAGTACTTTCCATCCATTTGTTCCTGCAGAAGCTCAATGGTATGCTGTAATGGTTGGTCATAACCCTGGTGTCTACAATGGAGCATGAGTACTCTCAGACCTCTCTTGTACTCTTGAAATTGAACTCTATTCTTCAGCCATCATGTCGCTCCAAATATTTCAGGAATATCAGGAGGACTTGCCAACAGATATGGAGGTCTTTACACTCCCCCATGAGTTCTGGCGGATTCCGACATTCCCGTCGGAATTCCATGGAATTCCAACAGAATCCATTTGGCTTGAACCTCAGCCATTTTGGGTTCCAATTCCATGGAAATTCCAACAGAATCCAATGGAATCCACTGGAATCAGTCAGAATCTGGGAGCCTCCCAGAATGGCTTCCATTGGAATCCATTGGAATCCACTGGAATCCACTGGAAATGATTGGAATCCAGAGATTCTGACACATTCCAACCATTTCCAGCAGATTCCAGCAGATTCCGGTGGATTCCCACTGGAATGCAATGATTGCATCGAACACCACCCACGTACGTATGCCCCAAACCCCCCAAATGCCGCCCACGCTAACCATATGAATGCCACAGCTGCCAACATCCCCAGCCGCCAACCATCGTCTCTGCTGGTGTCCGCCACATAATGGAAACCCCACCCTATGTATTGTCTGTCTACCAACCCCCAAACGTCATCACTAACCAAGTAGGTGCCCAGCTGTGTGTAAACCGGTGCCATGTCATCGACCCACATCTGCAGCCCTCGTCATCCAGCCCCATCCGGCCTCATCCAGCCCCATCCATGCCCATCGACGGCCATCAACGTCGATCCAGCCACGTCAATGCCCACCCAGATATGTCCATGCCCATTCAAACCCCATCCACGCCCATCCATGCCTTCGACGCTCATCCATGCTCATCCATGCCCCCTGCCCTCTCATCTGTTACCATCCACACCCATCCATCTGTCCCATCCATTCTATGCCCCTCTGTCCATTTCACACCCATCCACATCCAAACGCACCCATCCATGGTGCATCCACGCTTGTCCGTGACCCATCCCCTCCCACCTAGGTGCATCCACACCCCTCTGCTACCCATCCACGCCCCTCTTCATCCCATTCATGCCCATTTCCATCCATGCCCATCCATGGCCCATTAACGCCCATCCGCCAGCCCATCTGAACACATCTGAACACATCTGAATACATCTGAACACATCTGAACACATCTGAACACATCTGAGACGCATCTGCGCAACTGTTTCCATTGCCGCCCGTCAGTTTCCATCAACACCTGCTTGTTTTTGTCTACACCCATCTGTCTTTGTCTAACCCTGCCTGTTTTTGTCTGTTCCCATCCGTTTTTGTCTCTGGGTGTCCATTCTAGTCTCTGGGTGTCTGTTT
>Ga0307507_10010077_pt1 | contig 12352 bp, 13 predicted proteins | sample 7_EM_MG_FD_207223 | JGI IMG/M metagenome (GOLD analysis project Ga0307507, IMG submission 207223) | Populus trichocarpa ectomycorrhiza microbial communities from riparian zone in the Pacific Northwest, United States - 7_EM | ecosystem: Host-associated > Plants > Roots > Unclassified | place... | reverse complement strand
ATCGCAATAGGACTACCCAGAGGGACATACGGCAGGCTGGCAGCAAGAAGTGGCATGGCAAGCAAACATGGAATAGCGGTAGGCGGCGGAGTTATAGATGCGGATTACACCGGAGAAATAAAAGTAATACTCCGGAACCATGGGGACACCAGTTACGAATTCAAAGCCGGCGATCGAATCGCACAGCTAATCGTGGAAAAAATACAAACACACGAGGCCATGGAGATCGATAATCTGGATGATATGGGAAGGGGAACTCAGGGATTTGGCTCTAGTGACCTCAGCCCCAAACGGCTAATTGCTTGCGAAGAACTCAAAGTCAAAATGTGTTTCCTAAACCCAGACCCACAGGACAACTCATATTTTGACGAAGAAGACATTCACACACACAGCAGCCTAAGAAACGAAATAACGATGCTGTCCAGTGCGATGATTGCAGCAATACAAATGCAAACCATGGACGACTCATTCCGGGACAGAATAAGAACGGCAGGAAAAGAGGATGACACTTGGATGGCGCGGAAGGGGGAGTTACACCGGTTAAAGGGAAGACGGGAAGCACTACCAAAGCACTGGGAACTAGAAGATGGACTACTATATTATAAGGTTAGACTATTCGTTCCTTAAAAGGAAGAACTCTTGACCGAAATTGCGAAACAATGCCACGACTCAAAGGTAGCCGGACACTTCGGACACGAAAAGACAATGGAGTTAGTTACAAGGAACTTCCATTGGGAAAAACCCAGCGAATGGATAAACGACTAGGTCCGGTCGTGCGACGAATGCCAACATAACAAATCTCCACCACATGGGAAGTATGGGTTACTCCAACCATTAGAAGTACCATATGCAGCATGGACCGCCATCTCAGTGGATTTCATTACCCAGTTACCCGAGTCCCAAGAACAAACCCAGATCATGGTAGTGGTGGATCGTTTTAAAAAAATGGTACACTTTATTGGCTTAGCGACAAACGCGACCGCAAAGGATGTGGCGGACACCTTCCTTCAGGAAGTTTGGAAACTTCACGGACTCCCCTCCGAAATCGTCCCAGATATGGACGCAAAGTTTTCGGGGGAATTTTGGGAATCATTGTGCAAAGCATTAGGAATTAAGCAGCGAATGTCAATGGCATATCACCCACAGACAGACGGACAAACCGAAAGAACCAACCAAGTGCCTGAAGGTTACCTTCGGAACTTTGTCAACTATGACCAAAATGACTGGTATCAGATGCTAGCGTTGGCCGAATACGCCTACATTAATTCGAAAGCAAGCGCAAATAAATTAACCCCTTTTTCGCAAACTAGGGGTTGCACCCACAAACCGAGTGGATGAAGGAAAGAGAGGCTCAAAACCCAGGAGCCACAATGTATATGCACTGGATGAAAACAGTGCAGGAAAACCCAAGGAGAACCCACGAGCAGAGAAGAGAAGCCATGAAGAAATACTATGACCGGAAAGCAACGCCACAACGCGATATCGAAACAGGTGACTTCGTAATGTTGAACGCTAAAACCATTAAAAGCAAACGACCGACAAGGAAGTTCACCCCACGATTGTACCGCCCGTTTAAAGTCTTAGAGAAAAAAGGTAATCGGGCGTTCAAACTTGATATCCCGGCTCGCTGGAAAATCCACCCAGTATTTCACGTTTCGCTACTCGAACCCTATAAAGTCTCTGACCGACCCAACCGAAACAACCCCCACGAGAACCAGAGGACGTCGAAGGTGATCTCGAATGGGAAGTTGAAAAAATCGTCAAAAGTGAGATGATCACCTACACCAGGAAGGTCAGAAGGGTAAACAAGGAGTTCAAGGAACTCCAATATTTTGTAAAATGGGCAGGATGCTCAGAGGATGAGAATACCTGGGAACCACCGGAGGGGTTGGGAAACGCCAGGGAAGAGGTGGAAAAATTTGATAGGGAAAACCCGGAAATGCCGGGGCTGAACTTGGTTGAGTAGTATGAGAAAGGTTTTCCACAAGTGGACAAGTAAACGCTTCTGGTTTTTACCCCTACCATACGGAGTTTATAAAGGACAAAGAATGAATTATAATTAGACAAAAAGTATGCGGGACGAAACTCAAGAGGAGGGAGCTTGTGTTAGGCACAGAGCTCCCAGAAGGATAAGGGGGTCAAGTTACCCTACCTTCGCGCACCAACCTCTAAAAAAGACTTAGCACCACCCCCCCTCCGGCCCCGACGTTGGGACAGTAGGTCACCATACACCGTCTGGAAAGTTGCGTCCCCTCACCAAAGACAAGAGTAAAGAAGACCCTACTTGCAACACCGTATACGTCGCGGCCCTCCTTCCGACCGGTTCCTGTTTGCGGGATATATGAGAGGAGACCTCAGAGCACCTGATGCAAGTGAAAGCATCCAAATCGGACGACATCGCATAGAGTTACAGCCACTACAAGATTGAGTATCGAAAAGTGGCTACAAACTCACAGGACGCATCTACCTTAGTTAGGCTTCCTTGGTCTGGAAAGACGCCTAGTAACCAGTAGGAATGCACTATGCTCTGAAAGGGAGTCGGGGAACTCCCAAAAGGATTGTTGGCACGAGACCGATAACTATAGTCGCAACCATTGGTTCGATCGATAGGAAAGAGTCGTGTAATGCCGGATAAGACTAAGGAATGCCTCCTGCAGACCAGGTCAAAATTGAGCCAACGATATGAGGATTGGCCATCTTCTATCCTAGCGAATAATTGTCTGACATGCGAACACATGGAGATTATTCGTAAATCTATTTTAGCAACGGATACATCTTCGTATAGCCATCTAGGCGGACGGGCACTACACCCTCCCCATGAGAGAGGCATACGTGGCAATAAGTTGCGCAAACGAGAGTAGAACCATAACGGACGTTCAGGGTCCAGTCGGGCTCCCACTTCAAAGAAGTCGAGCTAGGTGGGCGAGAGATACTTAGTTATAGGGAAAAATTATGGAGCCCGCGAACACCCAGACGCGGAATATAAATATCGAGGTGTCTTCGTAGCTGCTATCTATCATCAAGCAACGGAGAAGAGATCTTAACAATATATACACGTTAAAACCAATACTTCTCGTTCTATCCACCATATTTCTATCTTGAGTCTTGTCTCCCTAGACGCATTCTCCGAAATTACCAACGATCGGGCCTAGTATATTCGTCTGCTCTTAGAATATTACTACCCCCATAACAGAGTAGAGCCAAACGACCACTAGAAACCTGGACGCCAAGGCCCAAGGACATGATAAGTGAAGTAAGGCGAGAGGGGTGGGGTGCAGCTCACAGAAAGAGCTGGTGCAGCTTACTGAGATTGCTGAGAGGGATGTTGACGATGAATTCTCATGGTATTGAGATTTCAATCGCCGGAGGTGTAGTCGAGATGGTTCGTGACCCAAATGCTATGCCCCCAGTGTGCTCTTATATAGGGGTTCTTCCCTCAACCCTAACTCTGCATGACTTGTACTCCCGCGTCACGCGACTCATGACTCATAGTGAGTCATAGTATAAAATCCCTCAGCTAACTCATACAAGCCAGCTGCGTCATATCTCGCAACCAATCAAAACCCATAAAACAAGTCCTATGCCCCAAAGGGGTCACATGCGCGAAACCCATGACTCATAATTATCAGTCATGGGCGAGATACATAAACCACATGACCACAATCGTGCATCATGTCACTTAAAGAACCAATAACAATAAACCAATGACACGCTATTGCGTCGTCATGTGAAAACCTATGAGTCAACTGATCTCATAGGGTAAAAGATAACAAACCGATGACCAGCAACTTTTCGTCATGTGAAAGTCTGCCTTGCTTAGCCACCGTTTGTCACAATCCAAAACTAGCATTCGATGCTCTTTGATTCAATCTTCTGGCCTGGTCCTTAGTTCAAATATTTTGCCCAACCTGTCTAATGTGATCTCAGTGGTGGTATATCCTGACTTTGAGTGCGTAAAAAAGCGCATCCGTGTTCTTCTCATCGTTGATATTGCTATGGTAACCCATCAAGTGGGCATTGGAGGCATTAATTATAAGCGGAGCAATGAACTTCCCAATTTCAGAGATGGCTTCAACAACAGTGACTCAAGAGTGCTTTGCATCCTGCATAATCCTTGGATTCTTTCTACCACCACAGCATAGACTCGTCCCACCCCCTCCCAAACCCTTTGCCAATCCCTTCTCATCAGTATTCCAACTGTTTTCAGGCTTGATATGATATTTGCAACATATATTATAGAAGTGATTGAGGTGTTCTTTGAATATTTCTGGGTCCATGCCACCTGAATACTGCTTGTCCAAGCTCTTTCCAACCTTGGATTGAATCTCAGGATGTCTAGCAATGAACCGATCCACCCAGTGCTTTCCAATTTCCCCCATTTTCCCTTAAACACACCCTTAAACACTCTGCAATTGGAATACCATATCCAAACATGTCTCTGCCGGAGAGGAATGCCTCTATCATTACAATCTTTGATCCTGTCAATGATGACATTCTCCTCAACCTTGGTAAGCAGTTGCTGTTGCTCAGGGGCCTCTGGGGCTGGTGTAGTCTTATGTAGAAGACGGTTTTGCAGTGTTGTATTGGAAAGATTAAAGAGACTCGCGATTTTGCATACTGAGAGCTCTGGATGGTCAATCCTGTGCTGCAAAGTAGCTAGAATGATGCCCTCCCTGCCAGGTTCCTTGTGGGCTATCGAAAATTGGATTTAGAAAGCTTGTTGTTGGAAATCGCTAAGTTGTTGTGGTAGTATGTTCAGAAGGAAACTTTTAAGACAACTAAGCATGATGGAACAGAATAGCCTGTCTTAAACAATTCCTGCCTTGGCCTGACCTTTTACCTACACTAACCTGAGACCTATAACCTAACATCTATGTATTTATTCTTAGGATTTTCTCAACCCTAAACTCCAACACCAAGCTTTTGTACCTGAGTCATATATTATCATTTTGTAATGTCACAGGTTTGGATTTATATATTTTTGCATTATAATTTACAGTTACAAAGAGTAGATATATAGCTTCTTTAATGTGAACTATTGAGTGTTTAGAAGAAAGATTGAGTTGCTGGTGGCGATTTTTAATGATTTTAGATGCTGGCCGGAACTGACCCATTACTAGGGGGTGACCCATAACTAGGTATAATACGTTAGTCCTTATCCACCATACAGAGGTAGTTTTCTCCTCCTTTCCTTTCATCCTAAGACTCTTGTTTCTTTTCTCAATCTGTCGTGTTGGAATAACAGTATCACTACTACATCATGTTGGAAAGGTGGCCTATATGATATAGGAGAGAATGTCTAGTGTGGCTGCTCAATTGATGCAGTATATTAGTATCTCTTATCCTTTTTTATTTTGAAAGTTAAGTTTCTTCTCCCTTACTCGGGGACACACACATTCACATTTTTAGGATATTCCACTCGGAAAAAAGAAAACAAAAAAAGATATCCCACCGTCACTCCGCCCATTGCGACCTTCCACTTCTGCTTAGTATGATTTCCTTTCTTCCATTCGGAATCATTAGCAATCCCGAGTGACTTTCTATGCGAATGATCCCAAGCCCATCACCCAGCCACCGTCTTGGCACAGTATCAACACCCTCATTCCTAGGAGTACGCTTACCTAATTATCGACCCGCCCCCACTACCATTTCCGCCACACCACCACCCCTCCTCCCGCGCCGGTACAGTACTATACAAGTCGACCACTCCATCCACGCTCTAATGTAAACTACAATGACCGCCAGACTAACAATCAAAAACCTACCACTCTTCCTCCGCCTCCAATACCGCCTCCACCATCGCCAGCGCCTCATCTCAACCACAATCCGCGCGGCAACAATACCAACACCACCCGCGTTGACGAGGCGCCATGAAATCCTCGAAGGTCTGACAAAGTTGGCGAAATGGGGGTTTGCGAAGGAGAGTCTTGTGCTGTTGGCTGAGAAGGGGATTAGTGTGGATGGAGGTGCAGAGGGTGGAGTCAGGGTCGGTGGTGGGTACAGTTGATATCTATCTCTCTTTATGATATTTTGGAATTGATGGTGGTGGGTTGGTGATGGCTGATGGTGGGGTACGTTACCCGAGTGATCAGTTTTGGGAAAAGGGGATGGGTTGGGGAGGGTTGTTGCTACTTTGCTCGATGATCCGTTGGTTGGGGAGGAGGGAAAAGAAGCTGGAGGAGGGGAGTGGGTGAAGGCATTGAGAAGGTGGTGTGCTGATGGGGGTGAGAGTCAAGGGCTACTCATACGGTATTGTGTTCACCTGTTTGCTTTTTTATTTCACTCCTTTTATTGGTTGAAATTCATTCATTTCTCCTTATAATAGGCACGGCCCTACTAGCGAAATCTCAACACCAAAAAACTCCCCCATTTCCCTCCTCACGGTTCCGTCACCGCTTCTAAAACCTTCCAATATTGAAATCCTGCTCGCGCCGATACCCCCAGGAGACCCCACCGACCTTACTCTCCATGTCAGCAATATCCCCGGCTCACGCTTCATCCAATTCCCGGTTCACAAGTCGATAGTTTACGCCGGTGAAGGAGAAACTGGTCTACAAACGCTCTTAGATCACGATTCCACCACTGTTATTACCAAGGATAGTAGCAGCAATGCGCGGGTACTCCGACTACTCTCCCTGCCAGCTTCGACCCCAGAAACTCATACAATTGGCTCAGTCAAGATCGTCAATCTGCCTATTGCGGAAGATGCCATCAAGCAGTTGAAGACTTCCGCAGCCAATTCTCTTACGTTCGAGAGGGAATGGCTGAAGAGCGGGTTTGGCGCTGTGCAAGAGTGGATGCTTGACGGGTGTAAGAAGCCCGATAACAATGGTGGGGGGATCCGGCCGGTTGTCAAAGCACTGATTTCCTCGATCGTCGCCCAGTCCGAGCGCCTGATTCTTGAGGAAGAGGAGAGATTACGCCGCGCGGTGGAGGGGAAGAAGCATGAAAAGGAGACGCACTCTGTTGGCGAAGGTTTGTCCGTTAAAGTTGTCGCCGATAATTTCGAAAGCCTGTCTGCAAGTCTGAGGAATTGGTCGCAGAACGCTCATTCGGAATTGCAAACCTCTTTGACGGCTGGATTCACTTCTCACGTGTGGGGGCGGCTCGCTTGGTGGAAGTTGATCTGGACAGCAGATGATGTCACGGCGAGCTCGAGGGAGGTGGTTAACGCATGCTTGCTGCCACAATCCAAGAAGGCATTCCTGTTCATAGCAGGTCGTCTCGCCGGTGCCGGTTTCAATGGTAGTCCTCAGTCAGCATTCCAACGACCAGATTCTTCAGAAGGAGAGCTCACGCGATTCCGATTGGCCGATATCCCCTCCCCACCCTCCCCCCCTCTCACCCCTAAAAAGGTTAGCGAAGATGCGTCTGAGGGACCTTACCCCATGCACCTCTTCACAGGGACAGACCATATTGTTAGCAACCTAATATCTGACCTCCAAACTTCGTCTAATAGGATTCTCGTGGGATCTATATTATTTTCAGTGACATCAGCAGCTGCCTCCAGCCTGCTCTATCTATCCGGCATCCCCGTTTACTCGAGCTCCACCGTTGCAGCACTTGGGCTGGTCCTGAGCATGCGCTGGTTGCAGGCTCGTTGGGGGAGGGAACGGCAACGATTTCAACAGGCCGTCAGGGAACAGGGTCGCATCGCGATAGTGGAGAGTGAGCGGTGGATGTGGCAGAGACTGAAGGATGGGTTAGCCGTCAACGAGGAGGTGGAGGAGATTGCCGGCAAGGATGCAGAACTTGAAAGAGTGCTAGAGGCCAGAGCCGTGGTTGGGAGGGTCACAAGGTTGCTAGGAGCCTTCTAACTTATGCTATCGTACGGACGGTCGATGGGGTAGGGCCATAGACCGGCCCGGGTGTCCTGTTTCTCTCTTGTGCCAAGAGGGAAATAGGAATACCGGCACTGGTACCGGTAGTATCAAATAACGCAGGCATCCAGAGGGCATATCTCACCACCCAAGCCCGTGGATGCGAGGGAATTAGCATGTATACTATTATTAAGCCAACTTGTGCTTTCTCCATGTAAAGTTAGACCTGTCCCCGAACACCGGCACGGGTGCCGGGGCTATTTCGGGGGTTAACCTTAGCCTACTATTCACTAACTTTCAAACAAATACTTGTACTTGTATAATACTCCAATCATACCCGTAGCTGAGGAAGCGTCCGCTAGAAAGTGAGTGAAAAGTTAATTCAGGTTAATCCGCGATATAATCCCTGATTTGTGCTGGAGTACCAAAACATGACCCCAGACATTGATGTGAGGCAAGCACTAGAGTACTGGCGCTATTAGAATTGGAAAGACAAAGCCGCACCCCCTAGTTCCAATGAGGAACACATGCAGAGCCGAAATCGAACCAAGGATAGGTTTGAAAAAAAGGAAACGTTGGCAGCCAGGAACCCGCATTAGTTTTTTATGAAGGGGAGAAATCTGAAAAGTAAAAAAAGGCATTCCACACTCACGGTTTCACGATTTCGAAGCTTCATGACAAAGCCGGTAGGGTTCAGTAACTTTTATTCTTATATAATATTATATAATGGAGACGCCGCCCATCCGGGCATATGGCAACCAAACGGCATTACAATCCCAAGGTAAGCCAACTCAACCCACCTATCCCGTAGTACATCTGGAAAGTACTACCCGCACACCACATACTAACCCCACTACAGGGCCCGAGTGGCCGACTAGAACACGGCTATCTACTAAATTAACCACCCATCAGGGTTGATCAAAAACAAATGAAATCCACCACCAATAGCCGTCCACCAAACCCTACCAAACTCAAACATTCCCATGCCTGGGATATGTACGTCTTGCAACCCTCCACCCAAACATAAATGCAAACAATTTAAACCCCAATCCGGAACACCTCCAAGGCGTCAGGATCGCATCGATCAGCCATCTTCTCATCATACTAAAACAGCAAGCCATCTGTCATATTGCCAGGCAAGAGGTACCATCAAATTGTCCGAGATGATAACGTAGGTGCTTGTGATTTTTGTAAACATTATGACAGGTAGAGGTGTGATGATCTTCCAATTGCTCAACAACCCAGTGGATCGCAAGTGCCATACGGATACACTCTTCCAGAGGGTCCCAGTTCGTCATGTTGGATGACCAAAATAGAAGCATAGAGTGATCAGAACATCGCTTGTTCATTTTCATAGGCACTGCAAACCAGTTGCTCTTGGCCCTTATGGTAGATCCACTACTGGAGAGCAAGAATGTGGGATAGCGTGTGGCACCATTAGGGATAAAATAGCATGTGCATCAGCAAAAACAACTTTGACTGTGGATGCATAACGCCCGCGTCTGGACGAGCCACCTCCGCCCCATGCATCCTCTGCGCCCTGGCGGTCTGGGCGTTCTTTGCGTATCATGTCTTGCTTCTTGTGCATCCTAACGGCCCTTTCCCCTTCCCCAAGGGCCCTGCACGCTTGTCCCGGCCCATTCTGTCCCACCACCGTCCACCACTTTACCTTTTCGTCTCCGGCGTCTGGCGTACCCATAGCAAATTGTGCGCATTGGGTGCTGCCCTCGTGACTCCGCCACTTCCAGCGGCCTGAATCTGTCCGCTGGCATCCCAGAACGCTTCATTCGTAGTCGGCCCCCCACCGCCATTTTATAGGCATGTGTACCGTAGTATGGAGAATAGCCTTGTTGTTACAATCCGCTGAGGGTAAGCCTACTTCGTCTAGATTTGTTCTTATCGAACATGCTCTTCACCCTTGGGCTCCGTAGCGTACAGTAGTTTCATATTCGCATTAAATGTCCACAGGTTAATCCTCTAGTACTCAAGTGGCTGAGTTGAAGCCAGACACTTTAGGTAGGGATTGCCACCTTAAGTGTCCGGCCTCAGCTCGGCCACATCTATATTTCCTTAAATGTCCGCAGATTTATCCTGTAGTACTCACGCGGTCTAGGTGAGGCGGCATAAATACTGTACATACTCCCGTAGAATAATTTAATATAATTAATATATAGCATTAAACGTCCGCAGATCAATCCTATGATGCACTATCCATTGCCTCTCTGCACTAGGAATTACATGGGCCTGTCCAATTACTGCCGCTATACCGACTATTCGCATGTCTGGACTAGTTGACCGCTTGCCAACTCTTATGTGTCCGCTGGTCAGGTAAAATCTACCACCATTGATCAGATCGAGTACGCGAACCAATGCCAGCCTATGGACTCCTGCGGCTTCGCTTACAACATTTCTTATCTTGAAAAGTGCTAATAATCATGCCACCGCCCATACTCGCAAATCCCCATAACTCTCCTCCCCACCAGTCGGGACCCATACCTAATCGTTTTTAGCACCGCCGTTGCGGAAAGCCTTTGTTCCAGTGCAGCGGGCCAGGTGGATCTGGAAAACGTCAGCTTCCTGAAAGTCAGAAACAGGAATTTCTAGCTGGGTAAAACGCTCTACGAGAAGCAATCCCAGTTCGGTGGGGTCAGCAGGCAGTCCTGGGTGATACGCTGCAGTCTGCTTGATAAAACGTAGCTTCTCCTCCATCATGTCGCAATACTCGATCTCAGTGGCTTGGCATAGCTTAGAGAGTTTGCCAATGTTCGTGCGACCTTTGAGCATTCGCTGAGGTACACTGCGGCTTGAAGAAGTCGGCATTTCCATTCCGCTATTTCCTACCACGATCATACCTGTTTTCAAAAGTGCTTCTATAGCCCGCAAGCGCATTCCTAGAACGTCCTGGCGGCCATATTGTGACAAGATGTGTTGGGCTGCTTCACTCTTGTTTGACCTCTGGTAACCGTCTTTAATATGCTCCTTATGTTCTATTTCCCAGATCTTGGTAGAATACATCAATATGGACCCAAAACGCCGTATACGGGAGGCAAAATGACTCAGGTAGTCTATCTCAATAGAGTTGAAGTTATTCTCGCGCCGTATCAAATCCCCCTATTGATTGCCTCTTTCAAGCCTCTCTTGATCCACCAGCTGACAGGCCTTCGCGGTAGTGTTGTGGTGCGCCTCATTAGCACATTGATTCGCCATTAGTTCCCTTAGATCCCGATCCTGACGATTTGCTTCTACACCCGTAGTCTTCTAGGTACTGAACTCAAGAAAAATGTGCTTGGTCCGGTGAAATGTCTGCAGATACCTTTCCATGTAGAGAAGTGTATCTGGTGTATGACTGCGGTATTGGGCCATGAGAGAGAAGTCAACCAGCGTGCAAACACACTTCAAAGCGGTCTTGAAATCGTGATACTGAGAACTGTCCGGATTTCCCAATACTGACGCCAATCCAGCTGAAATAGAGCGACTGAGTTTGAGCATTTCCTTTCCCTGCAATTGTGTAACTTCATGATAGGCCTTTTTTGGTATGCTGAGTCCGGGATAAGGCGGGATTTCTTTACAGGTATCGTCGAACGCCTGCTACCGTTTATGCGTTTTCAGGAACCCCTCCACCTATTCAATCATATGTTTGAATAGGTGGAGGTAAATGTTGTGTAAGAGGTCCACCTTATGTAGGTCGGCGGGGTTTACTCAGTCGAGTCCGGCGAATCCATTATTTCCATTTTTCACGCCCACCTGCTGGAAGTATTCTGCAATACCGGCCACTTCTGCTGACTCATGCCTCAAGGGTTTCTCTCTTTGTAGGATGTAGTCGCGGGTCTCATACATCTTTCAGTGGATTTCCTCCAAGCTCCTGGCAAGGCACCTCACACTTTGGGCACGACTTGATGCCTATTCCCTGCAAGGCCGGATGTTCTGCATGATCCACAATACAGGCTGACAAGATGGGAAAACAAAGGCGGGTTTTGCCCTCTGCACACTCCATTACCGTTCCTTCTTGGACAACCTGTTGTAATGGCGCAAGGACAAGATCCAAGACAGTCCGCAGGACATCTGCATTCATCTCCCACTGGGCTTCGTTAGTGGGGGCTGATTCACCACTGCACTTTGGTGCCACCTGAAGCAATGCTAGAAGCAGGGTTGGCATCTTGACAGGTGTTATAAAATGGTAACTAAGCAAGGCAGACTCTCACATGACTAATAGTTATTAGTCATCGGTTTGTTATCTTTCACACTATGAGATCAGTTGACTCATAGGTTTTCACATGACGACGCAATAGCGTGTCATTGGAGTATTGTTATTGGTTGATATTTGGCATAACGCACGATTGTGGTTATGTGGTTTTAACATGACGCACGATTGTGGTCATGTGGTTTACGTATTTTGCACATGACTGATAGTTATGAGTCATGGGTTTCGCGCATGTGACCCCGTTGGGGCACATGACTTGTTTTATGAGTTTTGATTGGTTGCGAGATAGGGAGCAGCTGACTCGGACAAGTCAGCTGATGGATTTCACACT
>Ga0307507_10010076_pt1 | contig 12352 bp, 15 predicted proteins | sample 7_EM_MG_FD_207223 | JGI IMG/M metagenome (GOLD analysis project Ga0307507, IMG submission 207223) | Populus trichocarpa ectomycorrhiza microbial communities from riparian zone in the Pacific Northwest, United States - 7_EM | ecosystem: Host-associated > Plants > Roots > Unclassified | place... | reverse complement strand
TAAGGCCCCTTCAGATTCCAAATCCCATCCACATCATCCCAAGTTAAAATAGTCATGTTGGGATCTAGCAATATATCAATAAAAATTAACTGTTAAGTTTTAACTCTCACCTGCAACCTCAGGACAACGTTTAACAAGATTTTCAAGAACAGGCTGAATAGTAGCTGTTACATCATGGCTGAATCCCATTGATACTTTCATTGAGGTGAGGGTTAAGTTGGCTGGGTCTCCATGTGAATTATAGAGAAGGACTTGACCACCAACAATGGGTGGTTGATCCATAAGTGATGCATCTGCAAAATTGAATACGTTTCCATAGGCTCTCCCCCGAATAAGTCCACCTGCACAAAAAGACATCCCCTTAGCAAATATAGCAAACATATTGAAAAGACTTACCTGTCGTGCATGATGCACCTTGCAAGTTATCCCAAGCTGGACTATGGGGTGGGCTGTTCATCCTAACATCTGCCACAAAGTTCAAAACTTCGTAAAAAAATAATTACAATATACAAAATAACTTCTACCTACCTTTGTCACTGTAGGGTGCATTCAAGTCTAAATAATAAAGGACAAACTATTGTACATACATATATATCATATAATACTTACCTTGTATAGTATGTGTACCTGTGGTATAAGCTACAGTGTTGGGCACGACATCACACGCTATGGCTGTGGGCACTATGGCCATGAGCACATTGGTGTTGGGCATGCTGGTGACGGTGTTCATGATGAGGGTGGTGGTAGCAAGGGCAGTAGTCACGAGGGTGTTCGTGGTGGGCATGTCCATTGCAGGGATGTTCATGGCAGGGGCATTCGTGGTGTTGGTGTTGAGGTCAAGGGCATCCGTTATGAGGGTGTTGAGGGTGAGGGCACTGGGGATGGTGGCATTGGTCATGCAGTGGGGCTCGTCGACTGCGTTGGGGTTGTTTTTTTCGTTGTTGCTGGTTCCGTCAACCTCGCTGTTGCTGTCTTCGTGGCCTTCATCCTTGTTGTTGCCTGGTGCGTCATCCGCATTCTTGTTGCATGTGCTCTTGTCATCCGAACTGCTGCTGCTGTCACTCTCCTCATTGCTGGCTTTCTTGTTGTTGTCGCTGGTGTTTTCATCTTTGTCTGTGTTGTTGTCTGCATCTTCGTTTTCATCTTTGTCTGCATCTTCATCATTGTCACTGTTGTCATCATCTTTGTTATTAGTGTTGCTGTCATTGCTGTTGTCGCTGCACGATCTGTCGTGGCTGGGTTGCTTGCTTTGGGCTTTGGCGGCATCCGAGCGGCGTTGACAGCTAGTGACGAGGTTGGGTGGAGGTGGAGGTGGGAGGTGGGTGGCCGTGGTTGACCGAATGCACATGGGCAGTGCAATGGGCATGCCGCTCTCCTCTAGCAGCCGCTCAGTCCTGTAGTGGGGTGTGGATGAGATGGAAATGGGTCAGGGGGGTCGATGTACCTCATAAGCTGGCTTGGGGCCCCTGCTGCGTTGGCGACAGCATCTTCCTGTGCACGATTCGTGGCGGTTTTCCTTCAAAAGGGTGAGTGGGCAAGGGTGTGGTGAGTGGGGCACATACCTCACATGTTTCGTGCCCTTCTTCCTACCCTTTCCTGTTCCTTTTCCCTTCCCTGTCACCTGTGAATCGTCATTGTCGTCCTCTGTGGGCTCCTTTGTGGCCGCTTTCTGTTTCTTGTTCGATTTGTTGGTGCCTGACTCGGCGCACTTGCATTTCTTGGCTGCTGGGGATTGGTGTTGAAGCCCACTGCGGTTGTGTGGCTTGGCGGATCACGTATTGGTTGGCATGGGATGTGTCGATGCGTTGTGAGAGGTGGCTATGGTAGGGGATACCATGGATGCATTGTCAATGGGTGGTGGTGATGTGGAAGGTTCTGGGTTGAGGGTTTGGGCAGAATTCCCACTCATGGAATCTGCTGGCATCCTTTTTAGGAAGGTGGTTATCGGTTGGTATATAGGGCATAAAATATATAGGTATATTAAAGCCTACATGGTACAACTGGTCGAGCACCTGTATGTATAGTTGTAACTGTGCCCATGAGGTCAAGAGTTCAATCCTTGATGTTGCACTTTTATTATTATTATATAATAACAACAACAGTGACAAACTGGACTCCTTGTACTTGGAAATTCCTACTGGACTCCTTGTATTGGACTCCACTATACCCATTCCTTAGGAATCCACAATTCCTTGTGATTCCAGTAGGAATTTACTAGGACTCCAGTAGGACTGGGATACAAAATTTGTATGGTGATCAGCCAATGTGAAATTTGCTGGAGTCCTAGTAAAATCCAGTAGGAGTCCGGGAATCCAGTAGGAATAGGTGGGGGAGAGTAAAGAGCTCATTGGTGAAGTGATTTCCTTTAATGATACTTGACCAGACCAACCAACACAGATTGCCTCCACAAACATGACAAAAATTTAAATCATCTGTTGGAATGAGCTCTGTATGTTTCTTCCACAAAAAAGATTTAGGCACACCAGCAGAATAATACCCTCTACAAAGACACCTTTCTTTGCTGGCAAGGTGAAATTTCTTTATGACACTCTGTGGGATTGCCTTTACAAAAATGACAAATATTTTAATGATCTGTCAGAATGAACTCCACTGATTTCCTCTCAAAAAGTATTTAAGTACTCCAGCAGGGCAATCCCTTGGTAAATGTTTCCCCACCAGTGATGTAATTCTTTTACAGTACTCCGCTGGACTGTGTCCCATCAGGCTAAGCACCACACATTGCCTCCGCAAAAATGACAAATTTGTTAATGATTTGTCAGAATGAGCTTTACTCATTTCCTCTGCAGCAGGGCCCCTCTTTAGAAATTGACAGTTACATTCTTGTTCCAACTTACATTCCTTTCTTGGGTATGATGCTTATGCAAGCAAGCTTGCTTGCTTGGTAATCATGACCCACATTGGTGCCATCAAAGTTACAGTTTGTGCCTGGGACATTTCCAAATTGAAATGATGCACTTGGTGCACAGACCCTCCACTGCTTGCAAGCAGACCCTGCATCCTGATGAAAAATGACACACTCACCCAATTTTAATCTGCATAACCCCCAAACCAGTCAGTGAATAGACCTTGATGCCATGATAATTACCATGTTAAAATCTTCAAGAGCTGTTTTGTTTTCTTAGGAAAACACAGAATAAGGTGTTTGATGTTGATAATCTCTATGAAACCTTGACTGCATTGTGACATCACAACAAAAATCATCAAGACCATTTTTTTTGAACAACTTATCATTGGGTCTAGCTCATTCAAATCACAGCTTTCTCATAGTGTTGCTGCATTTTTTTACCAGCTCGTTTTTTGTTTTGTTTATACAGAGCGCAATTTTCACTCGAATTTTACATTTTTAGAACCGCCGTGTAGACGAGAAGGAGATCTAAATTGTAAAAAAAAAGATCGCCAAGAAATAGCGAGATTCGATTGAGATATTCGACCGGCTTTGAAAAAAAACCGGCTCATTTGAGCCGCAACTTGGCGACTGGCTAAATCAAGGAGAACTTAATACTTTTTTACGTTCTTTTTTTTAAAATTTAGATGTACTTCCTATCTATCCGGTGCGCCTAAGAACGTAAAATCTGAATAATAATTGCACTCTCTATGAGCAAAACGAAAATTACCCGGCTAAAAAAGGCAGCAACACTACTTTCCCAGCTTTTCAGAGGTGGTTTTTATGTGAGTTAAAAGTTATTATTAGATTCTGCAGAAAGGTACATTTCGCAATAAAAACCATCAAGACTTTTCTTCCTCCTGAACAACTTATCATTGGGCATAGCCCATTTGAATCCTGCCTTTTCCAGCTTTTTAGAGGTGGTTTATATGGGTGAGAAGTCATTATTAGGTTCTGCAGAGCTGAAACAATCTGTAAAAACGTACATTCCACAATAAAAATCATCAAGACCTTTCTCTCTCTGAACAAGTTATTGTCAGGCCTAGCTTGTTCAAATCCTGCCTTTTCCAGCTTTTCAGAGGTGGTTTTTATATGAGTTAAAAATCATTACTACATTCTGTGGAAAGTTACATTTCATGCATGTTCTCTTGAAATTTCGATATTCTCTTTGACTATCATTATCAATGCACTTGCAGAGATGCTTAATTTTGTTTTGGACATTTTGTAGATGTTCTTTGCCAATTTTCCCCTTTCCATAATTCAATGCCATCACTGTGGAATGGAGGTTTATATACTTTGTGAGCTAACCATGGGAAGCCTCCAGACAGGAGTTGTTGGGAATTAGTGAATCATTGGTTAATACATATTTACAGGAAACAACATTGAAGTGTCACCTACACAAATAATCATTGGTGATATTTTACCTCTGGCAGAGATGGTCACTAAATCATCATCCCCCACAGCCCTCCCCACTGAAATGTTATTGCCGGCAGAGTGCACAAAAGAATGTGTTTCCATCTGAGCACGAAATATCAGAGAAGACCAATTAACAGCTTTTACCTCCCAGTCACACTGATCCACTGGAGCCATGTTTAAAAAATTACATTTCTCCAAGGGAGCTATTTTTAATTGATCCACCAGAGCCATTAAAAAAAAATTCATTGTTCCAATGGAACCATCTTTCAAAAAATTGCACTGCTCCAATGGGGCTTCATAATATATACACTGCAAACATGACAACATACTGGAGTGAAAGTATTTTGAGAGTATTTTGATGGTACATAAACATTTCCCAAAATATCATTCCCCAAGTATGAAGTTAGTATGAAAAAAAATATATTATTACTTATGCTAAAGTATCAGATTAGTATTTTGATGGTATTCAAAGTTTTTTTTCAATATTGTATTGATACTTGCTCATATTGATACAGTATTGAGAAAAAACCTTGAATACCATCAAAATACTAATCTGATACTTTAGCATAAGTAATAATATATTTTTTTTCATTCTAACTTCATACTTGGGGAATGATATTTTGGGAAATGTTTATGTACTATCAAAATACTCTCAAAATACTTTCACTCCAGTATGTTGTCATGTTTGCAGTGATATATATATTGCTCCATACCTCCAGCATAGCTATTAAAAAGAAGTGTCTCCTATAAAAACCTTTTTTCAAAGAATTTCATTCCTACATTGAAGTCACACAAAAGAAATTTGCATTGCTCCATCCACTCTCTGAGTGAGAATATGGTAGCAAATGTCAAGAGGAATAACTCTGTGTGCAATAGGATTATCCTTGAATCCTTTTATAGACAGTTCCTTATTTTTATCCCCAGATCTGACACATTTATGATCTTTGCAGACAAGGTTATTGTCACCATTCAGAAGAGTAGGAATCCAAACAAAAACATCAGTAAAATAAAGTGACTCAGGAGCAGAAATTGCAGCTTTATCCATGGCAAAGAAAGGATGCCTTGGATGGATCCAGAATTGTCCCTGCTTGTAGCAATCAGGGAGTTGTTTTCTATGAGAACCCATTTGTTCACTAAGGCTAGCCTTGAACATAGTAAGATAGGCTTTTATAACACCCTCCTTGTGTTTAGAATGTCTAGAATCATCAGAATTCCCAGAGTCATCAAGATCAGAATCAGAATCAGGACTAGTCAGAGGTACTACTAGATCCAGAATCCAAGTCCTGAGAAGCATTAGGCTGGTAGATCATCAAAGCTGCTTGGTTCAACCATAGTTATCTCTCTAGGTGGAGCAGAAGAAGTATCTGAAAGTAAATCAAGGATGGTGCTGCTAACAGCAGAAGTAGCAAATACCTTGTCCAAAGTCCATATTCTCATCAAATTTATGCAAGTCTTGCCCATGGTCATCTGCAGAGGGAATCTGCATGTCTGAACCTATGCTGCCAGGTAAAGTAGATCCTGTAAGATCAGCTTATCAAAATACATAAATATTTTCTCAGAATTAAAACTGTGCATTTTTGACATATATTTATATCTAAAGAAGCAAGATCTAATATTATATGCTGACATTGATTTTATATATCTCCAATATATCATTTTCCATCAGACATACCACTCTAAAATCATTTCTACAAAGGTTAGTGGATTAATCCACAGTGGAAAAGTCCACTACCTATGGAAACCAGTCAGGTGGATTATTCCAGTTTATATGCCATACACCTACAGCCATGGGTGCCATATTTCAGAGAGTCATGCAATGGATACTGGCACCATACCTCTGGCTGTTCTGCTTAGTGTACATTGATGATATTGTGGTATATTCAAAGTCATATGAGGAACATATCAATCATCTGGACCTGGTGTTAGAAGCTATAGAGAAAGCTGGCATAACTTTGTCCCTGAAGAAGTGTCATCTGATTTACAGTTCCATTCTCCTGCTAGGACACAAAGTTTCTCAACTGGGTTTATCAACACACTTAGAGAAGGTGAAAGCTATCATGGATCTTGAATGACTGAAGAAGCTTTTGCAGCTCCAATCATTTTTGGGCATGGTAGTATACTTTGCCACATTCATACCATACTATGCATCAATATGCACTCCTCTGTTCCAAATGTTATGCAAGGGCAAGAAGCAGCACTGGGGGGCAGAAGAGGAGCACACTTTCAAATCAACTAAGACAGCCTTACAAGCGAGTCCAGTGCTGGGCCATCCCATTGAAGGCCTTCCCTACAGACTTTATACAGATGCCTCAGATGAAGCTTTTGGTTGTGCTTTGCAACAAATCCAATTGATAGTGATCAAAGACCTGAAGGGTACAAGAATGTACACCTGTTTGCAGAAACAGTATGATAATGGGCTTTTGCCACCTAAGTTGACCATGTCTATGAGCGCTAAGATAGCAGACAGTCCCAATGATGACATGTGGGGGGATACATTTGATTCTACAATAGTTCATGTGGAGAAAGTGATCACATATTGGTTGAGGACTTTCAAATCTGCTGAGACACATTACTCTACCACAGAAAGGGAGGTGCTAGCAGCCAAAGAAGGACTAGTGAAGTTTCAGCCTTTTATCGAAGGGGAGAAGATTTTGTTAGTTACCAATCATTCTGTGCTTCAATGGGCAAGGACATATGAGAACTCTAATTGTTGCCTGGCAGCGTGGGGGGCAGTATTTTCAGCATACACTCCAAATCTTGAAATCATCCATAGAGCAGGTCACATACATTCAAATGTCAACCCTCTTGCTTGACTTCCTAGAGCTCCTCCTAACCACATCTCTCCACTCCCAGATGACAAGCCTAGTACTAAAACAGATTTTAGTTTAGCAGAGCTACAGGAAAGACAAGCTGAATCTGAACCAGCATGGACTGCTTTTATTGCATGGACTATAGAAGATTCCTTGGAGAACAGAAAGTCAGCTTGGGCATCATTGACTGTTGAATGCAATGAGGATGACTCTTTGGATGAGTTGAAGCCCAGCACCAACTACTGGTATGCAACAAATCCAGTACCAAACCTTCATGTTGCTATTGATGAAGCATTTCTGGGAGAATGGATCCAAGGCTACAAAGAAGACCAAGCTTTCCATTCTATATGGGAAGACAAGACAAAGAAAGTCCCTGATTGGAAACCCAAGAGGTGTTCCATCAAAGATGAGAGAGGACTAATTTACTTCATTGACCCAGATTACCAACCTTAACTTTGTGTTCCCCAAGTCTCATCAAAATTTTGTCTTGAAGGAGGCTCATGAGAACCTGATGGAATCTAGTCATGCAGGGCCTGAGTGACTGTGGCAACAATTGAGTCAGAAGTTTACTGGAAGCAAATGAAGGCAGTCATAATGGCATTTGCAAGTTCATGCAATGTTTGCCAGAAATCTAGATTTTCTAACTTCAAAAAGTATGGATTCCTTATTCCCAATCCCATCCCACTTTGGCCATATCAATTGGTATCCATGGATTTCATTGTCAATCTACCTTGATCAGATCACTTCAATGTGATCTTTGTAGTAGTGGACAGGCTCACCAAGCACGCAAGTTTCATTCCAACAACCACAGGCCTAATGACAGAGAAATTTGGAGAGCTTTATGTCAAGCATATTGGTTGTCGTTTTGGGCTCACTGAGAGCATTATTACCAATTGCAACCTGAGGTGGACTTCAGATTTCTGGAAGGGCATTGTGAAGTATTTGAAAACAAGGATGTCACTTTCTTCTTCACACCACCCTCAACACGATGGCCAGATGGAAATAGTTAATAAACAGCTAGTGACCATGTTATGGTCATATGTCAATGATGACCTTTTGGATTGGTCAGCATGGTTACACATTTTGGAGTTTGCTTACAATAGTGCAGTGCACAGTTCTACAGGAACAACACCTTTTTTCCTCCTCTATGGATTTCACCCTAGGACTCCTCTAGACCTCTTGAAACTAGCAAAAACTGATGTGAATTATTTGTTGTCTCCTGAAGCAGTGACTTTCCTTGAGCTGATTCCTGAATTGAAAAAGGGCTCATGAGTTCTTGTTAATCCACATTCTTTGGAGTGGGTTGATTCAAAGGGATCTGGGACAAAGTTGAAGCAACGATGGATTGGCCCTTTTGAGGTAATTCAGAAGATAAACCCCAAGGTCTATCATCTACAGATGAGTGATCAGTACCCCAGACTGCCAGTTTTCAACATTGAACATTTGAAACCATACCAGGAGTCAGATAAGAAATGGGGGGAGTGCACCTTGATGAGGGAGTCTCGGTGTGTTAAGCCTGCAGCAGAGGAATATAGCATGGAAGCCATAGTGGGACATCATAGAAAGCGGCACAGGATGGAATGGTTAATTCACTGGGAAGGTTATGGGCCCCAATTTGACACATGGGAGCCCACAGCTTTTCTGAAAAACACACCTCTTGTGCTCAACAAGTACAGGAGGGCTCATGGTTTGTAGCTATCTCCAAGTCAAGGACAGGTCATCACTGGATTGGTGCCCTCATTTTCTTCAGTGGTATTTATGATTAGTTAAGATATCAGCTGGGCCAGCTATTTCTGTTTCTTATCTATCTTGGATCTTTCCAGTCTTTCTTTTTTTTACCATTGTTTTTCTTCTCTTCCTTCCCTTTACTTTCCTTCCCCTCAAGTTAACCCAGGGCAAGGACATCCTGCCTAGGATGCTGCAAGGGATCAAGAAGCTGTCGATGGATTTCCATCTTCAGTGAACGAGCATGGACATTTTACTCACTGACAAGTCTGGTACTGTCCCATCAGCCAAGTTTCATATGATTGGGCAAACCGATTGGGTAGCCTTAAACAATTCCAGTTCAGCTATACTGGTCAAGGCAATGGAGTACAGGTCACAAGTCAGACAAGATCAGAGGTCAAAGGGCCCAACAGGCATGTATCTAGAGATGGAATGGGGATTAGATATGGATTGGTACAATCACAATGCTACTTGGTGACCTTACATCCCACTGAAATAGGAAGACATGGGTGAGACAGTGATTAGCAAGACTGGTAACAACTGGTTCTTTGATTTTGAGATGTCCACACCATGGGAACAACTTTCTACAGGTGTCTTCATTGTTCCAGAAGGCATCAATCAACAAGGATCTCCTGAACTTGACATGGTGCATTGACAAAATCACTTCCAACCAGCCTTTTCCCTTCAACTCAGCTTGACCACCTTGTCATGACATGGGCCTTCTTCTCCAAGCATTTAACTCTGGCAAAGAGTTGCAGGTAGTGGGCTGCACTGCGAAGAGGATGGCTGTTGATTACTTAGGATTCTTATTGTGGTGGACATCATTGATTTCAGGATGGGACGCTGAACTGGATCATCACATAGTAGCCTACCTCAAGAGGATCCAGCTTATTTTTATTGAAATGGATATATAAAAATGTTCACCATACAGAATGTAACCACACCAGACATTAAGAAATAGTAGTAGTTACAGTCAATAATCCACACCACTTGACATATCAAGACAAGTGTAAAAATCTCCCAGATTGTTTAGAAATGGGGATGCCTAGGCTGGTGTCGAATGTGCGATTGAGGCTGAACTTGAAGTTGTGGCTGCCATCAACGATCATCATAGGTGGAATGGTCAACCAATGCCTCGGACCACTCAATGATGACATTGGTGATCTTGGCACCAGCGAGAATATGGAGAATGTCTGGTGTGACACTGCAAACAGCCCAGGCATTTGTGGTTTTGGGATGAATGACAATCCACTGTGCCACACAACAATGGGGTTGAGAGTATGAGCAACAGATGTGTATTTGCTAAATATGTTACATAAGTTAAGGACAGAAATGTGATCTCATGTCATACTAATGTAACAACAATGACATAAACACATGTTTTTTTTTCACTCAGTTTGGTCTATCCACAAAACCCACTACTAATGTAGCAGGAATCCACAAAACAATGGGGTTGAGAGTGTGGACAACAGATGTGTGTATTTGCTAAATATGTTACATAAGTAAGGACAGAAACATGATCTCATGTGCTTATGTAGTGGGAATGACTTAAACACATGTTTTTTTCACTCAGTTTGGTCTATCCACAAAACCCATTACTAATGTAGCAGGAATTATCTTTATTGCCTTCATGGCTGTGCATCATTTTTGATATTAGCTCTGGCAGTCAGGTCACTTCCTATTCCCATCTGTAATTAAACTTTGCCTGGTATTTCATCCAACTGTCAACCTCATGCAGATAGAATTGGCATCACATGGACTGTTGCTCACACAGCAGATGGCTTTTGATATACCACACAGAAAGGAGAACTAAACCAAGGATTTGTATATGTCACAAGATAGCTGACAAGCTATCATAGCCCTTACCTTGGGCATTGTGTGTGTAGAGGCGTGCTAAGCAACTGACTAGCTAGAAGTATGAGACTTAAGATTAGAGGGGCATAGTGCTGGCCTCCGTGCTGCTATATATGCATATTTACATAAATGATGCTGTGGGGTTACACACAGCATATGATGTAAAGGGCTGTCTGTGTATCAAACAAAGTATGCATCATAATTGTGATGCATATGGGCATGTGGTTTTATGCCAACAGCTGACTAGATAGACTCTTCTGAAGTAGGTTTACAATGTCACTACTTCAGCCCCTGCTTGTTTGTAGAATGTGAGGCCCATCACCCATGTGCTCCCCTGCCAGACCCATATGCATCATCCTTGGCCCCAGCTCTCCCCACCCTCTCACATTGACTAGCTGACAGAGTAATGTCACTGGGTGTGCTGAATATCATCATGCCCATCCATTAGATGGTAAGTCAATGCCACACACTAACATGTCATGTTCTTTCCTAATGTCCCATTCGTTCTTCAGCTACATCCAGCCTCAAGGTGAAGGGTGAGCCAACATCACACAATACATCAAGTTGTGTCACCTACTGACCTTTTGTTCATTCCTCAGCTCCTCCCAGACTGGCAATGTAAATCCCAAGGACTCTCCAGCATCTCAAGTCACACCACCATTAACAGATGGAAGTCCCATGGAGGGCTGGTGGGGGAAGGAGATCTAGAGCTGAAGAGACACCCAGTGAGTTTTCTGATTGCAGACTGAAGCCAGGGGTGGATGATGAGTATGTGGAAGAGGTGTGGAAGATGTGTGGAGTAGTGGTGACAGTCAGATTTGCAACCTCAACATAAGCAGAAACGGTTCCCATCCACCTTCCCTGACACTTATTCTGACTTCCTCAACTATGCAACCAATTGGATATGATAGTAGATACAATTTGTATTAGATGCTGAAATTAAATGCCATTCTATTTGTCCAAAGCTGTTTTGATAGTCAAAAGTTGTCAAATCAGAGTTGATCAAAGTTGTCAAAGACAAGCACTAAAGTGCTGTGGAAAGATGGATTTCAACTTTGGAAAGTTGTTCAACAACTTTGAAAGTTCTTGTACCTTACTTTACAAAGTTGCCCAAAGTCCAATTGGATGTTTTGCTGATGATTGCCTTGTGTGTTTACTTCTTTTGTCACTAATAAATCTAGAACAGTAGTGCAAGGGGGTGGTGGAATGTGGAAAATGTACCAACACTCACCTTTTTTTTTTCAGGCAAGTGTGGTACACCCCCCCCCTCCCCCACCTGCCTAATAAGGTATGTTTTCTGTGAATTTATGTTTTTTGAGTGTTTTTGGTGGTAAAGGATGATTAATTACATAGCTTTGCAACTATATATGAGACTATATATTGTAATAGTTGTCCTGGTAAGTAAATTCAAACTCCAAAATGGCACCTGTGCATGTCCAATTTTTTTGTACAAATACGAAATCCGTGCATGCGATCAGCCTCCTACCCATTCGTTGCGCTGTGGTTGAGTCATCCGAGAGGTGGATGCAATGTTTTATTTGAGTGATTTGGTAGATTAGTAATACTGATGAGAATGATCCGAGATTACACCGACAACTTTATTCTGCTCAACCACTGTGCAACGCCTGGCACAAAACATTTG
>Ga0307507_10010075_pt1 | contig 12352 bp, 3 predicted proteins | sample 7_EM_MG_FD_207223 | JGI IMG/M metagenome (GOLD analysis project Ga0307507, IMG submission 207223) | Populus trichocarpa ectomycorrhiza microbial communities from riparian zone in the Pacific Northwest, United States - 7_EM | ecosystem: Host-associated > Plants > Roots > Unclassified | place... | reverse complement strand
TGCACGAAGCTCTGCGTACAGAGGCTCTGCACTAAGCTCTGCGGAGGCTCTGCACGAAGCTCTGCGTACAGAGGCTCTGCACGAAGCTCTGCGGAGGCTCTGCACGAAGCTCTGCGGAGGCTCTGCACGAAGCTCTGCGGAGGCTCTGCACGAAGCTCTGCGGAGGCTCTGCACGAAGCTCTGCGGAGGCTCTGCATGAAGCTCTGCATGAAGCTCTACATGCAGCTCTGCATAAAGCTCTACACAGAGCTCTGCGGAGGCTCTATATAAAGCTCTGCACGAAGCTCTACACGAAGCTCTACATGAAGCTCTGCATACAGAGGCTCTGCACGAATTAGGTGGGAGGCACCTGTTGCTAGGTAGGAGGCGCCTGTTGCTAGGTGGGAGGCGCCCGTTGCTAGGTAGGAGGCGCCCGTTGCTAGGTAGGAGGCGCCCGTTGCTAGGTAGGAGGCGCCTGTTGCTTGGTGCAGGGGTGCCCGCGCCATATGGCGCGGACATTATTGTAATCAAACCAATCAATAATGATCAGTAATGATCAATAACGATAATTTTATTATCAATTATTGCCTTATTACTGACCACACTGCTTCTACTATATAAATTTGCTGTATTTACGCGAGCCTAAGATCGCAGCAATTCCCAATCCAATTAAGCCGTTCAATCGCAATCAATCGATTTTAGTCAATCCCGAAATTGGCTCAATCCGCTTCAAAATAGCCCAATCGGGGGTCGGATTGAGTCGTTGGGAGCACTGATACAAAGCTTTAGCTTGTTAGTAGGTATGGCAGCTAGAGATATACCTTCGTATTATATTATACATGTTTGGCCAGTAGTACTCCTGTTGGAGTAGCTCTAGGGTTTTTCCTTAGCCTAGGTAGCCGGCTACTAGTAGGTCGTGTATGTGTTTAAGGAGCTTAAGCTTAAGTTTATCGTAATTAGGGACAACTAGGCGGTTCTAGTAGTACAAGTGGTCTCCACAAACTTTATATTCACTTAGAGAGATCTTTTTAGAGCGTCTAACGCTATCTTAAATTAGCTTAAGTGTCTCTTAGATAAACTTATTATTTAGGTATTCGTTAATTATAATCTATTTAATTAATCAATTAGTCATTTTAAGGACGTATACTGTAAGTCTTTAGCCAGGGGATTAAATAATTCAGGACGAAGTAGGGTTTGTTTACAGTAGGCGCGCGCTTCTTTCTATGCTGTTATATCTTATAAACGTTAAGTTAGGGTATTAGGTTTTTAACCTTAAACGCCTAGGCGGTATGTAATTAAGAATTAGAATTAAGATAGATATTCTAACTAGCGGGCTTAACAATAACTTAGCTGTTTTGTGGTTATAAAGTACTGTAGATTCTTATAGTCGCTAAGAACCTTAATTGGAAATCCAGCGCCTTCTAGTTTAGGTTGCCATTGTTTAAAATATCTAATAATAGCTAATAATTCTTTATTGTAGATCTCATAGTTACATTCAGCTGGATTTAGTCGTTTTGAGAAGTATACTATAGGGTACAGTACCCCTTCTTTATTATACTAAGACAGAATGCCTCCAGTAATATAGTTAGATAAGTTAGCTTCTATAACACTCTTTTAGTTCGGGTCAAAGTGTTAGAGTATAGGTATAGTAGTAAACATAACTTTTAGATAGGTAAAGGCCTTTTTACATTCCTTGTTAAAGATAAAGGCTTTGTTCTTTTGGGTTAGAGCTATAAGAGGTTAAACTAGGGCGAAGAAGTTATTAATAAACCGTTAATAGAAATTAGCAAATCCTATAACGGCTCTTACATCCTTAACGTTCTTGGGTTCTTACTAGTTTACAATTACTTTGATCTTCTTTAGGTCCATTTATATACCATTTATAGAGATAATAAGTCTAAGATATAGAACTTTTGTTTTATAGAACTCGCATTTATCTATATCTAATTGTAGTCTAGCTCCACGTAGGGCTTTTAAGATAAGGTTAACGTGTTTCTTATATTCAGCTAGGTTATTGCTATATACTAGGATGTCGTTAATATAAGTAGTACAGAAAACGTCCAGGTAAGGTTATAAGGTATTATTTATAAAGTGTTGGAATAAACTTAGGGCATTTATAAGGCTAAACGGCGTTACTAAGTATTTAAATAGTCCGTATCTAGTACGGAATGCTATAAGCTATTTATCTCCTTTTGCGATATAGAGGCGGTTAAATGCATGGATAAGGTTGAGTTTTGTATAGTAGCAAGCCTTACTTAATCGGTTTAGTATCTCTTAAATTAATAGGAGCGGGTACTAATTCTTAATGGTAATAGTGTTAAGAGCTCAGTAGTCTATATAGAAGCGTAGACCGCCGCTAGGTTTCTTAACGAAAATTATAGGTATAGCTATAGGCGAAGAGCTTACTCTAATAAATCCTTTACTTAGGTGTTCGTCTAAGTACTTCCGCAATACTTAGAGTTTGTTTTAGGATATTCTATATAAGGGTCTAAATCCTGGTTGTTTTCCTTCTTTGAGTACAATCTTGTGGTTATATAGTTAGTGCTCTACTAACTTATCGGCTTCCTTTTATAAAAATACTTCTAGATGCTTATAATGGCATACTAGTACTTTTGTGGCAGGGTTAGTGTACTTCTTTAGTACTAGGGCCTTTTTAATATCGGCCATTGTAACAGTAAAGATCGTATGTTTAGGTTTCCTGGCGAGTTATACTAACGGGGTAGCTCCAATTATATAGATATCCATAGAAAGGGGGGCGAGTTGCTAGCTAGTAACTTTCTTTTAATTATTTACTGTTTCTTGTTTAACTTTAGGTTTAGTGTTAGGTACGGAGTTAGTATTAAATTTGGGTTTAGGTTCTTCGAGTATCCTTTTTATAGTAGAATACTAGTTCTTCTAGTACTTTCGTATGTTAAGCTTAAGTTTAGGCTTCTGCTTGGTTCGGGGTGGTACAGTAGTTAGGGTCAGTTTATATAGTTTAGTGTAATTTTCGGGTTCTTAGTAGAATTAGGTAGACTTTTTAGACTAATAAATCCTAGTAGATTTTTCAGATTTTAGTTTGGGGTCTAAGCAGCAAGTCATAAGGCACTTCTGCTTGCAATAGGAGGCGGTAAATAGAAGCTTAAGGTTATCCCAATTAATGGTTACCTTATATAGCTTCATCTAAGGTTGTCTAAGTATTACTAAGTGACCTAAAGTGGTAACAAAAAGCTTAATCAGTTCTTTATGGTTTAGGTATCGGAGTCTTAGAAATACTATATAGGTAATACGGCCTAAAACAGTGCGTTTACCATCAAATTTAAATACATTAATATGCCGGTTGAGGGGGGTTAGAGTAAAACTATTATTTTACGCGAAGATTTTATTAATAAATCCTATGCTACTAGCTCCTATATTAATTAGGACTTAAGTATTAACCTATTAATTATTCTGCCAAAGACAACAGTTAATAGTTATGCTGTGATTCTAAGAGTTAGAGTTCGTGACATCTAAAGCATTTAATAAAATCCTAAGGCAGCGCTATCCTGGAGAGTAACTTAGCTCCAGAACCTTCCTTTTAGAGGCAATTGGGGTGGAGTTCTTATAGCGTGTTAGTTATAGCTTTGTCCTTATAAGTAGTGCTTACTAGATGCGGGGCTAGAACCAGGTAGAGATTAGGGACGGTAACTAGAGGATTAATACGGTAAACAGCTACTAGTGTTAGCCATTCGTAATTTGCGTTAGGGTATAGGGACAGAGTAGTGGTTAAAGAGGTAAGAGCTACTTCTATACTTAAAACAGAGGCCTAGCTTAGTGCGTCGTTCTTATTTAGAGGACCCTAGTGGGGCGTATCCTAGGGTTCCAGTGTCAATATCTATAGCGTTAGGGTGCTTAGGCTGAGATAATAACTTAATAAATATTTACAGGTTTGTTGTATTATATTAAGGAGCAGACTTTGGTATTAGGCGTAGTATATTATTATATCATTTATTAATAACGTTTGCGTAGGCGTTAAGAGCTCCTAGTAGGTCTATACCTATTAGGGAGGTTTTTAGTTTGGGGCTTAGGGATTTAATAAGGCTGTTAATTAGTACAGAATCGTTCCAGCCTGTTTCTTTTACGTAACGGTTGAATTCGGAGAAGTATACTAGAAAGCTTTTTATTCCTTAAGTTATATAGTTTATCTTTCTCTAAGCAGTAGCTTAGCGGTTTGGGTCACCATATATAGCTTTAAGAAGTATAATTAGGCTTAATACTAAGTTCGGTTAAAGAGGTTTAATAAAGTTAGCTATATCTCCTCCTAATTAACTTAGGGCGTAGCAGAGTTGGTTAGCTTTAGTTAGGTAGCAGTTAGTGTTACTAGTTAGCTTATTTTTAAGCCGGCTTAGGAATAATTAGAGTTCTTATTATTTACTAGTGAATATCGGAGGGTCTAGTAGTCGTTCAGATCGTTATAGTGTAGTAGTTGGTTTAGGGTGAGTAACTACTATAGGTTTAGGGCTCTTGTTCCACATATTTATCTCTAGAGATAGTATTCAGTCTTAGGGCCCTAATATAGGCATCTTAAGGGTGCGGATTTCTTCTTAGAGGTCTTTAATTAATTGCCAGTGTCGTGCTTCTTATTTGGCTTGTTATTGAGTTAAAGTGGCTTGGTTCTATACAAGGGCGTCTATAAAGAACTTCTATATTTCTGTCAATTGTTCTTAGAGTGCGGATATAATACTAACGGCTATTATAGGGGCTTTGGGGTTGTTCTGCATTTCAGAGGGTGGTATATAGGGTTAACGCAACATAGTGTTACGGAGTAAGCATAAGCGATAATAATATATAGCGAAGTAGATATTATTAAGCTATATACATAAACTGTATAATAAAGTTAAGACGTTGCGTAAGGAAAGGAAAGTGGGAAATAGGGGAAAAAGGGTATATAACGTTCACTTAGTTGCTAGGTTAACGGGTACTGTGCTACGCATAGGCAGGGTAGAGCTTAGGTAGTAGAACTTGGCAGAATTCGGCAGTTAAAGGTCCTTGAAGTTGCCAGTTGGCAACTCCAACAGTAGAGACGGTAGATTGCGGCGGAATACGGCAGATTGCTATCAAATTGCCATCTCGTGGTCAATCTTTGGTTGTTTAGTCGGTGGAAACAGGTGGACGTGTGTAAGGTGTCACGGGGGTGTTCTGTAACACTGACCTTATTAAACCTCTTTAACTAAACTTAGTACTAAGCCTAATTGTACTTCTTAAAGCTATATATAGTAACCTAAACCGCCAAGCTACTACCCAGAGAAAGATAAACTATATAACTTAAGGAATAAAAAGCTTTCTAGTATACTTCTCTAAATTTAACTATTATGCAAAAGAAATAGGCTAGAACGACTCTATACTAATTAATAGCCTTATTAAATCCCTAAGTCCTAAACTAAAAACCTCCCTAATAGGTATAGACCTACTAGGAGCCCTTAACGCCTGCGTAAACGTTATCAATAAACGGTATAATGATATACTATGCCTAACACCGAAGTCCACTCCTTAATATAATACAACAGCCCTATAAACGTCTATTAAGTTATTGTCTTAGCCTAAGCACCCTAACGCTATAGATATTAACACAGGGACCCTAGGATATACTCCACTAGGGTCCCCTAAATAAAAACAACGCATTAAGCTAGGCCTTTGCTTTAAATGCGGAAGCAAGGAATATATCTTAAGATACTACTCTGTCCCTATACCCCAATATAACTTATAAACAGCCAATACTAACAACTGTTTACTATATTAATCCTCTAGTTACTATCCCTAATCTTTACCTAGCTCCAGCCCCGCGTTTAATAAGCACTACTTATAAGAACAAAGTTATAACTAATATTCTATAGGAACCCCTTCCCACTCGCCACTAAAAGATACGTCTTAGAGTTAAGTTGCTCTCTAGGACAGCTATATTACAGGATCTTATTAAACATATTAGATGTTATAAACCCTAACTTTTAGGATTGTAGTATAACCGTTAACTGCTATCTTTAGCAGAAAAGTTAATAGGCTAACGCTTAAGTCCTAATTAACATAGGAGCTAGCGGCATAGGATTTATTAATAAGATCTTTATATAAGACAATAGGTTTACCCTAATACCCCTTAACCAACATATTAACGTATTTGGATTTAATGGCAAACGCACTGTCTTGGGCCGTATTACTTATATAGTAGCCCTAAAACTCCAATACCTAAACCATAAAGAATTAATTAAGCTCTTTATAACTACCCTAGGTTACCTAGTAATCCTTAGACAACCCTAGATAAAGCTATATAAGGTAACCATTAATTAGGACAACCTTAAGCTTCTATTTACCGCCTCCTGTTGCAAGTAGAAGTGCTTTATAACTTACTACTTAAGCCTTAAACCAAAATCTAAAAAATCTACTAGGATCTACTAGTCTAAAATTTCCATTAATGTCCATCCTATATCTAAAAAGTCCACCCAATTCCACTAACCTAAGAATTCCACTAAATTCCACTAATATAAGACTTCTACTAACTTCTACTAAGAACCTAAAAATAATATATAACTATATAAACCGACTCTAACTGCTATACCCTAAACTAAGCAAAAGCTTAAGCTTAATATATAAAAGTACCAGAAGAACTGGTATTCTACTATAAAAAGGATACTTAAAGAACCTAAACCCAAATCTAATACTAACTTTATACCTAATACTAAACCTAAAACTATATAAGAAACTATATAAGAAACTAAGGATAACCTAAGTTCGCTTAATACCTTAGATATCTATATAATTAGAGCTATCCTACTGGCACGACTTGCTAGGAAACCAGAATATATAATCTTCGCTATTATAATGGCCGATATTAAGAAGGCCTTAGCACTAAAGAAGCATACTAAACCCGCTATAAAGGTACCAGTAGAGTACTATAATTATTTAGATATATTCTTATAAAAGGAAGCTAATAAGCTACTAGAACACCATCTATATAATTATAAGAGGCCGTCGAAAACGGACTCTACACCTGTACGTGGTGACGGCTACGAACCTGGGTCTTCGAAGATCAGACTCAGAGCCAACGCAGAGACGTCGCATAGCGTGCGGGTAGGACCTGGTGGTGGTTGTGAGCGTTATAGGCGGTGATGAAAAATTTTCAGATGGTGAGATCTCGAAAACCACTACTGTTGGCCCTCTACAATTTAACTACTACACTGTTCTCTTACCCAAGGCACCTATACGATCCAACATGGATGAACAGCATTCGATAACATCCCCCGACCCCTAACAGAAAGCATCGACGACCTCACATTAACGGACGGACGAGCGCGAGCGAACGAACGAGCAAATATACGGCCCCTCCTAACCCCCAGGGCGATCGCCCGTGGAGCATGCGGTCACTCGCCGTACTGCCGTGGTACTACTACTAAAACCGTCAGCCGGATAACCCCGTATGGTTTTCCTTGTCTCCTCTCAACGGAGTGGTGCCCTTAGAGAGGGCCTAGTGACTAGGGCCTAGGCACAAAAGATACCTAGGTACACACATATCCCGCTTTCATCTTTTAGTATTAGGATGGTAGAACGGATGAATTCCCCTTACGCCTTCAATAGGCCTTAGGGGGGGGGGAGGCATGGCGTATATGGCAATAGTTAGCAGGAGATAGCACATAGGGGATGGTTAAGATATGGAACACAAAGCATATGGCAATCGATTGGCAAGGCCTAGCTGGGACGTAGTGAACCCTAGTTTTAGATAAGCCAAGGAAGGAAGTAGTGGTTCCCAAGGAGTTCGAACATCCAAGGAGGACAGGACGTAGCTGTAGGCCCGTAGGGCCGCTGCTACGGACGGACATGGCAAAGCAGGGGTTTTTCATCCTACTAAGGTGGCTCATAGGGTTTTTCCGTCCCCTACATCAACAAGGGTTTTCTTCTTGTCAATTTATAAGTTTCCCTTGTGTACGGAGTAGTCTGCGTGGGCCTAGATAGGATCCGTATCAGACGTTAATCAAAGACTTACTACTATATAATTATAAGATTATAGTTAAAGAGGGAAAACATCCTAGATTTAGACCCTTATACGGGATATCCTAAAATAAACTCTAAGTACTATAGAAGTATTTAGATAAACATTTAGATAAAGAATTTATTAGAGCAAGTTCTTCGCCTATAGCTATACTTATAATCTTTATTAAGAAACCTAGTGGCAGTCTACGCTTCTATATAGACTACTAAGCTCTTAACACTATCACTGTTAAAAACCAATACCCAATCCTATTAATCTAAGAGACACTAAACTAATTAAGTAAGGCTCGCTTCTATACAAAGCTTAATATTATCCACGTATTTAACCACCTTTATATCGCAAAAGGAGACAAATAGCTTATTATATTTTATACTTAATACGGATTATTTAAATACTTAGTAATACCATTCGGCCTTACAAATACCCCAAGTTCATTCCAATACTTTATAAATAATACCCTACGCCCATACCTGGACGTCTTTTATACTACTTATATTAATAATATCTTAATATACAGTAATAATCTGGCTAAATACTAAAAATATGTTAAACTAGTCCTACAAGCCTTGCGCGGAGCTAGCCTATAATTAGATATAGATAAATACAAGTTCTATAAAACAGAAGTCCTATACCTTAGACTTATTATTTCTATAGATGGCATATAAATAGACCCTAAGAAAGTTAAAGTAATTATAAACTGGCAAAAACCTAAAAATATTAAGGATGTAAGGACCTTTATAAGATTCGCCAACTTCTACTAATAGTTTATTAATAACTTCTCTGCCTTAGTTTTACCCCTTATAGCCTTAACCTAAAAGGATAAAGCCTTTATCTTTAATAAGGAATGTAAGAAAGCCTTTACTTATCTAAAGGTTATATTTACTACTATAACTATACTTTAATACTTTAATCTAGACCAAATAAATATTATAAAAGCTAACTTATCTAATTATATTACTAGAGGTATTCTGTCTTAATATAACAAGAAAGGAGTATTGCACCCTATAGTATACTTCTTAAAATAACTAAGCCTAGCTAAATGCAATTATAAGATCTATAATAAGGAATTGCTAGCTATTATTAGATGCTTTAAGTAATAGTAACTAAAACTAGAAGGAACTAGATTCCTAATTAAAGTCCTTAGCAATTATAAGAACCTATAGTACTTTACAACTATAAAACAGCTAAGCCACCGTTAAGCCCGCTAGTTAAAATATCTATTCCATTTCTAATTCTTAATTATATACCGCCTAGGCGTTTAAGGCTAGAAGCCTAATGCCCTAACTTAACGTTTATAAGACGTACCAGCTTAAAAAGAAGTATATTTCTACCGTAATTAGACCCTACTCTACCCTAAGCTATTTAAACCCCCTACTAAAGATCTTACGGTATACGTCCTTAAAATAACTGATTGACTAATTAAACAGATTATAGCTAATAAATACTTAAACAATAAGTTTATCTAAGAGACGCTTAAGCTAATTTAAGACGGCGTTAGACGCTTTAAAAAAATTTCCCTAAGTAAATATAAAGCCTATAGAGACCGCTTGTACTACTAAAACCACCTAGTTGTCCCTAATTACAATAAACTTAAGCTTAAGCTCCTTAAACATGTATATAACCTACTAGTAGCCAGTTACCTAGGCTAAGGAAAAACCCTAGAACTACTCTAATAAAAATACTACTAGCTAAATATGTATAATATAATATAAAGGTATATCTCTAGCTGCTATACCTACTAATAAGCTAAAGCTTTATATAAGACATATAACGGCTTTCTAAAGCCACTGCCTATTCCGGACTAAAGATAGAAGGACATCTTAATTAACTTTATTATTAAGCTCCCTATAAGTAAAGGCTGTATAAATATTATAGTAGTTATAAACCAACTATCTAAAATAAGACACTTAATCGCCTGCCCTAATATATCAACACCTACTATCGCCTAACTGTTCCTTAATTATATATAGAAACTCCACAGACTCCCTAAAATAATTATCTCCAATAAAGGCCGCCAGTTTATCTCTATATTTTAGAAAAAACTAACTACCTAACTCCGCATTAAAGCACTATTATCTATAGCATACCACCTAAAAACGGGTAGTTAAATAGAATATGCAAATACTATAATAGAACAATATATTTGGATATATACGTTATATCTATAGGACGACTAAATAGACTGGCTTATATTTACTAAGTTTACTATAAATAACTCCGTCTTAGAAACCACAAAGGTCTCCCCATTCCTGGCTAATTACGGCTAGTATCCGCAAATGGGTTTTAAACCCTTTAGTAATATTTCTTACCTAGCTTATTAGGCCTTATAAGTTATAGAAGTAAATAAATTTATAAAGAAGATGGAAGAACTATAAGAGTTCCTTACTAATAAAATAATATAGGCCTAATTTATCTATAAAGCCATAGCAAATAAGAACTAAACCCCAGCACTGGCTTACTAAAGTAGTAACTTTATCTAGCTAGATATAAGAAATCTAAACATAAAATAATCTACTAAGAAACTTAATTAGAAGAACGCCGGCCCTTATAAGGTTAAAAAAGTTATCCCTCCTTATACCTACTAACTAAAGCTCCCTAATACGGTTAAAATCCACCCTATATTCTATATGTCAGTCCTCTACCCTACCGCCCCTATATTGGACGCCCTACCTAAACAGATCTAAGACCCTCCCCTACTAGTTAAAGTGGATAGTAAGGATAAGTACCTTGTTAAAAGAGTTAACAATATTAAGTATAATAAACGGAAACGCAAATATATATACCTTATAAAATAGAGAGGCTTTACTAAGCCCTTATAGGAACCCGTTAACTCTATAGGACTTATATAAGCCACAGAAGACTTTTATAAACTCTACCTAGAACTACTACAGCCCTATTTCGCAGAAGCTTGAGTTTAAAGGGGGGGTACTATTATAGGACACCTCCTGTAACGGGACTAGCCCAGTTACAGTAGGAATGTCCCGGTGAAACACTCGACAGATAAATTCCGACGCTTTAATCAAATTCTGCCAAATTCTACTAAGTTAATTGAATTCTGCCAAATTCCGCTAACTTAATTAATTTCCACCAGTCTCCACCAAATTCCACTAACGTAATGGAATTTGGTCGAAACCTGTCGAAATCCGCGTGGGCTTGTGCCTACACGCGTCTACTGCCAAGACTACGAATATTTAGCTACAAGTTTCCTATATTCCTTTCTCTTCTTTACGCAACGTCTTGTTCTCTACAAGAGCTATATACCCTTAAATTTAGATAGAATTTATATTGTTCCTTCGAATCTTCCTTAAAGCCTCTTCGCGCCCTTACACCTCCGTAACACCTTACACACATCTACCTGTTTCTACCAACTTAGCAAGAAGAGACCGACCGTAAAATAGCAATCTACTAGCAATTTATAGCAATCTAACGGCAATCTACCGCATTCTGCTATATTCTGCCAAGTTCACTAAATCCTACTAAGTTCTGCTAGGACTACTCCTTAAATCCTATTTTGCTCTGTGTATGTATTAACTAAGTAACTAAACTAATAATATATACCCTTTCTTCCCGCTTCCTTACCTTCTCTCCTTACATAACGTCTTGACTTTATTATACAGTTTATGTATATAGCTTAATAATATCTACTTTACTATATATTATTGTCGCTTATACTCACTCCGTGACATTATCGCGCGATATTATCTTATAGGAGAGCTTTAGAAAGGCTTAATATTATTTAGGCAAAGCTTTAAGCTAAACGGCTATATTATAGATCTTACCCAAGGCTTCTATCTTTCACCACTTAGCCTATATAGCTTTATCTTAATTATATTTATGTCCTAACTTAATATAAAACCTCTACTCTTTGGCCTAAAGTTCCTCTACAGCTTATACTGCAAGCTCTACAGCCTCTTTATCTTTGGTAAAAAGGAAGGCTTATACTATAAGATTAATAATATAGCTAATATAGCGAATTTAGTAGTAAATAGTAATCTAGAAAGGAAAGTGCTTTTATAGGATTTAACAGAGCTTATTATTGCTGCTATAGTTATTACCTATATTTAGTATAGTTAGTAAAAAGCTTAATAGTAGTAGAGGTAGAGAATAGAAACCTACTAGTAATATAGCCAATCTGCTTTATATTAATCTTATACTCCTTAAGCACCTTAATAAATACCTCTGCCTATTACTCACCACTATAGCTTTCCTTATACTCTTATAGAGTAAGTATTGCTGTCACGGAGTAGGCATGAGCCGGGATACAATGCACTAAACGAGGTAGTAATTGAGAAGGCTACGTACACGTAACTATGCGTGGTTGATACAAAGACATTGGATGAAGAAGAAGAGTCTTCGTGTGCCAGGTACGGGTATAAA
>Ga0307507_10010074_pt1 | contig 12354 bp, 7 predicted proteins | sample 7_EM_MG_FD_207223 | JGI IMG/M metagenome (GOLD analysis project Ga0307507, IMG submission 207223) | Populus trichocarpa ectomycorrhiza microbial communities from riparian zone in the Pacific Northwest, United States - 7_EM | ecosystem: Host-associated > Plants > Roots > Unclassified | place... | reverse complement strand
CTCAAAGTACTGCAGGTTATACGGATCCAGCAAAACCAGATTTGCCTCGCTTGCACGAGTGGCATTTTCGTTCTGGACTTGATCGCTATATCTGGATAATTGGAATGATATATGCCTACTATCATCCAAAGGTGAGTTCTGAAGAAACCATATCATTCATGGAATTTTTGTATGAACTTGTGGTTCTTGAATGTTGAGGTAGAAATAGAAATACGAGTTCTTTGAGTCTGTTCCCACATTATTTGTTTTTGTTATTCTAGGTGGAAGGATGGATGGAGAAACTAGAGGAGACAGAAGCGAAGCGCAGAATACCAATCAAAACAGCTGTTGCAACAATATCTCTGGCGGTATTATAACCTTTTTGATTGTTGTTACTGTTGATGATGATGCCTCTGACAGATTTTGTGAAATTTCTAGGTGGGATATACATGGTACGAGTACATATACAAGCTGGACAAGATTTCTTACAACAAATACCATCCTTATACCTCATGGATTCCCATAACGTATGCATTGCCCCTTTAAATGTGTTTGCAAATTGACTATTCAGAAATTGTTGCTTATTACTTTTTTTTTTTGTTTCCTGGTTGATCAGTGTGTACATTTGTTTGAGAAATGTCACCCAGCAATTCCGCTGCTACAGTTTGACCCTTTTTGCGTAAGTGACCTATAAGTTAATTCCTGCACTAGCTGATTTTCTCCTCCTTAAATTGAAGTTAAACCATTTGCCGGAGGCACCAATAGGAGAAAATCTGAGGAATTCCTTTTTCTGTGAGTTTGGATCAATTGTTGTGAGATTTTTTGGTGAATTTGTTACTGTGTTTACTAGATGGCTAGGGAAAATCACCCTGGAGACGTACATTTCTCAAATCCATATCTGGTTAAGGTATGCTGTGTCACATACATTATTATGTTTTTGTGCATGTCACACTGGTTTCCTAATTTTGGTTTTTTGATAAACTTGCAGATCAGGCATTCCAGATGGCCAACCAAAATTGTTACTTTCTCTAATTCCAGACTACCCAATGTTGAACTTTATGCTTACCACATCCATATATATTGGAGTAAGCATCAATCTACTGGTATGAAATCTCAGTTATTTGGTACAATTCAAGCGCTCAAGCACTGCTTTGTTTATTTGTAGGTTTCTTACAGACTCTTTGATCTGACAAATACATTGAAAACGGCATTTGTGCCCAGCAAAGACAATAAGCGCCTGACAAACAACATAATTACAGCAGCGGCAGTTTCAAGTGTTTTATATTCGCTGTCTTTTGTATTCTTAAAAGTCCCGCAGATGCTGGTAAGAATAGCTCTTTTAAATTTCTAAATGAGTATTGAGTTGCTTAGACACAAGTAAATGTGATTGTTGTGCTTTCCAGCACTGAAAAACACTTTTAGCATAAGATAATGGGAAAGATAATGTGAAATGCTGGGCACAAATGGCATCAATTATAGTGGAGCATGCACATACCTTCAACCTTACAGTGAAATAACTTTCTGGTTTTACACTTTAACTTGAAAAAAAATGATGGCAATGTACATCCTTGACTGCTGTGTTTGTGCCTCCGGTGGAGTACCACTTGAATATTTTTCGTAACTATAGATCAATGATAATTTATGTGCTGTTTGTCATCTGAATGCACAATTTGCTGATACTCTAAATTTACAGGTTTGAGAGGACGCTGCAAGAATGTGTATCTTGTTTCCATGAACATATGAGAAGAATATTGTTCCACTGCTAGATTTTTTCTGCCTCTATTAAAGAACATGAACGGTGAAATGGATTCATTTTGATTTGTCACTGGAAGTTGCGACGCAAGGATCAATACCCATGGTCTTAGGTCTTGTTGCATCCATTGTATAGGAAAAGATCGTGAAAGAGATGACCTCCAACAGAGGTGTTCTTTGTCATGTTTTCATCCATTTTTTTTTACAGCAATAGTATAGTAATTACAATGGCAATGTAAAACTCACTGATCAAAGCAATTCCCCTATGCATGAGTTTGACCTTGTATCTATTAGTGTTAAAAAGCATATTGCACTCAACTTTTATTAGCTTAACGCTTACCATTGTAGTTGGATAACGGACATGTCACCACATTAATGTGGGATTATGACATTTGAGCTATATAGTAGAAAGTTCAACACTCTGTCAGGAAGGATTGATGGAAGCATGTATAAGAGAGGAGGAATTGAGCAAGGATAGGGTGTATACTTTGTCTGGTTAAGGATCTCTCAAATCCTTTCTTATATATATAATTTCCAATTCTTTCAATTTAAGTAAATTAGCTCTTATTTTTCCTTTTTTTTTTTTATAAATAATTTTCAATGCCTTTAGTTTGGATGAATTAACTCTTTTTATCTTTCCCCTAAATCATTCTTCCTTCCTAATCTTTCCCGACAGACATAGCCTAAGGTTAATGGGTCTTGATGCCAAGCGCAAACATTAAGGTTGCTTGAAACAATATATAATGTCAATTGACTAGCTAAGCTCTACGTCTTCCCAATTTTGTTCATCTCTTTACAAAAGCTCTCCTCAGCACGGAGCATCTGCCAAGTGAAAAATTGCCATTTGAGATTATTGGACTTACCGTAGAATTCTTTCGTATTTTGCAAGATCTCACTCTGCAGTTTTCACAGGTGGATCCCATAAGATTAAAGTCTACCTTGATCTGAGGACACTAAGTGCCCGTTTGAATCACCAGCCTTCGGCTTTTCTTAAGCTTCCATGGCTTTTCATTTAAAAACAGAATTTCAAAGTGTTTGTTAATACTTAAAAGCTAATATCATAGCCACTTCCACTAATGACTTTATAGTTATTTTCAACGCTACAATTTGTAGAATTTGAACTCCAATAAAAAGCCATTTCCCATACACAAAAACTAACGAACAATTCTCAACGAACTTTCTCAGCAGCTATAAAGCAGCTGTTATACAAAATTGAATGAGCAAAGGTTTCCCAAGTATGGTCTAAACTAAGGGTTTCTTGAACCAAAACACAATAGAAACAAAGACAACTCTGAACAAATAATCCTTGTAAGTGTTTGTTATGGAGACAACGCATCACAGCCATTCTCGAAAGGTGTTGTAAATTAGAGTTGCAAGCAGCAGCAATGGAGCTTCCTTTCCATTCAAGACAGCAGCTACCTTGTCCTCATCAGAATATATGCACAATGTCATAAGCAAATCTATTTATGTCAAAGAATGCATCATAATAAAGAGTAGATAAAGCAAATCTATTTATATACGATTCTTTGAAGCCAGATGCTTTCCAGTATCAGTGCCTAGAAGCATCCAAGTTCTGCCACTGAAATCAACACACAGAAGTAGAATTTGACCAGCTTTTAATAAAAAAGAAAGAAAAAAACAAATGCTCAAAGTCGCATGGAAAATGCAGGATGCTTTAACAGGCTTAAATCATAACCACAGGCAACCTACAAAGGGTTCAGAGCCCATTTAACCCCCTAAGCACCAACTACACGTTCAGTAAGGAATTTCATCTTCCACTGGTTAACTTTAATCCACTTCAAAAGTGGGGGCGGCGGCGGCATGCTTTTTTAAGATAGAATGCTATTTATTTATTTTAGAGAGAAGATAAGAATAACTTCACAAAATTACCAATAGTGCATATTTACCTTCATGTTTATTGCAATATTTTCAACACTTTAACTTTTTATGCACACTGTTCATGATATAAAATTTGTGCATGAGTTTTCAATGGAGCTTTAAATCAAAAAGTACAATATGACCGTCCAAACACTTTAAATATGCTTTGTTTTTCACCATAGCCCAACAATTAAAAACAACACAGCATGGAAGCCAAAGCACAGCGCATCACATCACAAAACAACAAGGCAAAACAGGTCCTTAATCAATTAGTCCAGGGGAAATGCAAGGCCCCTGATAATGCTTATGTTGAGGAAAATCATGTAATCCTTGATCGAATATAAAATGACTAACACAATTGATTATTGCAATTATAGTTTTTAAAGTATGCGAGCTCTGAAATATCTTAATCAATGCCAAAGGATACGTCCAGAACAGCACGAACGACTGCATAAAGCATAAAAACACTGTCAGTCTACCACTCATCTCATATATGAATGAGGGTAAACAAAGAAAAGCAGAATAATTTTACTTCTCAAAGTGTACAGAAAAGGAATGCTATGAAAGAGTGGAATCTTGCGTACAGAGAAATCAGAAAGGACAAGAAAGAATATGTATTGATAAATATCAGAGAAACATACCATAAGCCCACCCAAAAAGCCATCAAGTAAAACCCTGTTCCAGGAGTCAAAGTATGTATGAATGGAAAACTTTGCCTTAGCAATGAGTGCAACTGAAGTGATTGTCATCATAAGAAAATAAAAGACAAATCCAGTCAAGCCAGTGAGTCCCAAGATTCCAGCAATTACCCCACCAATGATAGACAGAAATGTTCGGCTGCATGGAAAAATATAAAGCTCAGGTGCTGTTATAAACACACAATAGACCCCAAACTACAGTTTATACCTTGTAACAAAATTGCATACTGCTCAATAATTCTTCACATAAAGGTTTCAACTTTCAACTACTTCTAAATCTTACCCGGGTGTTTGGAAACCAAATAACAAGTTCAACCTTGCCCATATCAATTCTGAAATACATTCTCTGTCATATATTGTTATGCCATTATGTCCTGTACTCGGCGAATTTGGTAACATTAAGCATTTTTCTTTAGGAAATCAAGTCATCAACTCAACTTTCTACTTAGTTCTTTCGAATTAGAACATGGTGGTTTTGCTATAAGTCACACACAATCCATCAACTGAAAATCACACAGCCAAAATTCCTACGAATAATTACAAACCTAACTTGAGTTAAAACTTTCAGAGGCACTAACATTTGCATATTCAAACACAAAGCTTTAGCATAAAATTCACAATAATGGCTCCATGACTCTTTTAGGTTAATGAAACAAACCTGTAATATATAACTTTCATGTTACTTTGCAAATTTTCAGCTCTGAATGTTTGCAAATCATTCACGGCATCACTTGATTTCTTCTCAGACTCATTATGTCCAGCCATCGCTTCTACCTATAGATAATCTGATAAATCTACAAACAGAAGAGTAACCCAAAAGAGAGGAACTTAGCATGGGTTTTGTATTAAAATTAATTACACATTCTCAACTCTTCATCAACAAAGAAAAGGGTCCTAAACTAATCAAGAGATCCTTCCGAGTTTAATTTAAAAAAATAATAATTTTGGAGATAACAAAGAAAAATAAAAACGAACTTGGTTGCCTATAAAACCAAAGTAACAACATTAAAATTTGTTAGAAATCGAAACCGAAGAATTCGCTGACAAATTTAAATCTAAGCAAACATAAATAAAGAGTTTATCATAATCGACAGATCTGTGAATTAAAATCTATCTAAAACAAAATTCAAATCATGAGAAGAGGGCGAGAGGGACGGGGTGAGAGACAGAGAAAGGAGAATTCGAACCTTTCTATGCACTGTAACTTCAGTAAACTTTCTTCTTGTCTTCGATCTGTTGTTTCATTAAATTCTACAAAGCCCAGTTTATATCACTTTGTTAATATTCAATCTCGTCCTTCGAATCGTCTATACTTTCAAATATTTCCCAATACTAATAAGGTTTAACTTCCAGTCCCTTTTTAATTTTTTGGTTACTCTAAACGACACCGCTTTAACAACAGGAAGAATCACATAAACAGCAAATGCTCCTCGCTTGCTCCTTCGGCTCAAAGTCTGAACAATCCTCCCTTGTCGCATTGAGGTATGCTTTTTTCCTCCAAATATTCAATGGGTTTTTAAGCTTTTATTGTTTTGAATCAATAATCTGTCCTTTCTTCTTGATTTGTTAACTTCCTTTTGAGTTAAGTTTCTACTATGTATTTGAAAGAAGGATGTTCTTTATTGTTAAAAAAGCAAAAACCTTTAGTCTCTTTTGTACTAAACACAATAAACCCACTTCAAAATGAACAAAAAGATCAAAACCTTCTCAAAGAATCTGATGTTTTAAACAAGTTAAAGAACGAACCCAATATTCTATTAGCTTTACATTTCTTCAAGTCAATAGCCAATTCAAATTCCTTCAAACACACCCCATTAACATACACAACCATGATCAAAAGACTTGGTTACGAGCGCGATATAGATGGTATTCAATACCTTTTGCAGCTAATGAAGTTAGAGGGAATTAGTTGTAATGAAGATTTGTTTGTTATTGTCATTAATGCGTATCGTCGAGCTGGGTTAGCTGAACAAGCGCTGAAAACTTTTTATAGGATTGGTGAATTTGGTTGCAAACCGAGTGTGAAGATTTATAATCATGTTTTAGATGCGTTGCTTAGTGAAAATAAGTTTCAAATGATTAATGGGATATATAATAATATGAAGAGAGATGGGATTGAACTGAATGTTTATACTTATAATATGCTTTTGAAGGCATTGTGTAAGAATGATAGGGTGGATGCAGCCAGGAAATTACTTGCAGAAATGTCGTATAAAGGGTGTATTCCTGATGCGGTTAGCTATACGACTGTGGTATCTTCTATGTGTAGGCTTGGTAAAGTGGAGGAGGCTAGGGAGCTATCGATGAGGATTAAATCATTTGTGCCTGTTTATAATGCTTTGATTAATGGGTTTTGTAGAGAACATAAGATGGAAGAGGTGTTTGAGTTATTTAATGAAATGGCTGTTGAGGGAATTGATCCTGACGTCATTACTTACTCTACGGTTATTAATACACTTTCAGAGATGGGGAATGTTGAAATGGCTCTTGCTGTTCTGGCAAAGATGTTTTTGAGAGGTTGTAGTCCTAATGTTCACACTTTTACTTCCTTGATGAAAGGATATTTCATGGGGGGGAGATTGTGTGAAGCACTGGATTTATGGAATCGAATGATCCAAGAAGGATCAGAACCCAACACCGTTGCATATAACACTCTGATACATGGTCTCTGCAGCTATGGAAAAATGGTAGAAGCTGTATCTGTTTCTCAAAAAATGGAGAGAAACGGGGTCTTCCCAAATGAGACCACATATAGTACTCTCATTGATGGCTTTGCAAAAGCTGGTGACTTGGTTGGTGCATCTGAGATATGGAACAAGATGATTACTAATGGTTGCCTTCCTAATGTTGTGGTGTATACTTGTATGGTGGATGTGCTCTGCAGGAATTCTATGTTCAACCATGCTCTTCATCTTATAGAGAATATGGCGAATGGAAATTGTCCCCCAAATACAATTACATTCAATACTTTTATCAAAGGTTTATGTTGCAGTGGAAAAACAGAGTGGGCAATGAAAGTGCTCAATCAAATGCGTCAATATGGGTGTGCACCTAATGTAACAACATATAACGAAGTTTTGGATGGTCTTTTCAATGCAAAAAGAACAAGAGAAGCTCTTCAGATAGTTGGAGAGATAGAAGAAATGGAGATCAAGTCAAATTTAGTGACTTACAATACCATTTTGTCTGGATTTTGTCATGCTGGAATGTTTAAGGGTGCCTTGCAGATTGCTGGGAAACTGCTTGTGGGGGGTACCAAGCCTGATTCCATCACATATAACACAGTAATTTATGCATACTGTAAGCAAGGCGAGGTAAAGACTGCCATCCAGCTTGTAGATAGATTAACTAAGAAGGGAGAAGGGTATCCAGATGTATTTACATACACTAGTCTTTTGTGGGGGGTCTGTAATTGGATTGGGGTAGATGAAGCCGTCGTCCATCTTGATAAGATGATAAATGAAGGCATATGCCCCAATCGTGCCACATGGAATGCTTTAGTCCGTGGCTTGTTCAGCAAACTGGGTCATTTGGGACCGATTCACATTGTCGATAATATTCTGGCTAATGGGAAAGTTACATGATGATGATGCTGATAAATTTTGTGAATTCCTAGGTGATATATGTGGTATGAGTACAACAAGCTGAACAAGAGAATGTAAGATGCTGGGCTCAGACACCCATGGCCGTGGGCAGAGCATCTGAGCACTTGCTTGTCCTTCAACCTTGTGGTTGAAGTAACTTAACTGGGATACTCCTAAATTAACGTAGAGGATGGGCATTTCCATGAAATCTGGGCTTGTATCTTGCATTGTATATTACTTGAATTTAGTAGCAACTGTTGGTCAACCTTTAGCACTCACACTTTTGGAGAAGGCAAAAAGGACATCTGCTTGCTTTTTTCTGTCATCAGGTACTTGTCAAATAACCCATCAAGAACTCGTTGGTACTTGTTCTGCAATAGCATGGTTACTAACCTGACGCTTGCTACAATATGTTACAACACCACCTAAGAAATCATTTATGCCAAAGCAGACATCAAACTATAGTCCACACCACATTGTGGATGCGGTGGCAGCATCAAGGCCAATAATTGAGGGCTGCTGGTATAATAGAACTTGAGATCTCTTGCGTGCTGGTTAGTAGAGTGGATTTCTGAATTGATTAGTTGATCATTATGGAACCATATCTTTGAACTAATAGGTCATTGCCAATAATTTTGTTTAGTGTTTTGCACTCTGTATCTGATCACTTTCAGGAATTGTTCATTAGGTGGTGAAGAAATTGACAACATTATCATAATTGCTCATACATCTTCTTTTTGTTCCTGAAGAGGCCATAATGTTGTTTGTTTTTGCACAAAACAGAAATGGATTCGTTTCATCCTTTCCTTTTTATTCCTTTCATGTTTTTAAATATTTTATTGTGGTATTGCAAAGACACCCACATACACAGAAAGGAAATCAAAAATACAAATATATTTTCAATTAAAGTTAATTTTATTATGGTGATAACAAGAAATTGAAAGTTGGACATTGAAGTAGAGCTGAAAATACAAAATTACTCGCTATTATTTCTGCTAGCAAGATTTAGCAATGTTGTAGATGGGATTTAGCAATTCGACCATCAGCTCCCTTTGGGTAGAAGCCTCCTGTAATACTTTCATAACGACAACAATACACAATTCTCAGTATCTCCTCAGGTGTCCTTGTATATTCCACTGAGTACTCATTTCCAGCAGGAACATTGCCTCCAATTTGATCCTCTGCACCCAACTTTTTCGGAACTACAAGGTATACATCTTTTATACCTTCATGCCCAAGCTTGTTCCTTGGATCTGAAATGCGATTTGTGAACTCTGACACAGCTATCCCGTATGGGTGCAACCTGGTCAAGGCATACTCGTATAACCGTCTCGGATGACTGCTTCTTGGCCAGACTCCACAGCCAAAAGGCCTGCAACAAGCTGAACACACAAACATGTACGCTTCAACAATTACGGACCAAAAAAAATATTATGGAATGTTTGAGAGAGTGAATCTGTTATGGACCTGGGGCAATATCATTACCTTCTTGGAAGCTGCAACCTGGAGTTTTGGGTTTGCTCCAACATATCCCGTCAGTTCAACATAAGGGATGACATTGGATGCGATGAAAGTTGGAGACAATGGTCTCCCAAAAGCGGCATCCATGGTTTTTTCAAATGATTTTGTGCTCAAATCCAGCAATGGCCTTGGAAATCCACTGGTTTACGAAATCAAAGAAAACAAAAGAAACAAGTGAGGTTCACTATAATCAACTCTACAGACAATAATTTATAAAAAAATTCATTATTAAATAAAAAAAATTAAATAAAAAAATGGCCATTAAAATAGTTATAGGCTTATTATAAAATAATGTAGGCGCATAGGCCTAAAACAGGCCCACATGTCTATGTCTAGGCCTTTAGTTTTTTTTCACCCCTCTTTTTTTAAAAAATAGTGTCAACTGTCAACCAAGTGAGTCCGAAACAAGTCGATATAAAATATTTAGAAAAATATATTAATCTGCTTAAATTATTAATATAAAGAGTTTAATTGACACATGTCTGTCTTTTAAGGGTTGTAGGAAGTTGTGGTGCAGCCCATCTTTCATTATTTTTTTAAAAAATTTTTTGTTTAAAATTAATATTTTAATATATTTTTGAATCATTTTAATAAGTTAATATTAAAAATAATTTTAAAAAAGTAAAAAAAGTATTTTAATATATATATTTTTTTAAAAATAATATAAACACTAGTTGCATCAATAATACACACACCTTTCTTGAGAACAAGTCCGTGAGATGTATCTTGTCATCTTCGTGGGTTATTCGAATTATTTTTTGGAAGTGCTGTGCAAATACTATGTATTATACGTATAGTTTTGACAACATTATCATGTGTAGAGCTAATTTTATTGATGTGGCAGCATCATGAAGTCCAGCCCAGCTGTTTCTGTAATTACTAGCAAGGCGTTAGGCAGCTGATTGCAGATGTGTACTTTCATTACCACTACCATACACAACTCTCAGTATCTCCTCTGGTGTCCTTGCATATCCAAGAGAGAACTCATCTCCAGAAAGAACTTTGCCTCCAATTCTCCCCTCAGCACCCAACCTCTTAGGAGCTACAAGGCCTTCATCTTTTATACCTGCCTCTCCTAGCTTGTTTCTTAGGACTTAAATGCGATTTGTGAACTCTGCTACCGTCATAGCATGCTCGAATAGCAAAGCTCGGATCACAGCATCTTGGCCACCCTTCACAGCTAAAAGACCAGCAACAAGCTGAATACACAAACACAGACTCTGACTTAAATTCTTAAGATTATAAGGCGGAAATGTATGGGATTAAAGTTTTGTGTTAGGGCATCATACCCTTTTGGAAGTATTAGCCCTGGAGATTTGGATTTGCCCCAACATATCCTGCGAGTCCAACATAAGGAATGACATGGGATGCAACGAGATTGTGAAGTGAAGAGGCATAAGGGTCAAAGGGTGGAGACAATGCTCTCCCAAGAACAGCATCCTTGGTTAGTGCAAATGATTTTGGACTCAAGTATCGACTACTAAACCAAAAGATGTGAAAAAATTAATATCAGACCTCAAGTGTCCCAATTCTTGCCATGCAAACTGAATGATGGCATCTCTAGTAAAAGGGTCAAGATTAGCCACCCTAGCACCTAAGGGTGGTGGTCCTCTCGTGCTTAAATTTGGAGCAAATTTGTCCAATCCTTGACCTAAAGATCCATACAGAAAGAACTCAGCCTCAAGGTACTCTAAATTTAAAGGAAATTCAAGAAGATCAGTGTCTGATTGCGGGACTGGAGAGTCTCTAGATTTCTCTGTAATGAGTGGAGACGAATAAGAAGCTGGAACTAAAATGAGGGTCAGAGAAGCAAGAAGAATAGCTATGGTGGTAGAAGTAGATGGTGTTATGGTTCTTGTTCTGTTGAGTTCGATTTTCTTTGCTACCTGGTGACGATACTGATGGTCGTACTCTTTAGGCTCTGATTCTGAACAAGTGTATGATGCCAAAAGATTGAATTGAGAGGTGGGTGGATTTGATGTCTACAGCAGTTTATTACTAAATTTATTTATTGTTATGGAACCGTACGCTACTTCTAGTCACGAGTAACTTATTTTTCTTATCACAAAAATCAACTAAATAGGTTTCCTTCGTGCGATTTAAGAAAACGATTAAGATATTGTTGGGAACGAGAATAAAATCATGTTTTTTTTTAAATATTTTAGTTTAAATTAATTTTTTTAATTGATTGTGTTTTAAGCGGAAGAAAAATAAAATAAAAAAGATCCTGTGCATGATCATTGAATAAGATCAAGGGATTCATCCGGGAGAAGCACTTCTACATAAACATAGTTTTAGCTTTTTCATACAGGGTTTCACTGGAACCCAGAATAAAAGAATAAGCTAGCTTCCCAGCTAAATTGAAAAGTGTTTTTTCTTTCTTTTTTGATAAATGATTTGAAAAATGTTGCAGGCAAATTATATCATTCTGCATTTACATTTATTATTACTTGAAAAGTTATGATTGAAATAGAGGCAATACTAAGTAAGGTTCCGTTTTGGGTGAAATCGAGGCAATACTAAGTAAGGTTCCGTTTTGGGTGAAATCGAGGCAATACTAAGTAAGGTTCCCTTTTTGGGGTGTAATGTGCCGTGAGAGCTTGTTTGGAAACGTGTTTTAATTTTTATTTTATTTTATTTAAAGTTAAATTTTTTTTTGATATTTTTGATACATAAATAAATATTTTAATATAAAAAATATTTTAAAAAACAATCGTATTAACAATTAGTCAATGCATCATAATTTTGTATGGAATACGCTAAAAACTCTTAAAATTTCGGCAAGAAAAAAGTTAGTGTGTGTGTATTAACGTTAAGTACTTTAATCCGACGCATTCTTATCAGAAAAGAAAAAAAAATCAGAGATAATCGGCATAGATTAGCACGGAAGTACGAATCAACATAAACTTTTTTCAATTGTTAGTTAATAATTTTCATATGAT
>Ga0307507_10010072_pt1 | contig 12354 bp, 14 predicted proteins | sample 7_EM_MG_FD_207223 | JGI IMG/M metagenome (GOLD analysis project Ga0307507, IMG submission 207223) | Populus trichocarpa ectomycorrhiza microbial communities from riparian zone in the Pacific Northwest, United States - 7_EM | ecosystem: Host-associated > Plants > Roots > Unclassified | place... | reverse complement strand
GGTATACACGGGAGTAGCCGAAGTGGGTGTGGGGTTGTCATGGTAGGGTGATGGCAGAGACGGATCCCGAAATGGTGATTGGTCGGTGTTATATGGATTATTTTGCTGATAGGGGTTGTTGTTGGTTTTCTCGTTCAATCGATCCGCGGCAGCTGTGGCAGCAGAGGCATCACCAATACCTGCACGGGTGCCCCATCCAGTCTGGAAGATCATTTAATCAAGGATATTGAGGGGGCATCAATGACGACGTACCTCGTGCAACGTGCAAAGAGCATAAAGTTTCATGATGGCGAAGTAGTACCCGAAGAGGATGAATGCTGGTACATAGATAATGTCCTGTGGGCGCGTCCAGAGGTGGGGTAGGAGTTTAAATGTCCGTGTGGCGATTAGCCACACAAAATATGAGCAAAGGATATTCCTATACGAGAATAAGCTACCCCTCGAGTCGGAAGGCAAGCTGAAACCTTACCACCACGGCAAATGATATCCGCCTTGTGCGACTGGTATTGTGCTCTTGTACATTAGGTAGAACACTAAGCAGGGGCCGACGAGGAGTGTGAATGGGTTAAATAGTTTATCAACCTTGAAGACGACAGCAATCAGCTACGAGTCGGTTAGGAGAAAAAGAGCTGCTGACCATTGTAAAGGCAACGTAAGGATGAGAAGTCCAAATATGGCGTTCCATAAAAAGACTCCTCATATCCGAACGCCAAGTGTTTCTAGTCCACCGCAAGACTTGCTTCAGGAAGCGCCAATTGGGTTTCATAGTGCTCAGGAGCTCGGCCTCCTTACAGCATTGTACGTAAGTGCTCCAGCCGTGGCTCACCATCCAGCGTGTGAGGAACTTGTCGTCTCCTGAATTCAGCTGGTACTTTCCCAGCCAATAGTCGTGCGTAAAGCCATGAAGAAATTCAGGGTCCTTCAGGATGACGGTACGGTAGGCGGCTGTGCGACCTGAAAGGCAAGGGATGCCGCCGTCTATGTGTGTGGAAGAGGCGATTTCGATATTTCGGATGGTGAGGCGGAAGGCGGCCAGGACTTCCCAAACGGTCATCCTTGTTCCTACCGGCTGAACACGTTGGCTGGTGCCTACGCCTCCGACCTTCTGGTCCTCGAAGCATGCGAGAACGTATGGCAAGAGTGTGGGGGGCCAAATGGCGTCGTCGTCAGCAAAGACAATAATATCGGTGGTGGTGTTTTTGATTCCATGGCTCATCTGGAGCCGCTTGTTGGCGAAGGGGACGGTCAGAACACGTATACGCTCCGGGTCGACCTGGTTTGCGAGGTCTTGCAGGGGACCAAGCATTTTTTCTTCAGTGATAATAAGGATTTCTTTCGGCTTGCCAGCAAGCCAGCTATTGGCCGCTTCCTTGAACTCCTCTCCAGCGTCGATGGTGGGTACAATAATAGTAACGTCCTCAGATGCGATGTAGGTGGGGTTCTCAGGGAGAGGTACTGGGCGATATGTGAGAGAGGCGGTTACGCGAATTAGATACCATAGGTAGCGGTAAAAGCTGGTACACTAATAGTCAGGAGACCGCAGGTCGGTGAGACATGTCAGCTCACCCAATGACACCAAACGGCACGACTGGGAGGCGAAAAAAACGTTGAGAAAAAGAAGCCTCGACGAAGTTGGGAACGACTTACAGATTGGAAATTCATCGGACGTCAGGTAGAGCATCGGGGTAACGTTTGGCTGATAAAAAGGAGCGAATTACGACGCCAAAGACGAAGAGAAATATGAGAGAGCCGTCGTGGCCAGTCGAACAACCCAGAAAGACCTGGGGGGAAGCGGCGGGGACGATGGAGACGACGTTGCTGTCGACGGTCGTGGTGGGGATATTGCAGGGATAATGTCGGTGTGTCGATCTGGACAGGGTCAGCTCCCTGGATCTGAAGCCGGTTAGCGGACTTTCAATTTCAATTTCCGCCTGCATCCTGACGAAAATACATTTACGCCCCGTATTCTTAAAATAAACACCCATCGGATCCGAATCCAGATGTGAGTGCGCATTTTAATTGCGCTTGCAGACGCTTGTACGTGCTTGTACTCGCCTGTACTCGCTCGGTTCATAAATTTTTGGCCAACAAACCCTTCGTGACGACATTGCTTAGTAATCCTCTTGGCGATCGGATGAAATTCGGGTTCCTACAAAGACGTAAACCTTTGTGCGAAGGAATTTTTTGTTTCAAGATGGAGCCGCTATCAAGTTTCCAAGTCTTGCTCGAGAGCATGCTGAATTCGCTTTTGCAGGCGCGTCCACCCAAAGTCCAGCTGTTTTCGTGAACGACCTGATGACGTTCCTCAAACCAAAATGCAGGGACGATTCGCCATTTCTAAAAATAGCCTTCCACGTTCATTTTCAGGGCTACCTCTCTTTGACCGCAGCATCTTCAACACTGAACTTTGTAACCTGTTGCAACGATCAGCTGAAGACCTATTATTACTAGAGGTCAACTGGCGGCTGGCTGGTTGTCGTTGCAAACAGTACTCCAACCAAGAAAATGTTCGTCATTTTACAAGCCACCTGATAACTGAATCCTGCATGCAATCCAGGGAGTCCCTCGATTTTTTGTCGAATCTTTCAACTCACAAAGCCAAGGGCTTGAGCACTACATATATGGACGTTTAGGGACTTGTAGCCTTGTGACGCGTCTGAGGACAAATCGTGGTGCTCCCATTCTCAACGTTGCTATGTAAGTGCCGATGGAGGGCTTCACCTTGTTATAGTCAAGTTTGTCTGTTGGTGAGCCCGCCGGTTCACTGGGTTACTTTAGGTACATGGGATTATGCCAACAAGAATACATCCCATTTCCGAACCAAGTTCCTTGCCAATCTGTGGTGGAAATAATACTTGAAGGTTTGGTCATTACCCACCCTCCAGTCATGCAAACGGAAGCATTTTTCATCAAGGGGCATACCCAAGTCATACAGGGATGATCAAGGCTCGAATGTGTGACTATGTCACATGTGTGAGCATTGTTTATTTTTATACCAGGAACTTACTGCGCATTCTATACTTATCCTCAGACCAATCTCAACCGCCTGATGCCAACAACACTTTCCAGCCCAACTCCTTCACTTTTCCGACCTTTCGGCCGTGCACAGACAAGCCCGCTTCACATCATCAATTATCTGCGACCGTCATACATCATCATCAAGGAGTTAGGCGGGTGTCGTGCCGTATTTTTGCTTTTGGCTATTCCACGTCGGCCAAGGATATCCATTTCCAACAGATTCCTACAGGTCCTCGTACCTATCGGCTTATAACCGACATCCAAATATGTCGGTTGACGGCCGCTTTATTGTTGAAACGAAGGGTCACTGCCTGCCAAGAACTATTCCCGTTCACAGTTTTTTCGTGAGACAGATACATTCATGCCACTGGCTATTCCTTGAAATGCGCAAGGTACTACATCTGGGCGACACTCCTCCAGCGGCCGTTGGGACTCTTTATTTCATTAATGACGGCTTGCACGCTTTTGCAGCCATAATGTCCGAGTGCGATGATGTGCTTAACACGGAGCGTTTCCACCGTGTACGCCATAGCCGTATCCCTAGCCGGGTTCAATTATGTGCGATCGCTTAGGCAAAGACCCCTTTACATTCTTAGCCTGATGTCCTTTGACGAATACTGATTTGCAATATTGCTTTGCGAGATGGATCCACGGGTGTCTGGAAGATCTCATTCCCTTTCATCCCTAACTGCATATGACGTTTCCGCAGCGCTTGGACTGCGGACGCTGCTGAGCAAGAGGAGATCTCCGGCGTCCTTCGGAAATGACAAGCACTACATCCGTTGTGAGCGAGAGCGGGGTCCGGCGGGCGGCACTCCCTACTAGTACTAACAAGCACCATTACTAACGTCACCTGCCTTCATCTTGCCTTCAACAGCGTCGCTCCACGGAGTACCCGGCCTGATCACTTGCAGCGTTTTAATCTAAATTCGAGGTGGCATGTTGTCGAGATTGAATATTTCATGAACCAAGTTGGAACCAACCATTACATACAAGCATTAAATCTTCTCAACTTTATCAGAGCGACTAGACGTGGTATCATGCTTCTCGTGGTCTGAACAGCGACACAAAGCAAGTTAGAGAGTGTAATGGGGGGAATAACGCGAAGAGCAGACTAACCATATTCTTGTTTAGCAATGTGAGCTTGACGTTCCTCTGCCGAGATTGCACCGAAGATGACGTCCATGTCTTCCAGACTGCGGCCCTTGGTTTCGGGAATAGCGCTGAGGGATTACGAAAATCAGATAGTTGAAATCACCTTAGCCAACATTTCACGTACAGAGAGAAGGCACCCATCGCCAAAATGTTGATAGTACCAAACATGAGGAAGATCTTGTAACCGAGGCTAGTGATCATAGTGGGGGTGATTTTAGAAACGACGAAGTCTGTAGGAGCGTTTATTAGCATATTGGAAGGAACAAGCAAGATTTAAGATATACTGAATAACCACTGGGACGCGCTGGCGAGAGCGAGACCGTAATGCCTGGTGCGGGTGGGGAAGATATCAGACACGTAGACCCAAGGGAGGGGTCCCCATCCCATGGAGTAGAAGCACACGTAGATGTACAACATGGCGGCCATGGCCTTCGATGCGGGAGGAGGGTTGATGGTTGTTCCAGGGACGAGCTTAGGGGGAGGGTGGGTCTTGAGGATAGCACCAATGATGAAGAACAGGGTGCCCATGCCCATAGCAGAGATGAAGAGAGACAGCCTACGACCGAGACTGTCTGCCGCGAAAAAGATGAAGAAAGCAGTGGCGATAACCTGAGAAATAAGGAGTGAGGGATATCTTGTATCTGAGTAGAGCTTAAAAGCGCGCCTTAACGATGCCGTAAATTCCAGATGCGAGCAGAGAGTTCTTGGCGCCGGTATATCCAATGGATGAGAAGATCTGAGGGGCGTAATAACTAGAGACGGCCAAGTTGAAAGGGGAAAAAAGAGACAAGGAGAAATAAATCTTACCCAACAGAGTTTTGTCCACCCCATTGTTGCAGCAAGAAGATGACGAAGGCGATGACAAAACGGATGAAATTACCCTTGCCCAAAAGTGCTTCTTTCAAACCAAGACCTGCACGGGCAATCCGTTCTTCCTCGATGGCTGCGTCAATTTCGGCCATCTCGTGGAGGAGAGCTTCGGAGTCTTCACGCTCCTTACGAAGATAAGCAAGGTTACGAATAGCTTCGTCATGACGGCCAACAGATGCGAGCCAACGAGGAGATTCCTGAAATGGGAAAATGAGCACAATCGCATGCAGAATAGTTTAAAAAATCAACCTTGACTGTGAAAAGACCGAGCAACATGATACCGCAAGGAACCAACTGGAAACCGAAGGGAACACGCCACACGTAGATGCTATTCTTCATCTTGTTGTTTTGACTGACGCCGACTGGGAGTGCGAGTCAGTCGCGCATTTTGTGACGATAAAAATGGGGAGGCTCACAATTAATGAAGTAAGAGATCATAACACCAATAGCGACCATAATCTGGAACATTCCGGTGATACGTCCGCGAACGTCCTTGGGCGAGCACTCGGACACATATGCGGGAGCCACAGCGGAAATGCCACCAATACCGAAACCAGAAATAACACGACCAGCATAGATGAGAGGAAGACCATGTTTAGCACCGCCAGCCACGGTTGTGAGGATCTAGCGGAACAATTCAGTTAAAATGGCGAAAAGAAAGGTTCTCGAGCATACAGCGCCGACAGCGAAAATAGCAGAGAAACCGACAAGTGTCCATTTGCGGCCATAGTTGGCTGTGCGGGAATTATTATGGGGCGAACTTCGGAGGCGAAGAAGCGCAAACCTGATATGGGAGCACTTCCAAGGGCGCCGAAGAACGCGCCTGCTTGTAAAACGGAGACAACGTTGGAGGAGACTTCGTTTGAACGCTTCGTATCGATGGTTCCATCTTCCTTCACGAGACCGAAATGTTTTTGGAAGAAGGCCTGCGATACCACACCACCAGCGATACCACTAGAAAATGGCAATAAACAAATGCCCAGTCAATGTTGAAAATATGAATACATACGTGTCATAACCGAAGAGGACAATTCCCCAATACACGATGAATGCGAGCCCTGCGATGTAGCATTAAACCGTTGAGGCTGACCTCTGCCGTTAAAACGTACAGTAAACTCGGATGTTCTGAAATATGTGCTGCGTGGCAGCCATCGTTGAGGTCGGGTGAGGGCAGACGGGGTTGGAAGAGACGACGAGAGCCTGAAAAACCAGCCAACTCGGACGCAGGTTTTAAAGGAAGGGGACCCGCCATAGTAGGTTCCATCTCGATTCGATCAGAGAAGTTGGGAGCGGGGAAATGGTAAAAGTCGGACCGAAGGGGGAATTAGGAGTTGGTTAGGAGTTCACAACTCAACTTCCTGTGGATCTGTGGGGTAAGCCTGACGAAGGAAGTTCGAATTGGTCGGAATTGCCGACTGATATTATGTATCAAGACAGTGGGCGATCATTGATGTCGGAATCAAACAAAAACAAGCTCTCGAAATTCATGTTCACTTCCCTGAGCTCCTTCCACTCCAACTTCACTACCAAATCCAAAATCCCCTTTTTGTTTTTCTGGGGACGATACAGAGGATCATGCATGCATGTTCCATCGAGCACGGCCAATCATTATAATACCCGAAGTATCGTGGAGGTGATCACGACCCGTTCGACTGTTGTCAGTTACCTGATAAAGGGCGGGTGTAGATTTTGCCAAGTGACATGGGAATATCTCTCGGATTAAAATATAGAAGCGCTCACGCAACTTGCCACTGCCCATAGGAATCGACGTCTCCAAGTCATTGATCGTTAGTTGAAATGAGGTCAAAGAGAGGCGCGACAACACCGCCATCGACTCAAGTAGAAAGCATAGGGTAAGTTGGTTCTCAGCACGTAGCTTGTCACTGTGTTTTGAGTCCGTTAATTAGGGCCTCCGTCTTATGGGGCGCTTCCTCGCCAAGTATACACGGTGGGGAGATCAGCAACTCGCATAGGGACCAAATCAAGAGTACAATCATCATTAGTGCGCACACTTTATTTCTTGAATGGATTCTTGTTCATCGGAAGTGCACCTAGATTTGGGTGGATCTGACTCGGATGCATCGCGGGCGACCTCAGCGGTAAACAAGAGCAACACGTCAGATTCAGCTAGGGGTTCGCCCTATGCTGGCACTTCATCCACCTCGGATCGAGAACAAAGCGCTGTACTGAAAGAGTCGAGTGTGTCCACCGATTCAGGCATGTATTCTTTACAGATTCCTTGGGTTTAATTCTTACTCTTTGGTTAACCCGTTCAGGTCTTGGCAGCAGCGGTGCATCTTTTGAAGTAGACGAAATAGAGGTCTGTCTGTTCTCTTCTTAGCCTGACCAGTGTGCTGACACCGGGCAGTCTCCACCCACAGAGGAGGGCGATCCCGTTGAAGAAGAATCCAGCAACTCCATCTACGAGCGTCACATGTATCTCAAAAAGCGTGGTTTTCCTCTTTGGATTCCTCAGCCCAACACGACACTTCCTCGCCCATATCAACGACGAGGTGTCAGCATTGGCGATGTTGGAATTTTCACTTCAAATGGTGGCTTCGACTTCCTATTTAATATCTGCTTGCCCGCTGGGGACACAAGTAACCCTGACGAGCTTCCTGAAGGCTTTTCTCGCCTTGAGCTGAAAGAAACAGATGTTTGCAAATTCCATGCTCATTCTTCGCACAGCCATTTAGCCAGTCCAGACGTGAAGAAGCGAGAGTAAGTCGCTGATCCCTCCACATCCCAGGGGTACTAATGAAGGCTGTAGCAGGGCAATATTTGAATGCTCCGGTTCTGACGGCGCTATTCTGGCAATGCCTCAAGGGGCATATGACGAAGATTTGAAGAATATCAGGAGATTTAGGGAATATACATTGATTCACGCTGAAAGCTGGTATCAGTACGCCAACGGGCCTTGCGGTCGAGAAATTGGCAACGGGGAACTTCACTTGGTCACGGGGTGTGACAAGACAACCTCGTGGGGAATCGCAACCTACTCGCATCTCCAGTCGAAACATCCTGAAGACAACGTGTCCCTCTTAAGGTTCAATCCTGTTGGCAACGAACGTCAAGGTCGACATTCTTCATATACGACGTATGAATGGGATTTTGAGGGCGCGGCAGAGGCGAAGTCTGGTCCTGAAGAGGATGAGCTCATCGATTTATGGGTCAACGGCTCCGTTCCTCCACGAAACCAATGTACCTTCATCCGGTCGCTTACCCCTGCTTTTGGTGATGATGACTGGGAGGGTCTCCAATTGAAGGTAGAGTCTTCAGTGAAGGATCAAGCAGCGGTGCGATCCCCCAAGAGGTCTTTCCCTTCAGTTTTGGGTGCCATAAGTTCTTTTTCAAGTACGCTATCTCCTGCTTCTCCTGATTGTGGGCACGCTAACAGACATCATTTTCAAGGTCGCATAGGCTTTCTGCGTGGTCGTAGTCGCGGGGGTAGCTCCAAGGTGACCGATTCAATGACCCCTGCACAGGTCAGGGCTTCCGGTTGTGTCATACCCCTCTTCAAATGTTTACTATCTTGAAGACAACAGCAGCTCACCCCGCAGCCTATGTCATTGACATGATATTGCAAAAGGTGCCACTTATTACTACGTACAAACTCAAAACCTACTACTAATCTGTCCTTGACCTTTCATAGTGCCCCAAGGCGAGGGTTGTAGTTGTCCATGACAGCGACTGGTGCTCTGTGATTAGAGACTCGGTGAGCCAGGAACTTCATGACTTGACCTCAAATGTAACCGGACGTTAGGATGATGATTGGACGTATACAGCCCAAGACCTTCCACATCGGATTCAAGAGGCATTTCATATCGTTGAAGAGAAGAATGGTGAGGTTGACTAAACACGGTGTTGTCAACGATTTAACATTTTCTCCTCAGGTGCCGTCTACTTAGAAGAGAAAACAAGGCCATCTCAACACCTCAGTACATCATCTGACGTCTCTGTCAAGTTAGAGGTTGAGGAACTTCCTCTCTTTGAGGATCAAAAACCGGGGCCCTCGCAACTTTTCGGTTCCTTTGAGACATCCCCTTCTGACATGGAAGTTGACTCCCCTCGGTCCTCCAAGAAAATAGTTGATGGGGACGAAGAGATCAAACCTAACAAATGCCATGATTCTAGTGAGGTGGGTATCTGGAGGCCTCTGCTGCTCTGGACGAGTTTGATGACCATTGTCATTTTTAGGATGACGATGATTTGGCTAACAAAGGACACTTTTTACTTAGAGATGGAAAAGCTGGGCCTGCGCAACTTTTCGAAATATCCCCATTTTCGAACTTGAAAGGTGACTCTCCTCAGACATTCAAAAAGTTAATTGACGATTGGGATGATGTCAAACCTCACGAATATTACGATTCCGATGAGGCAAGTATCCAGGTGGCCCAACTGCGCCGAGTGAGTATGGTAACCATAGCCATTTTCAGGACGATGAAGATCAATTGGGCGACGAAGATAATCTCAAGCTAGATGCTGCCTTCCTGGAGTTCATTCTTCGTCGAATCCAACAAGTGAAGAATGATGCCTCCTTTGAACAGTCGTCTTCCCCTCCTCGGTCCCTCAAGAAGCTGATTGATGACTGCGATGAAAACTCCAGTTCTGATTCCAGTAAGGTGAACATTCGTATGGTTACGTCCGTCCACTCATCATGTCGACTAACTCATTGATCAGGCACGTCTCAGCATTGATATGGTTGATGAAGACAGTCCTTTGTCGGACGCCTTCTCAGACTACATTTCACTGCAAATCCAGAAACTGAAGAGCAACTCCTACGACAACAAACTCAAAATAGATTGCGATTCTAACTGGGTAAGTTTCTGGATAATGTACTTCATTCAGTGATTCACGGACCTACTCCATGACCAGGATCCTCTCAAACTTGACACGAATGATTTGGACAACAAACATCGTATCATGCTAGACGCCATTGTCAAGATCATGCTCCAGCTACCGAAGCATAACATTAGCCCCTTTGAAGACTTCTCCCTTCCTGGATACATCAAAGAGTCGACTGACGATGGCGATGATGGTGCCAAACCTGACTTGTTTGGTGGGCCGGACTCAATTTTTTTGAAGGGAAAGTTCGTTCGCAAAGATAGCAAACTTCACAATCAAGCGCCCCCCAATGACGAAGATTATCCGATGTCGGATGCTGCTCTTCCCGAGCCCACCGCCTCCCAACCTAATGAACAGGAGCATTCCACTTCTCCAACGAGTTTGCCTCAATATGTGACGTCCCCGTCACTTGTCGAGGGCCCTCAACGCAAAAGGAGAAAATTTGCCAAGGAGACGACTGACTACCTGAAGGCCTGGCTGCATCTTCACAGTGATCATCCTTATCCTAGCGAGGACGAGAAGATGCAATTGTGTCATGAAACAGGCCTGAATAGGACCCAGTTATCACGCTGGATACTTCATGTCAGTCACAAGAAATCCTTACTCTTAGAAATCTCCGACTAATATTAATTTTCAGGCAAGACGGCGGTACAGTGGGGGGACGGGAGGAGAAGCCTTGGACGGCAAGCAGGATAGTCGTAATCCCAAGCGGCTCAAGACGAAGAATGATCAGTCTGGATGGTGTACATACACGCCGGATTTACCTTCGGTTGATGTGGTGCCTGTAGTTGAGGATTTCACACTGCAACCTGTTCCTTCAGGGTATAGGAAAGAAGGCGATGATTGGGTTGTGTTGTATAACCCCAAAGTTAAAAAAACGCTTGATATTAACCCCGCCCATACGTTTGTCCATGCGAGGTGAGTGGTAATTACAAAGACACCCTTGTTGTTTCTCAAATTTCTTGAATAGCTTGGTTTGTTGTGTCCATTTCTCGGCAGATGGCCGATATCTAGCAACGGGATGTAATCGCACAGCGCAGATATTCGATACGACGACTGGAGAGAAAGTTTGGTGAGTTCTTATCGAGGAAGTAACCCTGTGTTGTTGATTCCTTCCAATGGGCAGCGTTCTGGTACATGACAGAGTTGTAGAGAAGGAAAATTTATACATACGCTGTGTACGGTTCAGTCCTGATGGTAAACTGCTCGTCACAGGAGCCGAAGATCCACGAATCAGGGTTTGTCACTCAATAAATACATTAAACACGCAGACTTACGTCCATTACAGATATGGGACATTGCGAAGGGGCGGATTCAACAGGTTTTCGATGGCGACCTGCAAGGAGTCTACTCTCTCGACTTTTCAAGAGATGGACGTCTCATCATCTCTGGCTCAGGCGACAACACACTTCGAATTTGGGACTTGTACGATAAGTTTCACAGGGTGCTTAACATCGGCGACAACGACCACTGCCAGCGCTCCGGCGTTTCGTCGGTGACTATCTCTCCAGACGCAACCCTAGTAGCTGCAGGCAGCTTGGACACCAGTGTTCGTATATGGGACGTTGCGTCGGGAACCCTGCTTGAGCGGCTACAAGGCCACAAGGATGGCATATGCAGCGTGGCGTTTACATCTGATGGAAAAGGTCTGGTGAGCGGGAGTCTGGACAATTCCGTGAAATACTGGGACATCAGTGTACTTGCCGCAGGGCGCGCCGAAAGCAAACCAGAGAATGGAGTACTTACACCCACCTTGTCGGGGCCATCTAACAGGTCGGTAGTCCCGTGTACGATGAATTTCGTGGGCCACAAGGTAGGAATGATTGACTTTTGAAACGATCTAATGCTCATTTTATATTCCACAGGACTACGTTATGTCCGTCTCTATGACACCTGACAGTAGGTGGGTGGCGTCGGGCTCGAGGGACTGCTGCGTCCACTTCTGGGATCCACGAAATTCATCTCCCCGATTTGTACTCAAGGGTCATAAAAGTACAGGTCTGTTCTTTTTACCTTTTGACTCATCAACCCTCTTGATGACAATCACCACTACTAGTCTTGTCCGTCGATCTGAGTCCCATGGGAGGATTACTCGCCACAGGCAGTGGCGATCACTCGGCTCGAATTTGTATGTATGCCTTTGCCAACCTTCTGAAAACAATCTGACTATGGGTGCTAGGGAATTATACCACCGTTTGAGCTCCCCATACCCACATCCATATCATCTATGTAATCTATCTAGTTTCATATAACTCTCAGATGTACTTAAGTAGTGGCAAGACTAGCGGTAAGTTGAAGCGAGTCGGCGATCACTGGCGTCCCTCGGAATCAAATAGGAACACACTCAAGCTCAAGCACCCTTCTCCACTCCCAACTTTACTACCAAATTATGATTCCCTTTTTGTTTTGCTGGGGATGATATCGAAACACAGAGTCGTTCCACCAAGCACGGCCAATCATTATATT
>Ga0307507_10010071_pt1 | contig 12355 bp, 11 predicted proteins | sample 7_EM_MG_FD_207223 | JGI IMG/M metagenome (GOLD analysis project Ga0307507, IMG submission 207223) | Populus trichocarpa ectomycorrhiza microbial communities from riparian zone in the Pacific Northwest, United States - 7_EM | ecosystem: Host-associated > Plants > Roots > Unclassified | place... | reverse complement strand
TGCCGCAGACCAGGGTGCTGCCGCCGCCGGATCGCGGGGACAGCCTCGCCGCGTTGTTCGCGCGCACCGAGGACGAGCAGTCCGAGATCACCAGCACCCTGGGCGGACAGGTCCGCCAGGCGGTGGAACTGCTGGTCGCGGAGTTCGCGCGGCTGGACCGCGAGTCACACGGCGCGGTGCTGGCCGGAGTGACCGATCGGAATATCTACCGGGCGTCGCTGACGACGTTGATGCGCCTGGTCTTCCTGCTCTACGCCGAGCAGCGTGAGTTGCTGCCGATCAAGGACCCGGTCTACCGGGACGGCTACGCGGTGTCGGCGCTGTATCAACAGCTCACCGAGGAGCGGGACCGCTACGGCGAGGAGGTCGGCGACCGGCGCACCGCCGCGTGGTCGCGCCTGTTGGCGACGTTCGGCGCGATTCACGGTGGCTGCGAGCACCCGGATCTGCGAGTACCTGCGCACGGCGGTTCGCTGTTCGACCCGGCGGTGCACCCGTGGCTGGCTCGGACGCACGTCACCGATCGTGTGGTGCACGAGATCCTGGACGCGTTGCTGATGTTGAAGCACCGGGCCAAGGCTGCCGAGCGGCTGAGCTACACCGGTCTGGACGTCGAGCAGATCGGGCACGTGTACGAGGGCCTGCTGGAGTTCTCCTGCAAGCGGGTCAATGAGCCCTACCTCGGCCTGATCGGCAAGCTGGAGCCGGAGATTTCGCTGGTCCGGTGCGAGGAAGGCATCGACTACCGGGCCGAGTGCGACCTGACCGCCAAGCAGCTGGAGAAGGCACTCGCGGCCCAGCCGACGCCGACCCAACTCGCCGCGCTGCACGCCGCGTGTGACAACGACTCGGAACTGGCCGAGCGCGTCCGCCCGTTCTGGGGCTTGCTGCGCAAGGACCTGCGCGGCGAGCCGACGGTGTTCCCGGCGGGTTCGGTGCTGTTCACCCAGGTCGGCGACCGGCGGTCGACCGGCACCCACTACACGCCGCGCAAGTTGGCCGAGGAAGTCGTCGAGCACACCCTCGCGCCGCTCTGCTACGTGCGGGAGCAGCCGGGCGTATCGCGCCTGCGCAACGCCAAGGAGTTGTTGGCGCTCAAGGTGTGCGACCCCACAATGGGTTCCGGCGCGTTCCTGGTGGCGGCCTGCCGCTACCTCGCTGACCGCTTGGTCGAGGCATGGGAGCGCGACGGTTACCCGGACCATGCGGTCGGCAGCGTGGACGACGTGAAACTCGTCGCCCTGCGCATGATCGCCGCGAAGTGCATCTACGGCGTGGACCGCGACGACATGGCTGTTGATTTGGCCAAGCTGTCGATGTGGCTGGTGACGTTGGCGAAGGACAAGCCGTTCGGCTTCCTGGACCACGCTTTGCGGTGCGGCGACTCGTTGATCGGAGTGCTGACCGAAAGCCAGGTCGAGCGCTTCAACCTGAATCCCGACGACGAAGCTTCTGGGGCCTGGATCGTCGGTGTGGCGGAGGAGGAGATCGGCCCGATCCTGTCGGAGGTCGCCGAACTCCGTCGGTCCATTGAGGACTCCGTCGCGGACGACCTGCGCCAGATCGAGGAGAAGGCGGCCAAGCTCGCGCGGGCCGATCAGCTCACCCGACGCCTGATCCTGGCCGGTGACATGGTGGTCGGCGCCGCGCTCAGCACGGTCGGGCAGAGTGGGGACCGGTATAACGATCGGCTCGCGTCGGTGTCCAGGGAAACCTTGGATCTGTTGAAGGTGCGAGTCGACGACACCCCGGCCGAGCAGGCCCTGCGGACGACTGTCGCGAAGTGGCTGCGCGGATCACGCACTCAGGCGATCAGGCCGTTCCACTGGTCGCTGGAGTTCCCCGAGGTGATGCGTCGTGGAGGCTTCGACGCGGTAGTTGGCAATCCGCCCTTCATCGGCGGCAAGCGGGTCAGCGGCGCGCTTGGTGTCGATGTGCGCGAGTACCTGAAGCAGCGCATCGCCGGGGACAAGCCGGGAAACGCCGACCTGTGCTCCTACTTCCTGCTGCGCGACCTGGAGGTCGTGAATAATGGGAGAGTCGGGATCATCGCCACGAACACGATCGCCCAAGGCGATACTCGCGAGGTCGGTCTCGACCAGGCGGTGGACAAGGGCTGGCAGATCTATCGAGCCATCAAGTCCCAACCTTGGCCAGGTACGGCGTCGTTGGAGGTCTCGCTGCTTTGGGTCGGCCACACCGCCGAAGGTGAGGTCTTCCACCTCGATGGCCTAGTGGTCAAGGGGATCACACCATCCCTTGACCCGAAGTCCCGTGTGGCTGGCAATCCGCATCGCCTAGCGATGAATTCGGGCCAGTCGTACATCGGCTCTTATGTGCTGGGGACGGGTTTCCTTCTTGATCCTCAACGCGCGGCAGAACTGATAGCGCAAGATGACCGAAACAAGGATGTCCTTTTTCCATTCTTGGGCGGAGAAGATCTAAACTCCAGTCCTGACGGCTCGGCAACGCGCTGGGCGATCAATTTCCACGACTGGAAACTAACTCGGGCCGAGTCTTATCCGGAAGTACTTCGTATCGTTGAGACTAAGGTCAAACCCGAGCGGGCAGCGAAAGATCCGAGAACCTATGCCGGCCTGATGGATCGCTGGTGGCTATACTGGCGAACTCGTCGTGAACTGACGAATGCTATTGCCGGGCTTGAGCGGGTACTGGTGATTGCGCGGCACAGTAAGGCGGGTATGCCAATGTGGGTTCCAACCCGTCAGGTAATCAGTGATGCGACAGTTGCATTCGCGACTGATCGGGATGTGTACCTCGCACTATTGTCCAGTAATCTGCACTTCGCGTGGTGGACCACCAAGGGGGAGTCGACGCTAGAGACACGGCTTCGCTACAATCCATCGGATGGGTTTGAGACTTTCCCGCAGCCGGAACTCACTGGGCGAATGGATCGAGCGGGGGAGGAGTTGCATTCGTTCCGGCGGTCGGTGATGCTGGAGCAGCAGTTTGGGTTGACCACGCTTTACAACCTCGTGCACAGCGAGGCTGAGACCGGTGAGGATGTTCGGCGGCTGCGAGAGATTCACACCGAGGTCGACTACGCCGTTGCCGAGGCATATGGCTGGGGCGATCTCGACCTCAAGCACGGGTTCCACGACACCCGGCAAGGGCGACGGTTCACCATCGATCCGGTGGTGCAGGTCGATATCCTCGACGACCTGCTCGAACTCAACCACGAGCGGTACAACGAAGAAGTCCGGCAAGGCTTGCACAACAAGGGGAAGCGCAAGGTCGCCGCGAAACCGGCCGCACCCGCGATGGACGGCGAACTGTTCCCGCCCGAAGGCGCGCTGTTCTAGCCTGCTTTGATCCCGTTGAGCCAGGCGCGGCTGACAAACACCGTGCCTGCGCTCGGATTCTTGCTGTCGCGCAGCGCGATCCGGCTGTCGGCGAGCCAGGCCGCTTCGACGCAGTTCCCGCCTCCGGTGCCGCCGCTGCCGGAGTAGCTGCTCTTGCGCCACCGCACGTTCTCGTTGGTCATCCCACATCCTTACCAGTCTCGGTCAGTCGTAAGTCTTCACCGCCTCCCTGATCACGTCCAGCGAATCCGGCGCCGACAGCGCGCGGTCGGTGAGGATTCCCCACCTCTCGGTGCAAGCCCGCACCTCAGCCCTGTCCTCGATGTAGACCGCGCCGCCAGGTCCTTCCGCGTAGCCGAAGTCCGGGATCGGCTCAGGCAGAGTCAGGATTGAGAACGGACCATCGAGCGCCGGTGTCGCGCCCGCTGACTTCGGGAGCAGCTGAATGGTGATGTGGTCGGCGTCCTCGGTGTCGAGCAGGCGTTGGAGTTGGCCGCGCATCACGGCGGGCTTCCCGACCGGGCGTTCCAAGATCGCCTCGTCGATGATCACGTGGAACCGCAATGGATTCGGCCGGACCAGTACCCGCTGACGACCCATCCTCGCAAGTACTCGCCGCTCGACCACCTCGAACGCCATGCCCGGATTCGCGCCGTAGATCAGTGCGCGGGTGTAGTCGGCGGTCTGGAGCAGTCCGGGGATGACCATCGTCTCGACCTGCCGCAGCGCCACCAGAGCGGCTTCGACGTTGAGGAACTCGTGGAAGTCCTCGGGCAGATCTTTGCGGATGCCCAGCCAGTAGCCGCGTTCGTGAGACTTGGACGCCAAGCTGATCAGCCAGGTCCGCAGGCTGGCATCCTCAACCTCGTACAGGTCGAGGAGTTGTGCGACCTCGTGGGCCTTCACGCCTTGCTCGCGGGTTTCGATCCGGCTCAGCTTCGAACGCGACCACTTGCCGGTGCCGGCGCGCAGTTGCTCGACGGCCTGTTCGATCGTGACTTTGCGCTGCTCACGGACCTGCCGCAGCGTCTCCGTCAGCTGCCATCGGCGCACCGTCGCGTTGACCGCGCTGCTGTCCTGGCTCATCGGAAGTGCCTCCCAACGGGTGAAGAACTGGATTCCCGCTTTTATCTTCGGGCATCCGAGTCCACTGTAGTACTACAGCCGGTGATCAGCCGGGTACGACACGGAGGCAATGCATGTCCCTCGCGATGGAGCAGCAGGAGTTCGACGAGCTGGTGGCGGCGATGGTCGCGGACGAGGTGCCGCGCCTGTTCGCCGTGGTGCGGGAGTACGGCGAACGTGTGGACGGCGAACTCGCCGCGTGGGGCATGGCGTTCGACGACCACGTCGAAGTCGTCTCGATCGACGGCCGCCGCCAGATGAGCCTGCGTTCCCCGGAACGCGCGGCCTTCTTCTTCGGCCTCGGCCCGGACGTCACCGCCCATGTCATCTGGGTCGGTCCCGAGTCCTACGATGTCGCGCATGTCTCCGGTGTCCCGCAAGCGGAAAAAGAAGAAGGGCAAGTCGAGCGCGACGAGCCGTCGTCCCGATGACTTCTCCTTGGCCTCGTTGGGATTGCGGTCACCGCTGAGTGCCCCTGAACGACCGGGTTGGTTCGACCGGTCGATCAAGGCCGTGCTGGACCAAGCGAAGACCCTGCTGGAGGCGCGCGGGCCGCGCGAGCTGGAACAGCTGACGTCCGAACTGCTGGGCGCACAGGTGTACGACGCGGTGCACAACGTCAGGCGCGGACTGTGGTTCGACTGGTGGTTCGAGGAACTGGTCGAAGCGGCGGCGGCGAAGGCACTGTCGGAGTCGAGTCGCCCAGATGGTGACTGGGAGTCGACATGGCGGCTGCTGCACGGTCTGACGTCGATCGGGTCACCCGCGCTGCGGTCGGTGGCGCAGACCCAGTTGGGGCGTCTGCGCACGGTGATCGCGTCGCGTCCGCACCCGGACTGGGTGGAGCACCTCGCGCGGATCGCGGCGACCGGAGACGTGTGGCGGCTACGTGACGTGTACGGCACCCGTTTCGGGTTGATCGCGGGCTTCTCGTACCCGGATGGGCTCGATCCGTCAGTGTTCCTGTTCGACATCGACGCGTGCGGGCGCATCCAGTTGCCGGGCGCGGGTGTCTTCGACGACGTTGACGAGGCGGCGGCCGCATGGCGGGAACTGGTGGGCGAAGCAGCGGGAGCCGCACAGCCGCGGCCCGTCGAGAACGTGGAGCAGTTGGTCTGCCTGACGCACTTCGACCTCGGAGACGACCATGTGGTCGGAGCCGAATCGCAGTCGCGGGCCGACAACTGGTTCCGCGCCCTGCGCCGCGTCCACGACCTGTCCGACGCCCTGCGCGATCGCGGCACACCGCTGCCCGCGCCAAAGTCGCTTTACCGTGACCTGGACACAGAACCCCTGGTCGAGGAGTTCACCACCTGGTACGAGCACAAGCACGGCGCCGAACCGGATGCCGAGGCTGTCGAGACCTTGGCAGGCGAGTGGATGGAAGGGACGCTGCCCGAGACCGTGCGGTCGGTGTCGCCGCATCGGGTGGAGTACCTGCTGACATTGGCGAACGGCTGGATCCCCGACCATCCGCTCACCATCGCGACGAAGGCGCTGTTCCCGGACTGGGTGCTCTGGCAGGCCGAGCACGCGGGTCTGCCCGAACACTTGGTGGAACACGTTGTCGCGGTCGCGAACGGCAGTCCACGGCACGCGACGGACTGTGCGGGGCAGATTCTCTGACGGGTGGTCCGGGATGGGCGCGGGCCGCTGAGTTCCGAGGTCGCGACTCGTACAGCATCCCTACGAACCCGCGCCCACCGTGAACTGTCGGTTTCTGCGACGGTGGGTATTGTGCGTCGTCGCCGTGGTGGCGGAACTGGTGGCTGACCGTCGCCGTGCGATGACGGTGTGTCGATCAGGGCCGTAGCCGCGCAACTTGACGCGGTGTTGGGCAAGATCGACGCCGCGCGGGAGTCGCTGAACGCGGCGGCGGACTTGATCGACGACGCAACCACGCTCCTGGCGTCGGCCATGTTCGGCACGGCAGACCCTGACGCGCTACAGGCGTTGGCGTGGTTCGGGGAGGCACAACAGGGCGCACACGGTCCCCGTTTGCGGCACTGAAAGCCGCAGAGGACGCCATACGGGCCTACCGGGCGACGTTGGTAGGCGACTCGACCGCGACCGGTCCCACGGCGGGCGCGACCAGTCCGCAGAGGGTCCGGTCGCCGTCGTCCGGGGCACCTCTGAGCCTCCTGATTCCGGTGACGCCCGAGCGGATCGAGGAACTACGGCGGGACCTGCCGCCCTCGGTGGTGTCCGGTATCGGGCAGAAGACACACGGCAGGTGGATCGACCCGAGCGGCAGGGTTCACGAGGAAGTCAGCGGTAAGGACGAGAAGCCGGAGGAGGCTCTTCGGTTATTCGAGGAGGAAATCAAGTCCCGCCGTATCCCGGTCACGGTGGTGTACGTGGAGATCAAGCTTGCAGCACACATGCGGAAGAACGGGATTCGGTCCGCCACGCTGGTATTGAACAACTTTCCGTGTCGCGGTCCGATGGGGTGTGACGCGCTGGTCCCGGTGGTTCTTCCGCCCGGTTACACGATGACTGTCTATGGTCCTGACGGGTTCAGGCAGGAATACCAGGGAGGTGGGACCTCGAAATGGGCGCCCTAGACGTGTACTACCTGTACGAGCACGGCGACACCCCTGTCACTGTGTCCACAATGGATGAATTGGACGCCTTGATCGACCATGTTTGTGCCGAGTCTCCGCCGGCGGCGCCCATCCTGATGGACGTTCACCTGTCCGGCGATCCGTACGCGCAAGGGTTGGACATCGGCATTGTGGTTGATCACGGGGTGATCCGACACTCGGGACGGGAATGGCCGCGCGGTGTCGTCAGCGCCGGGGAGGGATCGGCGGACGGCGAACCGCGTTCGTACTACTATATGGGCCACGGGCGCGAGTTTCCGGCCAACTCGGCAGTGCCGATCGACGTTATCCGGCAGGCCGTGAAGGAATTCATGGAGTCGAACGGAGCGCGTCCTACCTGCATTCGATGGCAAGACGCGCAGTAGATGACAGTCGCACCCGTTGACCAGGTTGACCGAGTACGGCGGTCGCATCAGGCGACTGCTCACCTGTCAGGGACGATCACCGGCACCTCCGGTCGAACGGAGACGTACGCAGAACGTCTCTTGCTCGGCCGCGATGACGAGCGCTGGCACCTCAAAATGGTCTCTTCGGGCCCCGCGTCTACCGGGGGAGTGTTGCCCACGGCCGGGACAAGTCAACAGATGTCTCCCGAGCGATGAGTTGCCAGCGCCGTCCCAACACTGCAGGGCACGCCAACGAGAAGAGTGGGTTTCGGTAGCTCTGCGGCACGACCGCAGGGCCAATCCGAGCCCGTAGCGTAGTGCACACCGGGTTCCTCAAGGTCTCCAGCCAGCGGTTAAATGCTAGGAATCACTTTCTGCGACCGAAATGACAGTCTGATCTCCATCGAGAGTGTCGAGCCTATCAATAAGTGTATTCTGCCCGAACATCTCCAGAGTTTCGCGAAACGCCTGAAGGGCAAAGTTCTTCTGGGCAGGTGTCGTAAAGCCGTCGATAAATTCGAGTAGCACTTTGGCGATCGAGTCTGCTGAGGTTTGCGTAGCATCAGCATCCCTTTGAGCTATGGCACCATGGATCATGCTGACGAACTTACCGAACTGTTCGACGCTCAGCCCTTTGACGGCATCAGGATTCTGGTCAAGCCACCACAGGTGAGACATGGGTTGGGTGGCAAATACTTGACGGAGTTGCGCTAGGCGTTGTTGGGTGCGCTCGATGCGGAGCTGGGACTCGCGTGTAGCAGTCAAGTAGTCCGATGTGATCGACGCACTATTTGTGTCGCATTCCAATCGTACCGTTCCTGCCACCCTCATTGGCGTGACACCCTCGGCCGCCTGCGCTTCGGCAAGCACAAGATTGGTCGCGAGTTCGGCGGCCTGGCAATGACTGGTGAGCCACAGTTTCATCTGACTTTCGGCACGACGCAGAACGTGATTCTGAGCCAGCATGACGACGGCCGACTCGTCGAGCGATGATTGTTCGGGTTCGACATACCTCCAAGTCGCTGTGAGAGCAGCCGCAAAGTCTGCTCCTGGCACTCGACTTGGTATTACGGCAGTGAAGGACGTCGTTTGGCCAAGGTGACCCTGCGCCCGTCTCGTGGGATCTGATGTCTCAGAATGAGTGGTCGTTCGAGCGACCTTACGCCAACGAAACCCCCTCATGAGACCACCGGTCCTGGCCATCGACGAGGGCCCGAGTGTCGGGGAAGCAGGGAACGAAGTATCTCCTGGCGAACAGACGCCCGATCGGACGTGATAAGCACCTCAGCGGTGACGGTTCGGTCGAGGTCGGATCGCAATAGCGGTAAGCACACTTTCATGACTATTTCACGCGGGAGAACCTCGTTGTCCACGGCGTCAAACCAAGCATTGAGAGTCGCGGTGACAATCTTTTGGGAGGATAAGTCTCGCAGCGCTTGCCATCCAAGTGTCAATGTTTGAAATACATCTTGATTGTTATTGCAATCGCGTAGTAGTTTGACCACAACATCGTCATCAGCAGGACGTTCAACAAGTGCCAGAAATGCGGCAGTGCTCACTGGGGATCGATCGGTTTTCAGAAGCCCATGCACTGCGTCAACCACCTTTGGTCTCAGCTCGTCGTTCGAGGCCAGAGTCCGCAGTGCATGCTGTGCCGCACGCACCGACGCGGGGGTGGCGTTCTTGGCGAGGATATTATCGAGTCGCTTGAGGGCTCGTCCGGTACGTTCGCGCCCAAATTCGCCTCCGCATATTTCTGCTACAAGTTCCAGCAACGGCCCGTCGGAGATATCGGACCAATCTAGTAGTTTGCGGCGAACACGCGTGCCCAAAACCGGATCCAGAACCGTGCCGTTGAGGATTTCAGCGGCGAGATCGCGATGCTTGCCGCCAGTTGTTGCCCAGTCTCGAATCAGCTTCCAGTCGATGCTCTTCTGGGCCTTTGCGAGAGAAACCATCATTTGAGTGATTCGCTTGAAGCGCGTAGCAGGCGCACCGAGGGCTGTGGCCAGATCTGCAAGCCAGTCCACTAGATTCCGATGGAGCGCGGGCCGTTGCCGCCAAACATGATCGATAAGCGCCTCGTCCAATCCTTCACGCAGAGCTGTCAGAGATACGAATTCCTCGGTGAGTTCTGCTTGAATACGGGAGAACCGCTCAACCAAATCTGGCGCACGAAGAGGCTTTTCCGGATCAGTAGACTCGCCGACGTACCCAAGAAGACTATTTGCCGCCTCGATGACTTGCTGAGGGAAAGCGTGTTTATCGAGAACTGCTGTGGCAATAATTAGCGCCCGATTATACACGTCCTCGTTTTCACGAAACCAATCACGGAGATACTTAGACCATCCACGAAACTCGTCCAAGGCGGCACTTCTGCCACCATCGGTTACTTTTTCGGAGGGCCGCCCCGAGATATCAGCCTCGTTATTGGCGGATCGCTCACTCTGGTTCGCCGCGTGGACCATAGCTTTCGCTAGCCGCGCGGCCTCCCCTGGTGTCATCGCCGAGGCCAGGATCGACTTGAATTCCTCTCCCTTCAACCACTCAGTGAGTTCAGAGCGGCAGTGACGATCTTCCAGATGTGCTTTGACGACGCTGCGCGCAGCTGGCCGTTCAAGTTCGGCAATAAGTTCTACGGCACCTGATCGAAACGCTTCCAACATCTCTGGTGTGACTGTCAACACTAGATAGGAGCCAGCGCCCTTGAGTTGTGAACTATGTCGCGTGAGTAGATCTCGGGCGAACCAACTGTCGGGTCCTCCCTCGTCGCTGTCGCTCAGGTCGAGCACGTAGCCGTGGCTGCGCCATGCTGGCAGTTGCTCGACATTCGGTTCATCCCAGTCTGGAAGTAGTCGTCGAAATGCTTTTAGCTTGCTGCCAGTACCGGCAGCTTCGACTAACTCCTTTTGGGCCCATCGAAGTAGCCACAGTGCGGCGCTGCCTCGGCCCGATGCTCGCGGCGCTACCAAGATGGCGATATTACTATTTCGCAGGCAGTCCTGAGCTGTTTCCATTCCGTCCGGGTGCACAAACCCTGTATCGGAGTTGATGATTGCGCTCTCGGGAATGAGCTTGGATCGGATGAACCCGTGAACGTAGTAGTTGACGTCAATATCGCCAATGCCTGTCGATATAGCAGTACTACCACCCGTGGCCTCGGCCGACGAGTGTACTGACGACAAAGCAATTTCTCCTGACGCTGTATCGTAATATTCTTGACGCACTGCTTACTTCCCGCTCGTAGGCAAATTTACATGCACATCCCCTATTCCGGCACCAATGGCATTGCTGTGATCGTGGGCAGTGTTGTTCACTATGACTTGCTGGGTCGTCTTTGTTTGTTCGGGCTCAGCGTTGAACTCGTCCGCCAATTCCTTCAGATCGTCAATCATGTTCTGGCCGGGATGCTGTTCGTATACATCGGAAACCTCGTCGACCCATCGGTCTTTCAGTCGACTCTCTGCAATCTGGCGCTGGCTTTCTTCGGTTTCCAACAAGCGGGAACGGTCGCGATCCAAACGGTCCGTATGACGTTTGACTTCTTGTTCGTTAGCGCGACCCAGGATGCGCGCGAACTTCTTCTTGAAGCCTTCCCATGCATCCGTGGTGGCAGCCTTGAGGAGGGCACCTCCAACGGCCGCTGCTACGGCCATGACTTCAGGCGAAACATCCATCCGATCGCTCCCCGCATCCTTCACAGTCCTATGCGGCCCTGGCTTGGACCGTGGCATCAGACGAGATCGTCACGGTAACGGGAACCGCGACGCTGAGAGAAGGTATCGGACAGGAACCGCACATACGGAGCAACGCGTTGGACCGACAGCAACTGCAAACTCGTCAACAAACGTGATGCTTACTCCATACGTGTCTAGAGTCTAACTGCTAGCGTATGCTGATTGAGGCAGAGCCAAATGGGTACAGCATCGATTGGGGACAGGTTCGCCTGAGCCATCAGGTAGGTCGATGTCGCTCGACCTGGCGTGAGTGTCCCGATTCAGGTTTGTCTAGCCACGCCCGGATTTCGGCTTGCCGCGTTGGTGAGCTTCGGCGGTCAGGTGGCACCCGACGCGCGGCCCCGCGCCGCATAGAACAGGCCGGAACTACAACGTGAGGGGTGTTCTCCGGCGGCTTGCCGAGGAACACCCCTCACGTGTCGTCTGCGGTCATACGGGCGGAAACGGCGGCTCACCCGGCGTCCGGCACGGGTGCCGGACTGTTCGGCTCGATCAACCGCAGGCGGTCCCGGTCGAACCTAGGCTTGCCGGTCTGGGTATAGCGGTCGATCGCCAACCGGTCCCAACCCAGGGGCACTGGTGAGCATGGCGCGTTTCTCCGCGTACCCGCCCGCCTCCCACTGCGCGTCCAACACTTCCACCCTCTGCGGTTCGGTCGGCCCGTCCGGGTTGCCGCCCGACAGCGACTTGCGTTCGCTGAAAAGTAGATCGCCTTCGTCCGTCTTCTCGTGGCTTGAGAAGTACATTCCTTGGAGGCAGTCGTAATGAAAGGCAAGCAGTTCTCGGACTTCGGGTACGGCGCTGGACATCTTTCTCCCGGATTAAAAGGAGCGACAAAGAGGTGGCCAGGGGGTCGGAATGCACGAAGCCCACCTCCTTGTGCAGAACCTTGAACGTATCGCATGCCCTCGATCGGGCATCTCTTGATGTGGGGGTTCACTCGATCGGGGCAGCCGATGACCGCAGTAGGGCGGCCTGCGTGACTCGGCGCGTTTGTGTCGGTGGAGCTGACTACGGTACAGAGCATGACCGAACAACCCGTTCTCGGCGTACCTGACGGACGGTAGCTATTCACCTGGTTGGTGGGCCTTGTCGGCGTGGTGATCGACGTCTGGGATGATCTTGGCGTGTCGGGTCTGGACGGGATGTCGCGCGAGGAGTTGCTCGCGCTGGTCGTCGCG
>Ga0307507_10010069_pt1 | contig 12357 bp, 9 predicted proteins | sample 7_EM_MG_FD_207223 | JGI IMG/M metagenome (GOLD analysis project Ga0307507, IMG submission 207223) | Populus trichocarpa ectomycorrhiza microbial communities from riparian zone in the Pacific Northwest, United States - 7_EM | ecosystem: Host-associated > Plants > Roots > Unclassified | place... | reverse complement strand
AGGTCAAGGGGGAGAGTCGGAAGGGGAAATAAGAGTGTTTCTCCCTGGTGGGCGGGAGAGTTATATATAACTTTGATTCTTGGTAAAAGTGGGAGGGAGGGAGAGAATATGTACTGTACTAGTAGAATTCGATTGTTTCTACAGTTTGCGTGCTATGATATCGGGGGTGGACATGAGAAGTGAACGGCTGTACCCGAGTACAGCACTGTGCGCTATGTAAATTTAGCACTCGCGGGTAAACTCGCAGCGCAAAGAAAATAAAGTGAAAACGTGACGAACGGTAAAAATGCAACCCAAACTCCAACCCACAAGAGAAAAGACACAGGGTGTCTATGTGCACCCAACCACAAGTTGGAACTACTTCTTCGTCGTCTCCTCCCTCTCTCTCTCCTCCCTCATCCGCGTTTCTCAATCCCTCCCCCTCCCTCTCCGTCCCTTTCACCCGCATTTAACAGCCTAACGACTTTATCCCCGCCGATCTCATCGCTCCGCTCATCCCAGCCGACGTCGTGCTCCTCCGCTATGGCTCTAATCTCCCTACGTAGAGCCTTGCCCTCATAGACCAATTCCTCCCACTCGTCCATATCGAATCCCTTCTCTCGATAGAGCTTCTGCCGTTTCGATAAGACTTGGCGGTTATTGTAAAGGAGTAAGAGATATCCGCTCACGACTGTGGATAATCCGACAAGGTAAGTCACCGGCTCCATAACAGTCCACTACATCACCATCATGAGTGAGCACTTGATCCTAGAGTATTGCTTATATCATACAGCACATACCCCCAAACTAGCCTTAAACGTCACCCAGTAAACCGCCGCTAAACACCCCACCAACCCCAAAAACCCACTCACAGTAACTCTCTGCGCCCCTCGACGCGCAATCCTATCACACTCAGACTTGAGCCTCACTTGCAGCTCAATCTCCCTCGCCACGGCCACCAATCGCTGGCGGAGATAATGCGTCCACTGCTTAAAGCTGGGCATGCCGACAGCCACACCATCACACCCTTCAACCTCGATGACGAACTCCTTGCCCCTCGCCACGCTGCGGATAAAGTCGCCTACTTCTGTCGACGTGGGCCAGCACACGTATCCGCCCTCCCCCGGTCTCTCGGAAGGGTTGAGGGAGCCGAGTCCCCTGCGAATTTCGACCCCACCTTCGCCCTCCTCGCCACGCAGGGGCTGGAGCCCCTTTTCGCTTCCGATGTTAATTTGTGCTTTAAGGGGGGCGTCACCGAGGTTTAGAGCTTTGAAGGAGATGTTTGGTGGGCGGGGGGTCGAGTCGGGAGAGGTTATTGGCGGGAGCTCGGCTTGGATTAAGCGTTCGAGGTAGGAGAGGGGTTGTTTGGGATGGACCAGCAGGGTGAGGGGAGAGTCGATGGGGTGGGGGGAGCCGGCGAGTTTTAGCGGGAGGAGGAGCTTCAGGAGTCGGGAAGCGGTTGGTAGTAGTTTTCCTTGGGGTTGTAATGTGAGAATTGGTGACGGGGGGTGGGAACGCTTGGAGGGTGAAATACCATACCTTTTGTGGTGACGCTTGGCTCCAGAGGCCGCTTTGCGGGGAATTAGCCGATGCCTTCGTGATGCCATGGTGTGAGTGTGCCTACATCGCTACTTCCTTGTAACTCTCTACCACTACCATCACTACTCACACCCCCGCCTTTATACTCCCCACTCCCACGCCCATCTCCCTCATTACCACCCTCCTCTCCCTCCTCCCCACAGTTCCATCCTTTCTCTCCCTCACCCGCACTCTCAGTCTCCTCACTCCCCTTCCTACCCTCACCCCCACTTCCTCCTCCCACAACCCCACCACCACCACCATCCACAAACCGCCCCGCCGATGACGACGAAAACGCCCTCCTCCCACTATTCCCACTCGAGGAAGCAACGAACAAAAAACTCTTTTGAAAATTCAAACTCGGCGGACGAGCCAGGTGCGAGGTTAAGCTCTGTGTGCTGCTCTTCAGAAGCTGTCGTTCCGGTAGGAAGCCCGGTGACCGGAGGAGCACGCGGGGGTTCATTATTGTTTTTGGTGAAATGTGGGAGATGGAGGAGCTATGTTGTGGATGGACGACAGGGAAAGGGTTTTGGTTTAAAGGTTTGAGGGGGAGGTATTAAAGGATGGAATGAGGGGAATGAGCGAGGGGGTGGGCTGTGAAGGGTTATGCTCTGTATGTATGAATATTGTAGATAATGCGTATCGTACCCTACGCTACCGTGAGTGTGGGGAAGTTGTAGGAAAGAGGGGAAGGTTGAACCTGAATCAGAAACCGAGGATAAGAGCAAAGCAAAGCAAGGAGCATTCTATTTTATTTCATTTTAGGAAAAATAGCTTATGATCAAGCTAGCGCTGTAGCTAGCACGCGCGTATCATATCATGTATCATAGATCCACTCACGGAGGAGTAGACTGCTCGAACCATTATGTACAAGTATTGTATCGTATCGTATTGGATACGGATATCATGGCTTTCATAGACGTTGCCTCCTTCCTTACTTCCTTCCCTCCTTCCCTCCTCCTTCCCTTTCCCTTTCCCTTTCCCTTTCCCTTTCCCTTCCCGAGGCGGGTATTTTCTCTTAGCTGGTCGGAGAATGGATGGACTCGTTGCCAATTGACTGATAGACGACTCGTACAGCATAGCTTGCTAGCTGGCAATGACGGGGGTATGGTCAGAAATGTGGGGTCAAAGGCGAAGGGGAGATGTGGGTCTGTGGTTGGTTGGACTTTGCAGGTTTTGTTGCTAGGCAGACGGGATTGGAAGAGGAGTCGTATACCTGTGGCTCGGAAACTAATCGTGTTGGTGGCTAGTGTATGATTGGGCAAGTTGTTATCATATTAATATTATTATAATGCTCGGTTTGGCGGTAAAGCCACTTTTACCCTACCCCATGGTCTACCGCAGTACGATAAAAACTAAGTGTATGATAGGTACGATAAATTAATGATACAACACGCCGCCGCCGGAAAAACTGTACCCCCGGGGGATTCAGGACGTCTACTATGAAAGTGTTCTTGAGACAATGCATCATGGATCGATTGCGATGTTACAGCATGGGGACTTTTTATCCTTTGAATTCCTCTGCCAGTCATAGTGCACCTTGGTGTAGGTAGGTAGGTAAGATAGACATTAAAACGAGACACGACGTCCCACTCCATTCATGCGATCGTTAGCACCGCGAGTTATCAATTCCGCAGATCCCCCGATAAGGTATTTAGACGGGTGCCGTTTCCGTGAATAAAATATTGGGTCTTTCCTTCCATGTGATATATATATTTATCATACGAGTACTGCGGAGCACTACGCTTCTTCTCCAGGAACTCCGATTTGCTCATGAGATATGCGTCGTGTAGATTTAAATCACGCAGCGAACCTACAATGGTTAAACTAGACTCTGATCATCTGAGCGTACCAACGAGCTCAGTTCCTCAGCGACTTCTGATCCAACAATATCCACCAACCTACCCCTCGTCAGGAATTCATGGTCTGAAGCATCCCAACCAGGAACTACAACCTGCTGTCGCTCTATTCGTTACCTTCACTTCTCTACTTCCATCACTGAAATAAGGCTAACAGGTCAACCGTACCTCCGTTATAAGTAACACCTCCGCCCCCTCCTCTAACATAGAAGCCTTCCAAACCCCACCTTCAACAACCCACTGGACCACTTCTCCCCCTTCAATATCGCATCCTACAACAAACGTCTCTACCTTCCCACTCTCATGAATTAGCACGTATCGCCCGCGTCCCCTGGCTGCCGTGTGCACAATCAAGGACCGGTTCTTGTGGAAATACCCGATGGGCGAGTGTGCAGTTAGGAGATACTGGATCGACGTATTCAGAGGACGCGTCGCGTCGATTTGTCCGGGGAAGGGGGAGGCGATGGTTGTGGGGTTTGCATGTGTGCGTTTGAAGTAGCCGCCTTCGGGATGAGGGGCCAGAGATAAGGCTGAAATTAGGGCTCGGACAGAGGGGGCCTCATTCAATGTGGGGGTTGGGATTTTGAGAGTTTGAGGGGGCATTTTTTGGTGGAATATGGAGGTATGACACTGTACTGTAAGATAATGGTATTGGGATAAGTGGTGGTGGCGGTGGTGGGGTGCTGGGATCGAGGACGAGGGTTGGTTGAGTTTAGGTTTTGGATACCATTCGGCACTACAAGGGTGGGGTCCCGTTAACCGGAGCAGACAGGGACATATTTAGCTTCCTATCGGACCCTGGTATGATGCGGGTAGGGAGGGCTTTACTGGAGTTGGTTAAAGGTTTCTTGGGAAATTGAGGAGGTGGAGTTATTATACGGGATGTTTGTGCCCCAATTGTGCTATTCGTCAACTTCAATAGAAAAGTCTTGATAATAATATTATCATAATAATATTATTATTAAAAATTACATTAGGATACCCAATAGCCCATACCCGGAGTTCAATGCCTATGATCCCTACAATCTATACTGTAGTGTGCGGTACTACACAAGCTTTCGCCCCCTCACAGATATAAAAAAAAAGACCTTAAGCAATCAACTGCAGCGAGTTCTGGTAACCACACCAAAAGTAGGCTTCACCCAACCCAAATCCGCATGGCGAAGCCCCATCCGGTAGCCAAGCACCTATCCGGACCCGAATCTCGGGATCAAGTGTCTTCATCTTCACCTGGTGTAAGGGGTAGCAACTCACCGCCTAGGTAGAGGGTTCCCTTGGCCATCATTAACACGATGGTGTTCTCCAGGAAAAAGGATTTGGAGGAAAATAGGAAGAAGGTCATAATAATGCTTTAATTCTACTCCTCCCTTCCTACTTCAGAGGCTATCATTGCTAGCACCCTCATCAGTGGCACTCCCGTGCAAATTTCAATCCTTGCACAACGGCTCGAGTCCAGCGTCGTGACAGCGACCCATGCCTAGGAATCCCCGTGACCCGTCACAACAGCTGCCGGAAAGGCGGGGCTCAACACAAGATGGTTGTGGGGCAGCCGATAAACTTCCAATCCTGGCTAAACGCTATACGATAGCAGCGGCGAGGTGGAAATTTTGGGTTGGTGTGCCAGGGTCCGCGCCTGCCCTGAGAAGAAGAGAGCGCTGTCGGGCTCTCTTGAAAAATCTTCTTCCTCTCCCGCCACAGATACCCCTCCAGCGACGCCTATATATTATCGTCATTCCGATTACGGAACTATAACAAAGGGTGAGAGTGATGAGCATTTGCGCCTCGTGCAACCGCACACTCAGACACAGGCACAAGCACAGACGGGCAGCGGTTGGAAAAATTACATGTTGCCATTAGAGAGATCTCTGCCGCCCAGCGGCTTGGATGGGAGGAGGTTACGAGTAGATATCGATACCCCAGAGGGCCCTCCTCCCCCTCCACCAGTGTCTTCTCAAAGCTTTGAGGAAAAACCAGCAACGTGGCTTTCTCTACCTCGAAAATCACAACTGATCGTTCTGGCCCTCTCCCGCTTCACCGAACCACTCACGCAAACTTCCGTGTCATCCTATCTATACTACTACCTATCCTCTTTCCACCCGCCAAACCACCTCCAAGCGCAGAGACAATATCCCGTCAGGCCGGAATAATAGCCTCCTCTTTCGCCCTTGTACAGTGCCTAACCGGCGTGTTGTGGGGTCGCTTATCAGACAAGATAGGGCGAAAGCCCTGCATCCTCTTCAGCCTTGCGGGGACTGTAATATCAGTAATCGGATTCGGCTTTTCGGAAAACCTCGCTATGGCGCTAACCTTCCGCACCCTAGGCGGTTGCCTGAATGGAAACGTGGGTATTCTGCGGACCATGGTTGCAGAAGTCGTGGTTGAGAAAAAGTACCATAGCAGGGCCTTCCTGATTATGCCTATATGTTTTAATATTGGGGTCATTATTGGCCCGGCTATCGGTGGGATTCTAGCTGACCCTGCAAGTACCTACCCCGAGCTGTTCGGCAGGGTGGAATGGATCCGTCGGTGGCGGTATGCCCTGCCCAATCTTGCCTGTGCGGCGCTTGTGTGCATTAGTATGCTATTGGGATTCCTCTTCCTGGAAGAGACGCTCGAGTCGAAAAGGTATAGGAATAGAACAGATATCGGGTTGAAAATTGGACAGGGGATTACTTTTTTTGCGAAACGTTTATACGGCATGGTCACTCGCAGGGGGGATTTTCCGAAAGCAGATGAGCTAGGGGAGTACCAGCTCGTGACGAACATCGAAGGTGGTGACGACGATGCCGCCGTAGTGGGCTCAGTAGCACCTTCGCCTTCTTCCTCCGCCTCTATTCGGTCTTTACCCATCAAGCCGAAGAGACCTCCTCGACGCTCAACTCGCCGGGAAATCTTCACAAAGAACATTATCTTCACGCTAATAGCCCTTGCAATCATCCCTCTACACAATACGACGTTCATGCACCTCTGGGCGATATTCCTCTCAACACCTCGCTCCCTCACACCCCATCCTTCATCCACTTTCGCGTTCACAGGCGGGCTAGGCCTCCCGGCGGCCCAAGTCGGCATCGCAATGTCTTACATCGGTGCTATGGGGATCCTAATGCAATTGCTCCTCTACCCCCCACTCCAAGCGAAATTAGACTTATTACTCAGCTTCCGTATCTCCTGCATGATTTTCCCAATAGCATACTTCCTCACCCCATTCCTTGCCCGCGTGCCGTCTACGTCGCCGCCTGAACAGGTGGCAAGTGGGTGGCTGGTGTGGGCTTCCATCGTCGGTGTCTTGCTATTGCAGGTCACCGCGCGCACGTTTGCGACTCCGAGTAGCGTGATACTACTAACTAACTCTGTTGAGAAGAGGAGTATTCTGGGAACGGTACACGGGGTTGGGAGTTCCCTGGCTAGTGGATCTCGTGCTGTGGGCCCGGTTACGGGCGGGGTGTTGTACGCTGCTGGATTGGAGGGCGGGGTCGTTGGGTGTGTGTTTTGGGTCATGGCGGGGATCGCCATGCTTGGGGCTTGGTGGGCTTGGTTTTTGAAGGAGGGGGGGTTGATTGACGATGAGGCTGAGGAGGAAGAAGGGGTAGCTAAAGTGTAGGAGTATTGTTTTTTGCTGTTTTGCTTGCTTTTTTTCGGCCGGATGATAAACGGCACAATGGCATAGGCGCTTTGCTTTGCTGTGGGTTATGGGGTATAGGATCTTGATTATAAGTTGAATGGTTCTTTTTGTTATTCTACGGCCGTTTAGTGATACCTGCTCTATGGGAATTCTTAGTGTGAATACAACTGAATTTGCACGAGTTTTGCATTAGAGATCATTCACCATAAGCAATATTCTTACTTGTAAGGAATAGTTTCGAGTGATAAGGTATGAGAGAGGGTGTTCAATCCTCACCAACCGCTGTAATCTTCGAAGTCACAACCCCAGACGTCCACTCCCTTCTCCTCCCTCAGATCACCCCTCACTAGGCCTCAGTACCACAAAATCTAGTATATTCCATAGGCGTAATATGTAAAGCGGTAACTACCCCCCTAGGCTTGTGTGCTCATTACTGGGGCACATTAGGATAAGTATTCCGGGCAACACGTTGAGCAAAAGCCTATAAAAATCTACAAAATATAGGAATTTCGCATGGAAGCTAGGATACCCATGATGCCATAAGAATTTTTTTTCTAGCGCCGGGGGCATGAGGATGGATTTCCCCCCCCGGGAGTAATTATCGATTCTCACTCGGAATAAGTTGCATTTCCAAGAGTGGTAGGAGTGCTACTGGAGTTCTAGGTCGCGGTAGTGAAACTAAACTGGGTACTTTCAGCACATGCACAGCAGCAGCGGCGGCGGTGATTTACACTAGTGGCAGTGATCTGGAGACACATTCGCATCGGATTGTCGTTTCACCGTTCTAATCCCCTGTCTTTTCCGATATTCTCGAACACGGAGCACTAAGCAACCCGCGTTTTTCGTGTACTTGTACAGTTATCGGTAGGCTGTCATCTGCCCAGCCTGAGTGCTGTGAGGTATCAATTAACTGGCCTCTAAATGCAATGGAGCTATCTGGTAGAGGATTCTAGGAGGCGGAGGACCATCTTAGGGCACAAACTAGTTTTTCATATATATAATGCAAGCAAGTATATCACTGTGGCATCCCCCAATATACTCCTACGGATCTGACGATTGGGCGGGGGGCGAATATTGCCTGTCCTAACTTGCACCTCAATTTAAAGTAGAACCTCAATGAAGCACTCGAGAGCGTATGGAATACTTGCATCAACAAGGACACCAAGAGGTTTCTCGAGTGATAGCCGGTGATTTCGAAAATACTGGTTAAGTATCATTCGTGCAGCAGTTCTCTTTAGCTCACATCAATAGTGTGCGCGGCGCTCTCTCATCGCTTCAGGGGCTTAGAAACCAGCAAGTAATGGGTGAGAAAAAGTTCCCCTGCACATGAGATGCATCATACTCGCGGAACCCCTTGTTAGCCTCGCTCGAAGTTGCCTACAGCTACGTTCGTGTACACTACAAGTAGAGTAGACTTGAAACTTGGCTACTCTAAAAACGTCAAGTGCCAGAAAGGAGCGCCCCGGTAGGGAGAAGAGGCAGGAGCAAAGAATCATCTAAAATAGTGTACTGCACTCCTAAGAGTAAATGATAGAAAGTAAAAAATTGTTATTACGGTTCGTCACTTAAGTCTCTAGAACACGAATTACGGGCCCGTGGGCTCAAGTTATGGATACCATTGCTCGCTGACTCCGCATTACAAGGGTACGGTCCCGTTGACCAGAGCAGACAGGGACATATTCGGCCGATTAACCTCAAAATTTAATAACCGTTCCATAGCTTCCTATCGGACCCTAGTATGATACGGGTAGGGAGGGCTTTACTCGAGTTCGTTAAAAAGGTTTCTCGGAAAATTGGGGAGGCGGAGTTATTACAAATGAGTTGCTTGTGCCCCAATTATGATATATTGTCAACCTTAATAGAAAAGTCTTGATACTATTAAAAATTGCATTAGGATGTCTAATAGCCCATGCCCGGAGTTCAATACGTATAATCCTTACAATCTATACTGTAGTGTATCGTATAATGCTGCACAAGCTTTCGTCCCCTCACAGATAAAAAATAAATAAAAATACTTTAGCAATCAACGGCAACAAAGTTCTGGCAGCGACACCAAAAGTAGGTTTCACCCAACCCAAATCAGCATGGCAAAACCCCATCTGGTAGCCAAGAACCTATCCGGACCTGAATCTTGGGATTAAGTGTCTTTACCTTTACCTGGTGTAAGGGGTAGCAACTCGCCGCGCAGACAGAGGGTTCTCTTGGCCATCATTAACAAGATGGAGTTTTCCAGGAAGAAGGAGTTGGGGGAGAAGAATAGGACGAAGGTAATAATAGTGTCTTGATTCTACTCCTCCGCCTCTTCTTCCTACTTCAAAAACCATCATTGCTACCATCCTTATTAGTGGCATTCCCGTGCAAATTTCAATTCTCCCACAGCGGCTCGAACCCAACGTCGTGACAACGACCCATGCCCAGGAATCCCCGTGACCCGCCATAGCAACTGCCGGAAAGATGGAGTTCTCAAAATATTTGGCCATGATCAGTCGAGAGTATCTTGGGATCCTTATTCTTTTTCTTTCTCCGTCGCCAGCGGTGCCCTATATATACACAAACTTGACTACAGGAAAACCCTTTCTTCAACTTCGTCCAAGTTCTCTGCTCCCTTTCAATGACCTTCTCTTTCTTTCCAGGCACCCTCTTCAAGCCTCTTCCAAAATATTTGTCCCTTAATCCCCTGCTTCTGTTTCGTCTACTTACAGAGTTTTCGTAGTTTTTCCCTTCCTTAACATTCCTGATACCTTCGCCTGTTTTGCTACTGTACCATCATAGTGTGACACTCGTTTGTTCCAGCTCCTAGCAAACATTAGTTCCAAACCTTCGACACACCCTAGTAGGGGGATTTCGCAGTAAATATCACGAAAAGTTGGGATATAAAAGTTTAGCTAATGCGGTTTGTTAGCCTTCTAGGACATGGTTGCCATCGCAAGTGCTTGTTTACCTGGCCAAAAAAGGTCGGTATCTTTCCGCTTACATAACAGAATTTTTATCTCTGGCTATCGCTTAGATGGAACATGAGCCCTAACCTGTGACCTATTGCCGTGGCGACAACCTGAAAGATGCCGAATTCTTGATTGCAAAATCCCCCTAGTGCCAGTTCCTGGATCTTCCCAAAACATCTCCGCTGTACCTAACTTCTCCACCATGCACACCATCACTTCAACTCTCATACCCTCCAACTATCTCTAAACAAAAGTTCTCCTGATCCAAACATTCCGCGTTATAGTTTGTGTCGTAGATATGGAACCTTTCGTAAAAACTTTCAACAAGTTCAACCTAAGATGGCTGTGAAGCAGACGATAAACTTCCTATCCTGGCTAGACGCTATAGCGGCGGCGAGGGGGAAATCTTGGGTTGGTGTGCCAGGGTCCGCGTGTGCCCTGAGAAGAAGAAGAAGAAGAAGAAGAAGGCGTTGCCGGCCTCGCTTGAAAAATCTTCCTCTCTCGCCACAAATACCCTCCAGCGACGCCTTCTATATATTATCGTCACTTCTATTGCGGGACTATGACAACGGGTGAGGGTGATGAGCATTTAAGCCAACAACACACTCAGACACAGGCACCAACACATACGAAGAGAAGTTGGAAAAATTACATGTTGCCATCTGAGAGATCTCTATCGTCCGGTGGCTCGGAGGATGAGAGGAGGTTACTGGCAGATATCGATGCCCCTAAGGACTCCCCTTCCCCTCCACCAACGTCTTCTCAAATCTCTGAGGAGAAACCAGTAACTTGGCTTTCTCTGCCTCGAAAATCACAACTGATCGTTCTGACCCTCTGCCGCTTCTCCGAACCACTCACGCAAACCTCTGTGGCATCCTATCTATACTACTACCTCTCCTCTTTCCACCCGCCAAACAAGCCGCCTCCCAGCGCAGAGACAATATCCCGTCAGGCCGGAATAATAGCCTCCTCTTTCGCTCTTGCACAGTGCTTAACTGGCATGTTGTGGGGTCGCTTATCGGATAAGATAGGGCGAAAGCCCTGCATCCTTTTTGGCCTCGCGGGGACTGCAATATCAGTAATCGGATTCGGCTTTTCGGAAAATCTCGCTATGGCGCTAACCTTCCGCATCCTAGGCGGCTGCCTAAATGGAAATGTGGGCGTTCTGCGGACCATGGTTGCAGAAGTCGTGGTCGAGAAAAAGTACCATAGCAGGACCTTCTTGATTTTGCCCATATGTTTTAATATTGGGGTCATTATTGGCCCGGCTATCGGTGGGATTCTAGCTGACCCTGCAAGTACCTATCCCGGGCTGTTCGGCAGGGTGGAATGGATGCGTCGGTGGCGGTATGCCCTGCCCAACCTTGTCAGCGCGGGGTTTCTGTGTATGAGTATGTTATTAGGATTCCTCTTCCTGGAAGAGACGCTCGAGTCGAAAAGGTATAGGAATAGGACAGATGTCGGGTTGAAAATTGGACGGGGGATTACTTTTCTTGCGAAACGTTTATACGGCATGGTCACTCGCAGGGGGGATTTTCTGAAAGCAGATGAGCTAGGGGAGTACCAGCTCGTGACGGACCTCGAAGGTGATGATGACGATGATTCCACCGTAGTGGGCTCAGCAACACCCTCGCTTTCTTCCTCCGCCTCTATTCGGTCTATACCTATCAAGCCGAAGAGACCTCCCCGACGCCCAACTCGCCGGGAAATCTTCACAAAGAACATCATCTTCACGCTAATAGCCCTTGCAATCATCCCTCTGCACAATGCGACATTCATGCACCTCTGGGCGATATTTCTCTCAACACCTCGCTCCCTCACACCCCATCCTTCATCCACTTTCATGTTCACAGGCGGGCTAGGCCTCCCGGCAACCCAGGTCGGCATCGCAATGTCCTACCTCGGCGCTATAGGGATCCTAATGCAACTGCTCCTCTACCCCCCGCTCCAAGCGAAATTAGGCCTATTACACAGTTTCCGTATCTCCTGCATGATTTTCCCAATAGCATACTTCCTCACCCCATTCCTTGCCCGCGTGCCGTCTACGTCACCGCCCGAACATGCCGCAAGTGGATGGTTGGTATGGGCTTCCATCGTCGGTGTCTTGCTATTGCAAGTCACCGCGCGCACGTTCGCGCTTCCGGGTAGCGTGATACTATTGACTAACTCTGTTGAGAAAAGGAGTATTCTGGGAACGGTACACGGGGTTGGGAGTTCCCTGGCTAGCGGATCTCGTGCTGTGGGTCCGGTTACGGGCGGGGTGTTGTACGCAGCTGGATTGGAGGGCGGGGTCGTCGGGTGTGTGTTTTGGGTCATGGCGGGGATCGCCACGCTCGGAGCTTGGTGGGCTTGGTTTTTGAAGGAGGGGAGGGGGTTG
>Ga0307507_10010068_pt1 | contig 12358 bp, 12 predicted proteins | sample 7_EM_MG_FD_207223 | JGI IMG/M metagenome (GOLD analysis project Ga0307507, IMG submission 207223) | Populus trichocarpa ectomycorrhiza microbial communities from riparian zone in the Pacific Northwest, United States - 7_EM | ecosystem: Host-associated > Plants > Roots > Unclassified | place... | reverse complement strand
ACAAATTAATTAGCATTTCTATTTAAAAAAATTTAAGGATAGTTTACATGTTTTTTTTAAAATAAAAACTATCTATAAAAAAATAATTAGTATTTCTATTTATAATATTTCAACGGTAGTTTAGAAGTTTGTTTTTATAAAAAATAAAAAATAATTATTGAAAAAATTAATTATGATTTCTGCTTAGAATATTTTAAAGATGGTTTACATGATTGTTTTTTTTTAAATAAAATAAATTTAATAAAAATTCTGTTTAGGATACTTCAAAGATAGTTTAAATGTTTTATTTATAAAATATAAAAATAATTTATAAAAACAATTAATTAGAATTTATTTTCAGTATATTTCAATAATAATTTAAATTTTTTTTATAAAATAATATATAAAAAATTAATTATAATTTCTGTTTAGGATATCTCAATGATAGTTTAAATTTTTTTTCTTAAAAAAATAAAACAATTATAAACAAAATTAATTAGGATTACCGTTTAGGATACTTTAAGGATAATTTAATTTGTTTTGATAAAAAATAAAAATAATTTATAGAAATCTTTAATTACGATTTCTGTTTAAGATACTCTAAAAATGGTTTAAATATTTGTTTATAAAAAATAAAAAAAAACATTAATTAGGCATGACCGTCAGATCCAAGGCTTTTGAGTGTCTATAAAAAATAAAAAAAATTATTTAAAAATAATAATTAGGATTTTTGTTTAAGATACTTAAAGGATAGTTTAATTTTTTATATAAAATATAAAAATAATTTATAAAAAATAATTATTAGGATTTCCGTTTAAAATACTTCGATGATAGTTAAAACATTTTATATAAAAACAATTAAAAAAATTAATTATGATTTCTATTTAGGATATTTCAATGATAATTTAAATATTTGTTTATAAAAAAAATAAAAACAAATTAATTAGGATTTTTGTTTAGGATACTTTAATAATAGTTTATTTTTTATATAAAAAAATAAAACAAAATTGTAAAGAACAATTAATTAGAATTTTTGTTTATGATACTTCAATAATAGTTTAAATATTGTTTTATAAAAAATAAAAAAATAATTATAAAAAAATTAATTTGGCATAGCATGGCCGTCAGGCCTAAGTCTTTTGAGCCTGACATGGCCGTCGGACCCAAGAGTTTATAAAAAATTTAAAAAATAAAAAAATTTAATAAAATTAATTAGAAATTCTCTTTAGAATACTTTAGTTTAAATGTTTTTTTTGTAAAAAATAAAAACAATTTATAAAAAAAAATAATTATGATTTTTGTTTAGGATACTTCAAGGATAGTTTAAATGTTTTTTTTATAAAAAATAATTAAGATTTATTCCAGGATAATTCAATGATAGGTTAAATTTTTGTTGTAAAATATATATATATATATATATATATATATATATATATATATATATATATATATATATATATATATATTAATTAGGATTTCTGTTTAGAATACTACAATAATAGTTTAAATATTTTTTTTTCAAGGCTATTCAGTATGGTATAGCCGTCAGATCCAAGACTCTTAGGTCTAGCATTACTATCAGACCTAGGAGTTTTAAAACATTTTCTAAACTCTTAATATTGTTATTGTCCAACCGTTATTGTCTTGAACTGTTATTATATTGAACCGTTACTGTCTAGACATTGGATTATTACTGTCCAACCGTTATTGTTCGACCTCTTCTCAGATGTTTAACTATATCCAGATTTCTAGAACTTCGTTTAAAGCAAGATTGGTCTCGTTGGAAAGATAAAACATGAGGCTACAAGTTCTCTGAGGAAGGAGAACCCAGTTCTGCCCCCAAGATAGTCAAAATTGCTCATCAACTAATCAGTCCTACTGCCCTACAGGGTCTGTCATAACCCAGTCTCAGTTGGTGACCCATAGCTGAAGTTCTATAGCTCCAAATTGAGCAAGACCAATTTTCTTAGTTAGTCAACATCCAAAACTACAATTTCTATGAGGAACCTGTTTCTAATACCTTCATCCTCCTACTCGAAATCTCATCGAAAGTCAGGAGATGAGCCTGTCCAAATTCATCATCCCTTCAATTCACACATAACATTCACAAACTATATTTTCTGGGTAAATCATCATGGTTTCATGTCCCCAATCATATACAACACATGAATTAACTTAATTTTAACATCTATTACATTTCCCCCAATTCAAGCATCAATTCATAATCGAATTTGAAACGACTTATAGGACCATGATTAGAACATCTTACCCGGTAAGAATCAACGTTTCTATCTTCAACCAGTTGAAGATTTTCGACTCCCCCCTTTTCCTATGGATAGTCGGCACTCCCCTTCCTCTTTTGTTCAAATTTTTCTTGTTAATTTCTTGCCCCCAAGTGTTTATTCTACCTATAAACTCTTAATATTGGATGGGTTCTTGAAATTTGGTGTTTCTCTCTTGATTTGCAAGAATGAATACAAAAACTCCTTATTTCCTTTCCTTATGGTTGCTGCAGATTTTTGGTGAGAGGAGTATTTATACTTTATATTTTTTCTTATTTGCACTTAAGCCCCATTTCTTTTAAGTGTATTATTTTCTTTAATTAAATCCAACCCTCGACATTACCGGGTTTATTTATAATGTCTTGAATTATTTTGCTCGGAAATTTATATTAAAATTTTTTTGAATTCCTATTTTTATTTAACCATATGCATGAATTTCTTCACTTTTATTTCTCATGTAGTTAGTTTGTAATTTAAGCAACCTTTATTTTTTTTTTCCGGGGTTTACATTCTCCTCTCCTAATAGAAATTTCGTCCTCGAAATTCAAATTACATACCTATGTCAAAGAATAAATGCGGGAACTTTTGCTTCATCTCGGATTCTCTTTCCCATGTTTCTTCTTCTATTCGAGAGTTTCTCCACAATACACTCACCAGGGGAACTCTCTTATTCCTCAACACCTTCTCATCTCAATCCAAGATCTTGACAGGCTTAGCTTCCATAGTTAGATACCCTTTAATCTTTATAGGAACTTGTGGTAATACCCGTGAGGGGTCTATCTTGGCCTTCCGCAACAATGACACATGGAATACATTGTGAATCTTATCCAAATATACAGGCAACTCTAATCGATAGACAACTGGTCCGATTCTTTCCTTAATCTCGAAAGGGCCAATATATCTCGGAGCTAATTTTTCTTTTACTCCAAATCGAATGATGCCTTTCCAAGGCGCCACCTTCAAAAATACCTTATCCCCCATTTGGAATCCCAAAGGCCTTATTCGGGTATCTGCGTAACTTTTCTGTCTATCATGGGCTTCCTTCATCCTTTTTCTGATCACCCTCACCTTGTCAGTTGTCAATTGCACCATTTCAGGTCCTAAAAGCTTCCTTTCTCCTACTTCATCCCAACAAATTGGGGTATGACATTTCCTCCCATACAATGCCTTATATGGAGCCATACCAATAGTAGCTTGATGGCTATTATTATAAGTAAACTCCACCAATGATAGGAGATCATCCCAGTTCCCTCCAAACTCCAGCACACAGAAGGAGATCCTCAAGAATTTGAATGGTCATTTCCGATTGACCATCCGTCTGAGGGTGAAATGTCATGCTTAAATTCAACTTTGTCTCCAATGCCTGCTGTAAGGTAGGCCATAATCTCGATGTGAACCTTGGATCCCGATCCGATATAATCGACACTAGCACCCCATAAAATCTGATTACTTTATTTATATATAATTTTGCCAACTTATCTACCGAATCAGTCATCTTTATATGTAAGAACAAAACAGATTTTGTCAATTGATCCACTACCACCTATATGGCATCATTACCCTGCTTTCCTTGGATAATCCTATCACAAAATCCATAGAAATATCCTCCCATTTCCATTATGGAATCGATAATGACTGTAATTCCCTTCCAGGTCTCTAGTGTTCTATCTTTACTTGCTGACATATCCCACAGTTCGACAAAAATTCTGTTATTTCCCTCTTCATATTTGGCCACCAGTAATATTCATTTAAATCCCTATACATCTTTGTTGTAAACCCCCGAATAAACATAGGATCGTAGAAAAGAAAAGAAAAAGGCTAGCAGGCTTCGTTTGAGGGTTGTCACCGGAGGAACATTTATGGAAAATCACCCTTCAAGACAGCCTCGTTCGTCAACCGTTATATCATCTTTTCACCGTTGGATTGGTCTAGATTTTGGATATGTTATTCATCCAAATGTTATATAAATTCAAAACGGTTAAGATCGAAAACAAACACTCCTACCATAAATTTTACTTCCCGAACAGTAGGTCTCCAATTTTCAAGATAAGCATTTAGAGGAGCACATGACTTCTCAAGAACATGTATAACGGGAGTTCAAGGTGAGGGTCGCCCCCTTACTTCTTTAAATTGTTTAAATTCTTGCAATGATAGTATGTGATAAACATTATATGTGTAACAGTCCGACTGTACGACTTGATCAATGTTTAAAAAAATCCCAACATATCCTCTTAATTTGAGGGTAATTTTTTTTTTACCAAAAATTTGGCAGAGTTTCATTTGCATTTAAGACATCCCAAGTTATCAACTACTGTCAATTTACTCAATCAACCCATCATCACAAGGTCCCATAATTCCGGACCTTATATCAAATATCATAATTCATCACCTCATACAATCCACACAATATATATATCCTATGAGTAAGTTCAATATGAACATGGTCCACATATCATATCATAAAATTTAAAAGAAAAGGAATACTAACATGCAAAGAAAGCATTTACAACATAATAAGTGTTCTTAAACATTTCAAAAGGGTTAATTACAAGATAACTAAAATACTACATGCTAAGCTGAACTTTTATAAATATATTAAGGTTTACACAAAAGTATATTACATAAACACGTTAATTCCCTTTTGTTTAAGTTAAATATTTACATAAGCTTGACAAAGTAGAGTCCTAAACTAATGATCTCCCTGGATATTTGATGGACCTATTACATAAATAAACATACCATTATGTTGATAAAGAATATATATATGCTTATGTAATGTATATGAATGAAGTATTAATTTTCTATCAGATCCATAAGAATTCTAACAGAGAACTTATATTTTGCTTGTAAATCTTTTAAACCTAATTAACACTCATTTGCATATTCTTAATTTGAATACTCTTATTTACTTGCATGAACTGGGTGACCTTGCAAAGTCTAATCCTATCACGGATGCCATTAGCCAAAGCAAATATTGTAATTCATCTCCTGGCAATCATATCACGGATGCCATTAGCCGAAGCTAATCTTGTAAATACGCTAGACTTTATTTACATTGAACACGATATTTATTATAATTGCATTCACCAGAAGAATTTTAAATTGTATAAGTGCATGTTGGTATCAAAGCCCTGGTATGAGTTCTAAAAAGAATTCAAAAGAGGTTGTTGATGTTCATTAATTTATTGCAAGATGGTACGTACCCGTCAAGAGATTAGAACATATCTAACCTCTGTAGGGAGGGGGAATAGAGATATAGACTTTTTCGAGGGGCAAGAAGAGAGCCCTTTGAAAGATACTACTTCACATGCACCGGTAGTATTGACTCAAGCAGGGCATGAAGAATCGACGGGGCCTTAAATTAGACAGGCACAAGACAAACTGGGGATGTTCGGCCGACCATGTCAGCCCCATGGGAACGAGTAGAGGAGCCCCCTTAGACTACACCTGCAGGGCTATCTGTTTCCTATGTTGACCCGATGCTCCTGGCCCAGCTAGTCAAAGCAATAATGGAAGGTATGGCTAATGCTGCCACTCCTATGCAAGCACCCCCACCCGCACCCATCATACCAACCATTTCAGAAGCAGCTCCAACTACCAATGATGTGGTACATCTAGTTCGTTTGGTGAAAAGTATAAGAGAAATGGGTTGTGAACCCTACTCAGGTGAACAGAATGCTGAAGTGGCGGGAAGATGGATTAGAAAGGTGGAGAAAACAATGATTCAAATTAAGATACCACATGATCTGCGGGTGGATTGTGCTACACAATTACTATCAAACAGAGCTATGACTTGGTGGGAGACAGTTCAGTTGAGGAGGGCTACAGAAACCCTATCCTGGGATGATTTTAAGACAGAGTTTGAGAATCAATATTACTCCAAATATCATCGGAAGATGAAGGAACAAGAATTCCTAGCCTTGAGACAAGAGGGAATGTTAGTACTCGAGTACGAAAGACGATTTCATGACCTCTCACTATTCGCACCACATTATGTCCCATCAGAACAACACATGATAGAAAAGTTAAGGGATGGCTTCAGACAAGAATTGAAGCAGGGGTTGATAGCTTTACAATTCAAGACAGTAAGGGAACTGATTGAAGCAGCAAAGGCCTTAGAGGCTTGTATGGAAGAAGGCCAACAGAGTCACGGATGTGCAGGAAAATGAAAGGATATGGAATTTTTAGGCAGGCCACCGCTTCTAAAGAAAGGTAGAGGCAAACAGTTCCTTCAATTCAAAAAGAAAAGGGGGACATCAACTAGCTCCCAACAGGATATCGGTGGGAAGTCGGGAAGTGGTCAGACCCGCTCCAGGGCTATAGCTGCGAGGGGGCCTAATGAACAGAAGGAAATTGTCTACCCTCGATATGCTCAGTGTGAACAAAGACACCCCGGCAGTTGCTTGGTTTCTCCTGGATGATGCTACATATGTCGGGGAGAAGGTCATAAGTGGAGAACCTGTCAGTACTTGGGAAGAGGATGTCATCACTGTGATGAGAAGGGTCACTTTAAAAAGGAATGCCCCCAGTTAAACACTGAACATCCTCAGAGACATAGGCAACAAAATCAGAGTCATCAGCAGTCCATCACAGTAAACAGACCGGGAAGGTCGACTCAGTCAGGAGTTAACTCAAATAGGAGATGACCTAGAGTGCAAAATGAAAGGGATCAAGGAAGGGTTTTCCATATGACCCAGGAGGATGTCAGAGCAGCATCAGATGTGGTAGCAGGTATGCTGCATATAAATGACTATCAAATGCATGTTTTGTTTGATTCTGGTGCCACTCACTCCTTTATAGCAAATAAAAAAGTAACCAAATTGAGTAAGGAAACAAAAAGGGTAGAAAAAGGATTTATTATTGGGACACCTTTGGGTGAAACTGTGGAAATAAATGTTGTATTTGAAGGGGTGGGAATTAACATTAATGGGTGTGAACTAGAAGCAGATTTAATACCCCTAGAATTTAGTGATTTTGATATAATTCTAGGTATGAATTGGTTGGGCAAAAATAAGGCTCGTCTTGACTGCTTTACAAAAACAGTAACCTTCCAAGGGGCTAAAGGTGAAACAATGGTCTTTAAAGGGGAGAGAATTTCCAACTTTACAAATATAATCTCGGGTATAGTTGTGAGAAAACTACTAAAGAAAGGTTGTACAGCATACCTTGCCTGTGTGATAAATTCGAAAAAGGGTAAAATAGGATTGTCTAACATTTCAATTGTGAGGGAATTTCCGGATGTATTTCCGGAAGAATTGCCAGGACTACCCCCAAAAAGAGAAGTTGAAGTCACCATCTATATATTGCCTGAGGTGTCTCCTATAGTCCAACCACCGTATAGAATGGCTCCAAAAGAATTGGATGAGTTGAAAATTCAATTGCAGGAGCTTTTAGACAAAGGGTTCATACGACCAAGCAACTCACTTTAGGGGGCACCCATATTATTTATGAAGAAGAAAGATGGAACGTTGAGGCTTTGCATAGATTACCGTCAGCTGAATAAAGTGACGGTAAAGAACAGATATCTGCTTCCGCGGATAGATGATTTGTTCGATCAGTTGAAGGGTGTTAAAGTATTCTCAAAGATTGATTTAAGATCAGGATACTACCAGATGCGAATCAAAGGGCAAGATGTGCCGAAAACTGCCTTCAGAACTCGCTACGGACACTTCGAGTTCTTGGTGCTACCCTTTGGATTAACTAATGCTCCAGCACTTTTTATGGATTTAATGAACCGAGTATTCCAACCATACCTTGATAAGTTTGTTGTCGTATTCATCGATGACATCTTGGTTTACTCCAAATCCTATGAGGAGCATGAACAGCACCTGAGACAGACACTACAGACTCTGAGGAGCTGCCAGTTGTATGCCAAGTTGGATAAATATGACTTCTGGTTAAAAGAAGTTACCTTTTTGGGGCATGTAGTGTCTACAAAAGATATTTTTATGGATCCTCAGAAGGTGGAAACAGTTTTGAGATGGGAAAGGCCTACTACGGTAACTGAAATTCGTAGTTTTCTCGGATTGGCAAGGTATTATAGAAGGTTTATCGAAGGGTTTTCAACAATAGCAACTCCATTGACACGACTCACCAGGAAGAACATAAGATGAGAGTGGTCAAAGGAGTGCGATGAGAGCTTTCAAGAATTGAAGAGAAGGCTTACTACTGCCCCCGTACTAATCTTTCCATTCGAAACAGAAGACTTTGTAGTCTACAGTGATGCCTCAAGAAAAGGACTGGGTTGTGTCCTAATGCAGCATGGAAAAGTAGTTGCCTATGCATCGAGACAACTGAAGACTCATGAAGTCAACTACCCAGTTCATGACTTAGAATTGGCAGTAGTAGTTTTTGCTTTACGAGTATGGAGGCACTACTTATACGGATCCCGGGTTCAAATTTTCACGGATCATAAGAGCTTTAAATATCTGATGTCGCAGAAAGAGTTGAATATGCGACAACAGAGATGAGTAGAATTAATTAAAGACTACGACTGTATTATCAATTGTCATCCAGGAAAAGCGAATGTAGTCGCGGATGCTCTCAGCCGTAAAGACAAGGCGATTATGGGTGGACCATCGATTTGGAATGAGGAAACCATGATTGAGCTAAAGAGATTGGGGACAATATTAAATGTGAGTCCGGAAGGATCCTTAATAGCTCAACTAAGGGTGAAGTCAGGATATCGAGAGCAAATATTAGAGGCACAACAGCTTAATGATTAAGTGTTAAAAGTAAGAATCAAACTGGAATCGGGGGGTGAAACTCTTTTTCGAATGGGTGATGATGGAATAGTGATGTTGGGGCGACGTATGTATATGCCTGACAACAAAGCCCTTAAACAAAAGTTACTACGAGAGGCTTACGAGTCTAAGTTCACTGTACATCCAGGTAGTACTAAGATGTACCAGGATCTGAAACAGTACTTCTGGTGGCCAAATATGAGAAAAGAAGTGGCTGATTATGTGGCAAAATATAGTATTTGCCAACAAGTAAAAGTAGAACACCGAAAACCAGCAGGGCTGTTACAACCATTACCAATCCCTGAGTGGAAGTGGGAGATGATCACAATGGACTTTGTATCGGGACTACCCAGAGGAAATAGGGGAAATGATGCAATCTCAGTCATTATGGATCAACTAACTAAGTCTGCCCTTTTCCTACCATTAAAAATGACAGATCCAGATGACAAGTTGGCTAAGATTTATATGAATGAAGTTGTAAGGCTTCATGGAGTCCCAACATCAATTGTTTCAGACCGAGATCCAAGATTTACTTCACGTCTCTGGCTGAGCATACAACGTGCCTTGGGAATGAATTTGAGTATCAGTACTGCCTTTCATCCACAGACTGATGACCAATCTGAGATAGTTATTCAAATCTCAAAGGATTTATTAAGGGCATGTGCTTTGGAATTTGGTGGAAACTGGGAGGAGCACCTGTCACTAGTAGAATTCATGTATAACAACAGTTATCAGACAACAATTGGAATGGCCCCATTTGAAGCTCTTTATGGCAGAAAGTGTAGGACACCCTTGTGTTGGGAAGAAGTTGGGAACATAAAGCTATATGGGGCAGAATTAATACAAATCACTACTGAAAAAAAGAGGATTATTAAAGATCGAATGAAGGTGGCTCAGGATAGACAGAAGAAGTATGCAGATATTCAAAGAAGACCACTTGAATTGTCTTGGAGATAAAGTATTTCTGAAGGTAGCTCCATGGAAGCACATGCTGAGATTCGGCATGAAGGGGAAGTAAGCTCCGAGGTTCATCGAACCATTTGAAATTCAAAAACGTATCGGACTGTTACAATGCATATTTTGTACTATTGTGTATCATGAGAAATATTTCTATGTGAACATTACCTACGGGCAGCATAAATATTATTGCGTGAAAGCTACCAACAAGTAGGAGAAATATTATTATTGTGTGAACGTTGCCAATTAGTAAGAAATGTTATTATTGTGTGAATATTGCTAACAAGAAAGAGAAATATTATTATTATTATTATGTGAATGTTGCCAATGAGTAGGAAATATTACTATTGTGTAAATGTTGTCAACGAGTAGGAAATACTATTGTTATGTAAATGTCACCAATAGGCAGGAAATATTATTGTGTGAGTGTTGCTGATGAGAAGGAGAATATTATTATTTCGAGAACATTGCCTACGAGCAGGAAAATAATATCGTAAAAATATTGCCTATGGGCAGGAAAAGTACTATCGTAAAAATATTGCTTAAGAGTAGGAAAATAAAATAAATAAATAAATAAAAATATTATTTCCATGGGAATGATTGATAAGATTAGCTTCAGCTAATGACATTCAAATTGAGATGACTGAGAATAATTGATGAGATTAGTTTGACTAATAATAATACTCACGTTGAAATGACTCGAATAAACATAGGATCGTAGAAAAAGAAAAAAAAAGAAGGACCTCGATGAGTAATAGAGACTCAATATGAAAAGAAATGAACAAATAGTAGAAATAATAACAAATGCTATGTGTAAGGGAGAATGATCTCCATAAATAAATTTAAAGGTATGGTGGAGTCGAAATGAGGGTTACGAATTTTGGATTAAAATTTGTAATGTTAGCGAAAACGGAGAAGAGTCTCAACGGATAAAAGGATTATTTTTTTATAAATCAGTGATGGACGTGGTAATATTGAATTTATTGAGTATAAATTAAGGGGAAATGTTATGAGAATCTAAGTAAATAAAGTTATGCATGAAATTCAGATGTTAGCGTAAAAGACATTAATTGTTTAGTTTTACGATATCGATGATTTATCTCAATCCGACCGTTGGATCGGGCTAAAATTTTATAAGGAATCTTCAGACTTATTGGTTTATCTTAGGTTAAAATTTCATGCTAATCGGATTTTGGGAAGCTTTACGAGAGTACTTAAAATCGGGTAAATTGAAGAAAATGACACAAGGAGCATTAATAAGGGCATTTTGGTAATTTTATATAAAACAATACTCCCCTCTCCTCCTTTAAAGACAACCCACGTCCTCTGCAAAGGTAGAAAATAGGAGGGAGACCATTTTTCTCCCATTTTCTTCATCTCTTCTCCATTTCTTCAAGCTAAATAAAAAGGGAGTGTTCTTGGGAGAATTATATCCAAGAAAACAAATCAAGTGACTATACTTAGAGAGTTATAAAGCTTCGGAAAAACAAAGAGTATAAGCTGGAACTTGAAAGAGGAGGACATGAGTTTTGTAGATTTTTTCAAGAACTCATTGAAATAAGTTAAAGTAACAAAGAAAAATAAAAGGAATAAGTTGATTTGAAATTATGGGTTTTGGGATGGCAACAGGCCAAGAACTTTGGCAGCCATATCTTGGCTTTCCATTGTTGGATTAGGTTGATTTTTGGATATGTTATTATGCTCAATGTCACCTATATTCTAACCGGAGGGATTGTCAATAGCAGGCTTCATTTGAGGGCTGTCACCGGAGGAACATTTCTGGAAAATCACCCTTCAAGACAGCCTCGTTCATCGGCCGTTATATCATCTTTTCACCGTTGGATTGGTCTGGATTTTGGATAAGTTGTTCATCCAGATGTTATATAAATTCAGAACAGTTAAGATCGGAAACAAACACTCCTATCATAAATTTTACTTCCCGAACAGTAGGTCTCTAATTTCCAGGAGAAGCATTCAGAGGAGCACATGACTTCTCAAGAACATTTATTACAGGAGTTCAAGGTAATATTCACCCCCTTGCTTCTTTAAATTGTTTAAATTCTTGCAATGCTAGTATGTGATAGACATTATGCGTATTTTGTACTACTATGTATCATGAGAAATATTGCTATGTGAACATTGCCTACGGGCAATATAAATATTGTTGCGTGAAAGCTACCAACAAGTAGGAGAAATATTATTATTGTGTGAATGTTGCCAATTAGTAAGAAATGTTATTGTTGTGTGAATATTGCTAACAAGAAGGAGAAATATTATTATTATTATTATTATTATGTGAATGTTGTCGATGAGTTGGAAATACTACTATTGTGTAAATGTTGCCAACGAGTAGGAAATACTATTGTTATGTAAATGTCACCAACGAGCAGGAAATAT
>Ga0307507_10010067_pt1 | contig 12358 bp, 12 predicted proteins | sample 7_EM_MG_FD_207223 | JGI IMG/M metagenome (GOLD analysis project Ga0307507, IMG submission 207223) | Populus trichocarpa ectomycorrhiza microbial communities from riparian zone in the Pacific Northwest, United States - 7_EM | ecosystem: Host-associated > Plants > Roots > Unclassified | place... | reverse complement strand
ACCGCGTGACGCCGTCGGTCGGCCAGGAGCTGACGCTGGCGGGCTGGGGCGCGCTGGGCAAGACGAACCCGGCGCCGTCGAAGAAGCTCCAGCAGGGCACGGTCCAGGTCGCGACGGTCGCGGCGACGACGCTGGGGGTCCGCGGTGTTTCTCCCGTCGCGACGACCAGTGCGTGCGCCTACGACTCGGGGGCGCCGTACTTCATCCCGGCGGGCAGCGGCGGTCAGCTGGTGTCGGTGGAGGCGACCGGCCCGGGATGCCCGCATTCCGGCGTCGAAACGACGTCGCGGGCCGACGTGATCGCGAACTGGCTCGCCGCCCAGACCACCTGAGCCGATCCGTATCACCTCCAGTACGCGTTCAATGACATTAAGCAACTCGATGGGAAGCTCCACGAACTACGCTTTTGGTTGAACGATCAGCAGATCCGCGTGAGCTACTGGATCGCACACGGCAGGCGGATCATCCTGATGACCGTCTGGCACAAGACGAAGATGCGCGAGACCGCCGAAGTCGAGCGGGCTCGCCGAGCGATGCGTCGCTGCCAGGACGAGCGGCACACAGTGACGAGGAGGAGTCATGACCGAACGAGCCTCGTGGAACGAACTGCGCAACGAACTCGGCGTCGACCGCGCTCACCACGCCTACGAAAGTGCCCGGCTGGCCTTCGAGTTCGGAGCCGAGGTGCGAGCGCTTCGTGAGCAGCGCGGCTGGTCGCAGACCGAACTGGCCCGGCGAGCGGGGATGACCCAGTCGGCCATGGCGCGGTTCGAAGCGGGCGGAACCGTGCCGACCCTGCCGGTGCTCGAGCGCGTCGCCACGGCACTGGAGATGCGATGGACAGTGGGACTCACACCCGCGTAACCCACAACTTTGATCCCTCAAGGTCGGGCTTCACGGACCTCGGGTGGCGATACGGTGGGGAAGCACGGACTAGACGAGGGGCACCTGCCTGAGCCGATCCTGATGGCCATTGCGACCTCGCTGGCGACCAAGGCCGCCACCGGAATCTACGACCTCGTGAAGAAGAAGTTCTCCGGGGACAAGAAGGCGATCGCGGCACTGGAGTCGGCCAAGGCGGCGCCGTCGGACGAGACCGCCGTCAAAGCGCTGGCCGAGCGGCTCGAGGTCGCCGAGGCCGACGACGCCGAATTCGCCGGGGCGCTGCGCTCCGAATGGCAGAACGTTCAGGTCGACCAGCACGCGGAGCGCGGGGGCGTGACCAACTCGGTGACCGGCAACGTCAGCGGCAAGGTCGTGCAGGCCCGCGACATCCACGGCAACGTGACCTTCTGATCGGCCGCCGGTTTCGCCGCACTTTGTCGACAAGTCGCTCCGGCGCAAAGCCTCGTCCTGGTGACTTTCCCCACCGTCCGCCACAAGCAGAAGCTTGAAAACGCAACAAAGCTGGGTCGGGGCGCACCGCACCGGGGGAGCTCGGCCCCCGGGAATAGTCAGGAAACAAGAAGGGGCCCGGCACGCTAGCACCGGGCCCGTTCTCATTGTGCGCGAGGAGGGAGTTGAACCCTCACGTCCTTTCGGACACACGGACCTGAACCGTGCGCGTCTGCCATTCCGCCACTCGCGCGAGCCGCTGAACTCTCTGACAGCGAGGAGAAGACTAGCAGGTGGTTTTTACGGGTTTCACCGGGGGCCGTGTCGAGTCGTCCCCACCCGGATAGGATCGGTGGGCAAGCACCGTGTGAGGAGGGTTGTCCCAGTGGGCCGCGCAGAGCGCTTCGACAGGCGTCTCGAGAACCTCGTGGGCAACACCTTCGCGCGCATGTTCGGTGGCAACGTCGTCACGCAGGAAGTGGCGATCGCGCTGGAGCGGGAGAGTGAGGAGAACGTTCGTGAGCTGGCAGGCGGTCGGCAGCTCGCCCCGAATCACTACATCGTGTCGCTGGGGCAGGCTGACCATGAGCGCATGGCAGGTAACGAGCAGCGCGTCACCCAAGTGCTGGCGCAAGCCGTCACCGAACACCTCGCCGAGCAAGGCTGGGACACCTATGGTGACGTCGTCGTATCACTCGAGCGCAACGAGGCGCTGCATACTGGACAGTTCAAGACCCGTTCGTCCGTCGATCCCGACGCCCGTCCCCAGGGCAGCGGCTCGCCACGGTCGGCACGACCCAGCAACGCAGGAGACCCAGCAATGAGCCAGCCCCCCGGCTACGGCCAATACGACCAGGGTGACCCGTACGGCCAGCAGGGCCAGTACGGCTACGGACAGCAGGGTGGCCAGCAGCCCGGGTACGACCAGGGCTACGGCGGCCAGCAGCAGGGCGGATACGACCAGTACGGCCAGCAGCAGCCCCAAGGCGGATACGACCAGTACGGCCAGCAGCAGCCCCAGGGCGGCTATGACCAGTACGGCGGACAGCAGCCGCCCCAGGGCGGCGGCTACGACCAAGGCGGCTACGCCCAGCCTCAAGGCGGTGGCTACGACCAGGGCGGCTACGCGCAGCCCCAGCAGGGTGGCGGGTACGACCAGGGTGGCTACGCCCAGCCTCAGCAGGGCGGTGGGTACGACCAGGGCTACGGCCAGCAGCAGGGCGGCTACGACCAGTACGGCGGCCAGCAGCCCCAGGCCGGCTACGACCAGTACGGCCAGCAGCAGCAGGCCTATGGCCAGCCCGCGGCCGACCCGTACGCCCAGCAGGGCTACGCCCAGCAGCAGCCCGGGCGTCAGCTCGCGGCGAGCCTGCAGCTCGACGACGGCTCGAACCGGACGTACTCCCTGAAGCAGGGCGGCAACGTCGTGGGCCGTGGCCAGGACGCGGACTTCCGGCTGCCCGACACCGGTGTCTCCCGTCGTCACCTGGAGATCACCTGGGACGGCCAGAGCGCCACACTCGCGGACATCGGATCGACCAACGGCACCACGGTCAACGGCACTCCGGTGCAGACCTGGCAGCTCGCGGACGGCGATGTGATCCGCGTGGGTCATTCGTCCCTCGTCTTCCGAACCCAGGGCTGACCGGCGGCGCGAAAAACGGGTCCCGCAGAATGACCTGCGGGGGGACTTCGGCGAACCCGCGCCGAGGTCGCGTTGAAGAGTCGGGAGCGGACACAACAAGTGCCAGAGCTGGTCGTTCAACTCACCAGGGTGGGCTTTCTCGTGCTCCTCTGGCTCTTTGTGTTCGCCGCGCTCCGAGTCGTCCGTTCGGACCTCTACGCGGCCTCCGGCCTGCGGGTTCAGTTCCCCGCGTTCGGCCGTAAGAAGGAGAAGAAGCCGCGCGGCGGGAAGTCGCCGCAGCAGCTGCTCGTGACGCACGGCGCGCTGGCCGGAACCAGGATCGCGCTCGACGGCAGGCCGATCCTCATCGGCCGTGCCGATGACTCGACACTGGTGCTCGACGACGACTACGCATCGACCCGGCATGCCCGGATCGTGCAGCGCGGGGAGGACTGGTACGTGGAAGACCTGGGCTCGACGAACGGCACCTATCTGGACCGGGCTAAGGTCACTGCACCCCTCCGGGTCCCGCTCGGAGTCCCCATCCGAATCGGCAAGACGGTGATCGAGCTTCGCCCATGACTCTCGTCCTCCGCTACGCGGCCCGAAGCGACCGGGGCCTGGTGCGTTCGAGCAACCAGGACTCCGTGTACGCCGGCCCTCGCCTGCTCGCACTCGCCGACGGTATGGGCGGGCATGCGGCGGGTGAGGTTGCCAGCAAGGTCGTCATCGCCTCGCTCGCCCCCCTCGACGACGACGAACCCGGCGACGACCTGCTGGCCCAACTGCGCGAAGCGGTGGCCAACGGCAACGGCGCGATCGCCGAGCTGGTCTCGCAGGACCCCGACCTCGACGGCATGGGCACCACGCTGACCGCGGTGCTGTTCGCTGGCACCAGGCTCGGCCTGGTGCACGTCGGCGACTCGCGCGCGTACCTGCAGCGCAACGGCCAGTTCTCCCAGATCACCCGCGACGACAGCTTCGTCAACGAACTGCTCGAGCAGGGCCGGATCACGCCGGAGGAGGCCGCGGTCCACCCGCAGCGCTCGCTGCTGCTGAAGGCGTTGACCGGACACGAGGTCGAGCCCAGCCTGACCATCCGCGAGGCCCGTGCCGGTGACCGGTACCTGATCTGCTCGGACGGCCTGTCCGGCATGGTCAGCGACGAGACGCTCGCCGAGGCCGTCCAGATCCCGGACCCGCAGCAGTGCGCGGACCGGATGATCGAGCTCGCGCTCAAGGGCGGCGGCACGGACAACGTCACGGTGATCATCGCCGACGTGGTCGACGTCGACTTCGGCGAGGACGCGCCGATCGTCGGCGGCGCCGCCGGCGACGGCAGCGACGAACGCCATCAGGGCGACTCCCCCGCCGCGCGCGCCAGGGCGCTGACCCAGCCGGCCCCCGTGCCGCGCCAGGAGCTGCCCCAGCCGCAGGAAGACCCGAAGGCCAAACGCCGGAAGCGGTTCCGCTGGCTGGTCGGCACCGTGGTCGTCCTGATCGTGCTCGCCGCGGCGGCCATCGCGACCCGGTACTTCGTCCTGAGTCAGTACTATGTCGGGGTAGGACAGGACGACGAGGTCGTGATCTACCGCGGTGTACCGGGCAGCATTCTCGGCATCGACCTGCACAGTTTCGAACAGGGATCGTGCCCGCCCGGGCAGCAGTGCACGGACCTCCTGCGAGTCGACCAGCTCCAGGAGGACGCGCGGCTCGCGGTGCAGAACGGCGTCAAGAAGGACAATCTCGACGACGCGCGCCAGTACATCGACGGCTTCCTACAGCTGCACAAGCGCCTGAACTGCGGTACGCCGACGGGAGGGTCGACGTCGTCGACGCCGACCCCGACGCCCACACCCACGTCCGGAGCGCCCAGCTCACCAGCCTCGTCGTCGGCGAACCAGCCTGCGGGGAGGGACTGCTCGACGCCGAGTTCGACGGCACCGACGACGGGAGGCGGTAACTGATGGCCCAGCCCGCCGTCGACGCGCTTTCCGCGCAGTTCCAGACGAACCCGCCCCGAGAGCTGCCGACCCGGCGCAACACCGAGCTCCTCCTGCTGGCCTTCGCCGCCTTCATCGTCACCTCCGCCCTGGTCCTGGTCGAGGCCAACCAGGAGCAGGAACTCACCGCCTCGATCCTGTGGCTGGGGCTCGCCTACCTCGGTGTGCTGACCGCCGCTCACCTCGCCGTCCGCAAATGGGCGCCCTACGCCGATCCGGTGCTGCTGCCCTGCGTGGCGCTGCTCAACGGGATCGGCCTGGTGATGATCCACCGGATCGACCTGGCGCAGGCCGAGAAGGCCGTGCAGAACGGCAAGGACTTCTCCCCGGACGTCACCAAGCAGGTGCTGTTCACGGTCGTCGCGCTGGCGCTGTTCGTCGTGGTCCTGATCGTGGTCAACGACCACCGCACGCTGACCCGCTACGGCTACACCGCGGGCCTGATCGGGATCTTCGCGCTGGCCCTGCCCGCGCTGCTGCCGCGCTCGCTGTCCGAGGTCAACGGCGCCAAGGTGTGGCTGAAGCTGCCGTTCTTCTCGATCCAGCCGGGTGAGTTCGCGAAGATCCTGCTGATGATCTTCTTCGCCTCGTTCCTGGTGTCGAAACGCGACCTGTTCATGGTGGCGGGCAAGAAGTTCCTCGGCGTCGAGCTGCCTCGCCCCCGCGACCTCGGCCCGATCCTCATCGCCGCCTTCGCCTGCATCGGCATCCTGGTGTTCGAGAAGGACCTCGGGTCGTCGCTGCTGTTCTTCAGCGTGATCCTGGTGATGCTGTACGTCGCGACCGAGCGGGCCATCTGGGTCGTGCTCGGGCTCGCGTTCTTCGCCGTCGGCTGCGTGATCGCGTACAACCTGTTCACGCACGTGCAGCAGCGGGTCCAGAACTGGATCGACCCGTTCGCCGACGCCGACGGCACCGGCTACCAGATGGTCCAGAGCCTGTTCGGGCTCGGCACCGGCGGGGTCGGCGGCACCGGGCTCGGCGCCGGGCGGCCCGACATGGTGCCCGAGGCGGCCACCGACTTCATCACCGCGGCCATCGGCGAGGAGCTCGGCTTCATCGGGCTCGCCGCGGTCCTGATGCTCTACCTGATCCTCGCCATGCGGGGCATGCGCAGCGCGCTCGCCGTGCGCGACACGTTCGGCAAGCTGCTCGGCGGCGGGCTGGCGTTCACCATGGTCATGCAGATCTTCGTCGTCGTCGGCGGAGTCACCAAACTCATCCCGGAGACCGGTATCACCGCACCCTTCCTGTCCAAGGGTGGTTCGTCGCTGCTGGCGAACTACATCCTGGTCGCGTTGCTGCTCCGGATCTCGGACGCCGCCCGCAGGCCGGCCGCCCGCCCGAAGCCGCAACAGCAGCCGCAGGCCCCGATCGCGGAAGCGCACACCGTGCTGGTGCAGCGGCCGCCTGCCGAAGGCGGGGCGAGCGCGTGAACACTCCGCTCCGCAAGGTCGGCATGGCGATGCTCGTGATGATCGTGCTGCTGCTGGCCAACGCCACCTACATCCAGGTCGTCAAGGCCGACGACTACCGCACCGACTCGCGCAACGCACGGGTGCTCTACGACGAGTTCGCCCGCCGGCGCGGCCAGATCGTCTCGCAGGCCAACGGCGAGGTGCTGGCGAAGGTCGACCCGTCGAACGACAAGTACAAGTTCATCCGGACCTACACCGACGGCGCGATGTACGCGCCGGTCACCGGCTACTACTCGATCAACTACGGCGCCGGTGGCCTCGAGCGCGCCGAGGACGACGTGCTCAACGGCTCCGACCCGCGGCTGTTCGTCCGGCGGCTGTCCGACATGGTCACCGGCCGCGACCCCAGCGGCGGCAACGTCCGGCTGACCGTCGACCCGAAGGTCCAGAAGGCCGCCTACGACCTGATGTCCTCCAAGGGCTACACCGGCGCGGTGGTCGCGATGGAGCCGAAGACCGGCCGCATCCTCGCGATGGTCTCGACCCCGTCGTACGACCCGAACCTGCTGGCCTCGCACATCTCGAAGACCCAGCGGGACGCCTGGAACGCGAACACCGCGCAGGGCGGCCCCAACCCGATGCTGAACCGGGCGATCTCGGAGACCTACCCGCCCGGATCTACGCTGAAGCTGGTTACGGCCGCGGCGGCGCTCGAGGACGGCAAAGGTCCGGACACCCCGGTCAGCAACGCGCCGAACACCAAGCTCCCCAACACGAACACCACGCTGGAGAACTACGGCGGCGCGCCGTGCCCCGGCACGACGTTCAAGGACGCGCTGGCGCACTCCTGCAACGTGCCGTTCGCGGAGTTCGCCGGCCAGCTCGGCGCCGACAAGATGAAGAAGACCGCGACCAACTTCGGCATCGGCCAGACCGACCTGACTGTGCCGATGAAGGTCGCCGGCTCGACGATGGGCCCGATGGACTCCCAGGGCGCGCTGTACCAGAGCGGCATCGGCCAGCGTGACGTCCGGCTGACCCCGCTGCAGGACTGCCTGCTCGCCGCGACCGTGGCCAACAACGGCATGGCGATGCGGCCGCAGCTGGTGCAGTCGATCCTCGACACCGACCTGTCGACCATCGAGGATTACACCCCGACGGAGCTGACCGGCAACGCCGCACTCTCCTCGTCCAACGCCGCGATCCTGAGGGACATGATGATCGCGTCGGAGGGCTTCACCAAGGGCAACGGCAAGGACCCCGCGCTGAAGATCGCCTCGAAAACCGGCACCGCCGAGCACGGCACGGACTCGAAGAACACGGCTCCGCACGCGTGGTACACCGCCTTCGCCCCGTCCGACAACCCGCAGATCGCCGTCGCTGTCATCGTCGAAAGCGGCGGTAACCGCGGCCTCGCCGCCACCGGGGGCACCGTCGCCGCCGAAATCGGCCGCGCCGCCATCGCCGCGAAGCTCGGGGGTGGTTAGTCGATGCTCTCCTCGGGACAGCTGCTGGCCGATCGGTACAAACTGACGAACCGGATCGCCGTCGGTGGCATGGGCGAGGTCTGGCAGGCCAGCGACACCCGCCTCGACCGGACGGTGGCCGTCAAGATCCTCAAGGCGGAGCTCTCCGGCGACGCCGAGTTCCTGCACCGCTTCCGGACCGAAGCCCGGATGACGGCGTCGCTCAACCATCCTGGCATCGCCGCGGTCCACGACTACGGCGAGACGATCGCCGACGACGACCTCTCCATCGCGTACCTGGTGATGGAGCTCGTCGACGGTGACCCGCTGGCCGGGCTGCTCGCCAAGCACGGCAGGCTGTCCGCCGAGTTCGTGCTCGACATGCTGGAGCAGGCGGGCAACGCGCTGCAGGCCGCGCACGAGCAGGGCCTGGTCCACCGCGACGTCAAGCCGGGCAACATCCTGGTCACCCCCACCGGCCAGGTGAAGATCACCGACTTCGGCGTGGCCAAGGCGGCCGACGCGGCGCCGGTCACCCGGTCCGGCATGGTCATGGGCACGGCGCACTACATCGCGCCCGAGCAGGCACTCGGGCACCCGGCCGAACCCGCATCGGACGTCTACTCGTTGGCAGTGTGTGGCTACGAATGCCTGGCCGGGCACCGCCCGTTCCTGTCCGAGAACGCCGTCACGGTCGCGATGATGCACATCCGCGACCTCCCGCCGCCGCTGCCGCCGGACGTCCCTCCTGCCGCGCGCGCGGTCATCGAAGCCACCCTGGTCAAGGATCCGAGGCAGCGCTACAACAGCGGCGGCGAGTTCGCCAACGCTGTCGCCGCGGTCCGCGCCGGGATGCCGCTGCCGACGCCGTCCGGCCTGGTCAGCGCCGCCTACGCGGCCGCCCAGCAGCAGCCGCCGCCCCCGCAGCAACAGATCACCCCGGTCAATCCGGTGCAACAGCATCAGATGCCGGGCGGCCCGCCGTCCCCGGCGGTGAACCCCATGGTCGTACTCGGCCCGCCGTCGCGACCTGTCATGCACTCTGTCGGTATCCCGGTGCAGCAGGCGCCGCCCCCGCCCCCGCGCAAGCGCGGGCAGTGGGGCTGGTGGGTGCTGCTCGCGGTGATCCTCGCCGCGGTGCTGGTGGCCGGGGTCGTCGTCATCGCCAAAATGGTCGGCAACCCGGCCGGCCCGTCGCGCGGGAGCGCGTCCCAGACGAACCAGCCGGTTCCGGACAGACAGATGCAGGAGCTGACCGCCTATCCGGCTGAGTCGGCGGGCACGGGCTCGAACGACGATGGCCAACAGGGCATCATGACCACACCTTGGACGGAATGGAACGGCACGCAGAGATGAGCACACCCAGACTGCTCTCCAATCGGTACGAGCTGGGCGAGACGCTCGGATATGGCGGCATGTCCGAGGTCCATCACGGTCATGACGTCCGGCTCGGCCGCGAAGTCGCGATCAAGATCCTCCGTGCCGACCTGGCCAGAGATCCGCAGTTCCAGGAACGGTTCCGTCGTGAGGCCCAGAACGCAGCCGCGCTGAACCACCCCGCCATCGTCGCGGTCTACGACACCGGCGAGGCGAACACCGAGTTCGGCCCGCTGCCCTACATCGTCATGGAGTACGTCGAGGGCCGGACGCTCCGCGACATCGTCAAGACCGAAGGCCCGATGTCGCAGAAGCGGGCCATGGAGGTCATGGCCGACGTCTGCGCGGCGCTCGACTTCTCGCACCGCCACGGCATCGTGCACCGCGACGTCAAGCCGGCGAACGTGATGATCACGAAGAACGGCGCGGTCAAGGTGATGGACTTCGGCATCGCGCGGGCGATGCACGACGGCCAGTCCGCCATGACCCAGACCGCCGCGGTGATCGGCACGGCCCAGTACCTCTCGCCGGAGCAGGCGCGCGGTGAGTCGGTCGACGCGCGTTCTGACGTCTACGCTGCCGGCTGCGTGCTCTACGAACTGATCACCGGCGAGCCGCCGTTCACCGGGGACTCCCCGGTCGCGGTGGCCTACCAGCACGTCCGGGAGGACCCGAAGCCGCCGTCGTCGGTGAACCCGGCGGTTACGGCGACGCTGGACGCGGTGGTGCTGAAGGCGCTGTCCAAGGGCCCGGCCAACCGCTACCAGTCGGCCGCGGAGATGCGCTCGGACCTGGTGCGCACGCTTTCGGGCCAGCGCCCGGCGGCGCCGATGGTGATGTCCGAGGACGAGCGCACCCAGGTCATGAACTCCGACCGGCGCCAGCCCCAGCGGTACGAGGAGTACCCGGACGAGCCCGAGGAGGACCCGAAGGCCAAGCGCCGCCGCCGCACGATCTACGCGGTGGTCGCCGCGCTGTTCGTGCTCGGCGCGGTGCTGCTGGTGATGTTTCTCAACGGCTCGTTCAGGGACACCGGCGGAGGCACGGTCGCGATCCCGGCCGTGCTCGGCCAGTCGGAGTCCGCGGCCAAGACCCAGTTGCGTGAGGCCGGTTTCAACAACCTCGGGCCGAACAAGACCATCGTCTGCACCGGCACCCCGCAGCCGGACGGCCAGAGCTGCAACAGCGACCAGATCAACAACGTCATCAAGATCGAACCGGGCGTCGGAACGCCGGTGGCGACCACGGCGCAGATCACCCTGACGATCGGCCAGAAGCCCGGCCAGGCGAACGTGCCGGACCTCAAGGGCATGACCCAGGAAGAGGCCGACGCGGCACTCAAGGCCGTGGGTCTCACGCTGAACTCCTCGATCCAGCAGTCGGACACCGATGACCCGACCCTGGCCGGGAAGGTCATCTCGCAGACCCCGTCGGCGAACTCCCCGGCTCCGCAGGGTTCGAGCGTGTCGATCACGCTCGGCAAGGGCAAAGAGCAGAAGCAGGTCACCGACTACACCGGCCAGACCTACGCGGTGGCGAAGGCGGGGCTCGAAGGCGCGGGCTTCAAGACCAAGAAGGTCGAGCAGGCGTCCGACTCGGTGCCCAAGGACAGCGTCATCACGCAGAACCCGAACGGTGGCTCGGTGGCGGTCGGCAGCACGATCACGCTGACCGTGTCGACGGGCTCGGACAAGTTCGAGCTGCCGGACCTGAGCGGCAAGACCGAGGACGAGGCGCTGACCATTCTCCGGAACAAGGGCTGGACCGGCAGCGCCAGCCAGCAGGTCGACCGGAACAACAACAAGTTCAACGATCAGGAGATCACCAAGACCAACCCACCGGCCGGGTCCCAGATCTCGAAGAGCCAGTCGATCACGTTCTTCATTGCGCAGAACGGCTTCCCGATTCCAACCTCGACTTCGTCAGGCGGTTAGCCGAGCTCTGAACGAGGCCCGCACGGTGCGCCGTGCGGGCCTTTTTCGTGGGTTCCTCGTTAGAGTGAAAGAGAGTCCTTTGAGGAGCGCCCATGGCGATGAAACCCTGGTTCACCAGCAGCTACAGCGGTGGCAACGGCGGCGAGTGCGTCGAAGTGCGCTTCGCCGAACACGTCGGCGTGCGTGATTCGAAGGATCGCACCGCAGGGCAGCTGGCCGTCTCGGCGCAGGCGTGGGACGCGCTGCTGGCTCACGCCTTGTCGAGGAAGCCCTGGACCTCACCGAGGATCTGATCGGCGTCGCTGGCCGCGCCGCAGTCGAGCTGCAGCTCCTCCGCGGCGCCGGAGCGCTTGATCTTCATCGACACGCGCGACTCCCGGCCGCGGCGCAGCCAGCCGAACAGCGCCCGGCAGAAGACGGCAGCGGACTTACTGGTCACGCCGACGACGACGGCGTCGAGCAGCTGGACGCGACCGCGCAGCTCCTCCTCGTCGCGCAGCCAGGCGGCGAGCTCCCGCCCGCCGTCAGCGCCTGGCACAGTGATCGCGACGATCCCAGCCGTCACACGCGCTCCCCTCGCAGGATTCACCCGAAGAAGTGAAGAACATTAGTCTGCGCAGTGGTCCGCTGGAAGACCATTCGGCGTCTTGAATATTGCAATTTGCACTCTGCCCAAGAACCCTCGGAGACTCGATGCGCTACAAGACGCTACGGCGGGATATCCTTCGGTTATGGGCAACCAGATCACTCAGCGCGAACTGCGCAACGACACGCCTGCCATCATGCGTGCCGTCGAGGAAGGTCAGAGCTTCGTGCTCACCCGCAACGGCACGCCCATCGCGGACATCGTGCCCCATAACCAGCGGCCGACATTCCTTCCCTTCGGAGAACTCCTGGCCTTGCTTGGCGATCTGCCACGAGAGGATCCCGAACAGTTCTTCGCGGACATCGACCGAGCCGCTGACCCAGATCCGCATCGTGGCTCTGGCGAGGGTGAGCGGTGACCGAAACCGTACTGCTCGATACCTCCGCGGTCATCGACCTGCCAGACCCCGGCGAGATCCCGGACGACCGGCCGACCGCGATCAGCTCGATCACCTTGGCCGAGCTGGCCGCCGGTGTTCATGCTGCTCCGCGGCCACGCGACCGGGCAGTGCGCCTGGTACGGCTACAACGAGTGGAAGCAAGCCTGGTCTGCCTG
>Ga0307507_10010066_pt1 | contig 12359 bp, 15 predicted proteins | sample 7_EM_MG_FD_207223 | JGI IMG/M metagenome (GOLD analysis project Ga0307507, IMG submission 207223) | Populus trichocarpa ectomycorrhiza microbial communities from riparian zone in the Pacific Northwest, United States - 7_EM | ecosystem: Host-associated > Plants > Roots > Unclassified | place... | reverse complement strand
GATTTCTCAACTTTCCTGCCCTACGTAACTGATTATTCAAATCGTAACTCATGATGAGGGGAATTGAGCGCCTGGACTCCTGCTAATTGCGCAGGGGTTAACTAGCTCTTGACGTCTTAACCACTGCTCTAGCTAGCTAGGTATTCACGCAATACTGCCACAGGAACGAATACTTATCTAGATGGCAGGTGGATTCGTATTTTTTCGTCTGGGCTTACTGACAACGGTTTATGTTATTGGCCGTTAGTTATATTACGGGAGTAGATACATTCCCAAGAGAAGAGAAATTATAGACATAGATAGCTAACCGACAATGTGATCCCTTCGCGCTCGAGCCAGTAATAACAGCTAGAATGCCAATGATGAAAAAAAAAAAGGGTAGGTTTAGCTGAGAGTAAGACAGGATGGCGCGTACTTGACAAGCGTGTGATGTTAACATAAGAGTGCTTCAATACTCGTGACTTTGGGTTACAGCAGCCCCGTTCAGGGTATTGCGCCTGACTCTCAAGTCGGACGTCCCGAATTCCAAGATTTGTAACAAGAGCGAAAGACCCCTGCGAGTGACTGCCCATGACAAACTCGGTAACTGTACTCTCAAATCACCTCCTAGCGCCGGCGAGACGGCTCTGAATAAATGCCCTTTGGGACAATCCCAGAGAAGCGCTAGACTAACAGCTCTAGCATTACCCGCCCTTCCATCTAAATACTGCTGCCTCCATCAATTAACCCACTCCACCTCTTCCCCCCCCCTCCTACTCCGGAATAGCAATGCGGGTAGAGTCATACGATCATAAAGGCCCTTACTAGAACCTCCCTCCCAATACAGGGTCTCATCTACTAACCTACAAGCATAGCTGAACACAAAGAAGGGCAAGAAAAACAGACCAAGCCATCTATAAACGCCCCAACCCAGCACGGCAACCACCTCGTAACCCATACTCATTGTACCCCCAGCACGATCCCTTACTACATACAAGGCACGTACAAGTGAACGGCTAGAGCGAGGCCACCGCCATGCCTTAATCTGAAAGGGGGGGGAGAGAAACAAAACGCTAAATTATGTTGCGGATTGACTTCCTCCGATCACACACTCTCACTCAGACTGCTCCATGGCATCACCCCCGACCACAAGATACTTTACGCAGCTCCTCAACGTTCCTTCCCCGTCCCCATTTCTCACGCCCAACGCTTACACACACCCACACCCACCGGCGCCTGCCCACCCACCACCAAAAGTAAAGTAACCAAAAGCGCGCAAGCGGCGCAGATCCAGATCGCGCCTTATGCTCCCCACCCCTCAGGCTACGGGCGGTGCAACCAGTCCGATCCAACAGCCACAGAAGGCATGCCTTGAACATTTGTAATGAAATACAAGGATCGGTGCTGGAGCTTTGAGTGGTGGTCATCGGGGATCACTCGGCTGATTAGTTGGTTAGTCAGTGCTTCAGGTTGAAGAGAGAGGTGAGAGGGGGGGTTCGGGCAGTCTATCTCACGATTTCGCTGCACGAAGTGGTATGTCTCCTTGAGATTGAACCCCCAGGATACTCGTTCGTGCCTAGAAAGAGATCGAGAAAGAGGCAGGATTAAAGCACCAATTAGTAGCGCATCTATATACATTGAAGAATTTGAAAAGAGAAAGAGAAGAAAAAAAAATCGTTAATGTTATAGACCCATCTACTGCCCGCTGTACCCATCGACCCACCTGTCCATTAACCCACCAAGGGCCCAAAGGCAGAAACAAGGACGTGCTAATAAAACTTAAAACAAAAACGCCAGAGAAAAATTCCCGATACCGTCTCTAACGACCCATTAAGGAAAGGGAGGGGTAAACTAAAGAAAACCAGAAGGAAACACAGCCAAGTCGCGCTTTTTGTTCTATAGAGCTTAGGCAAAATTTAAGAGACTCATCTGACGCCTAAGCGGGCTACTCTTTCCTGTCTCATCACTGTCGGAATCGTACACGCCACTATCCGTGTCGATATCCCACTCTTCTACAAGGTTGGGTCCGTCGCTTGACGTGCTATCGCCTTCCCAGGCTTTCTGTTGCGCGGCGCGAGTGTTCCAACGAAGGGTGCGCGAGACCGAGTCGATCCATTCGTTTGGAGCGCTGAGAACTGTTGGGAAGGGGTATTGAGAGGCAGCGATGGTGACGTGGTCACCTTGCTTTAGTTCGACGCGCCCTTTGCCATCGAATGCACACCAGGCGGTAGCGCGGGAGGATTTGGGGACGGATACGCGGAGGAGCATGGAGTCGTTGAGGAGCATGGGACGGAATGACAAGGTGTGTGGACAGATAGGGGTCAATAGGATGGCAGGAATGTCTGGATGGACGAGAGAGCCGCCCGCAGAGAGGGAGTATGCCGTTGAGCCTGAATATGTTAGCCTTGGTTGACAAGTAATAGAGGATCAAACATACCAGTAGGAGTAGAGAAGATACAACCGTCAGCCTGAACGACGGTCAAAAGATCGTCATCTCCATACAGCTCCAAGTTGGAAACATACGGGGATGGGCCACGGTCGATGACGAGTTCGTTAAGAACCTCAAATTGATCACCCTCCGACATTTGGCCGTTTCCCTCATCTCTATAGACAGTGCAAGTAAATCGCATCCTCATGTTGACCCTCATCCCCTCAGTCAAGACCTTATTCAGATGTTCTTTGTAAGACTCAAACTGAAAGTTTGTCAAAAATCCCAAGGAGCCCAACGAGAAGCTAAGGATCGGCGGAACAACACGCTGGAATAGCCAAGAGGTGAACAAGACAGTTCCATCTCCGCCAAGAGTCAAGACAAGATCAAAAGTCTCCGGATTGCTCCAGCAGAGATCAGGAGTCCAGTATCTCAACATGTCTTTGAATTTAGGCTCCTCCCTGAGCAAACCCGCGGCATCAAATCGCTTCGACTCCTTCAATTTCTTGTCAACGTACACGTTGACACCGAGTTTGCTTCCATAGCGTGGGGTCTTCATGATCCAGTGGGCCAATTCCCGGGTGAGGTTGACGAGCTGATTATCCCGAGCCTTAGTAACAATCATGATATTTTTGACGTTCATCTTGCAGTTGCGCCGTTGCAATTGACGAGCGACCTCACGGACACCCAATGCGGTCTGAACGAGCCGAGAATGGGAGGTGTACTCATCGCCGGTGATTTCCTCGAGAACACGTTCGACGTTGACAGCATTGTCAAAGCGCTGATGGTAGAAACAGGGCGACTGGAGTGCTGGTAGGAGCTTTGCGGTGTCGGGGGCACTGCTGATGGACTCCATTGCGTCGTGATACTCGGTAAAATTTCCCTCCTCGTTGAGTAGCGGTGAGTAGCTGGCGGATTTTGGAAATGGAGAAGTCATTACGTTGTCGAGGCTGGCTGTAAGCTTGGCTGGATCTAACGACGGGCGTCGAGAAGCTAACGCTTTGAGTAGAGTCTGGCGAGGGACGCTCTCGACCGAAAGGATGGAGTTCCTGTGAGTGCTAAACGAGGTAGGAGACTTGAGAAAGAACGAGGGCTTCGAGGGTGACTGCGGTTGCTTGTGCTGTTTGGGGGAACTTGGGGCAGGAAGGTCATCGGCAAGGTGGAGGAGGGTGGGGGTTTTTAAGATTGGATTGGGCACAGGATTATTAGTTGCGAGGGTTGTGGAGGGTGGAGGAGAGAAGGCTTGCGGAGCAGAAGGAGTAAGAGTGGATGTGGTTGTAGCAGTAGTGCCAGTATTTGTTGCACGAGTGCCGGTAGAGGGGTTGCCTTCCACCATCACTTCCTCCACACTCTTCTCCAGATTTGCAGGCTGATTGTGCAAATATGATACTGTTGCGGCCGGGGCATTTGAAAACATGCTTGATGACATCGTTTGTGAAATATGACAATGATTTTTTTGTGCGAACAGAACACCTCTCAGCTTGCCCTTTTGTTTTTGGTATTTTCCTTGGTTGGTTTTTTTTTTTTCTCCTTATTTTTTTCCCCTTTCCGATTTTTCAACCCTTTCTCCGTTCTATTTTCTCGCAAGCCTTTCTTGTTCCAGCAAGTTAATGCTTAATGTGGACCCGCGTATTCGGCAAAACTACCTGGGCAATCTGGTAGGAGCTGACGGGCCCTTGTTGTAATGTAATGTAAATGCAGGGACTGGCAGGATTAGAATATTAGAATATCTCGATCCAGGGTCGACCGCTGTTCGCTCGACCAATAAGTTAAGAACCTGACCGATGACTACTGAGAATTTGACAACGGCGAATTTCCCTATGCAGAAGAACTACAATGGATTGTTGTGCCGGAGATATTGAAAGTAGGAGGAGAAAAGGAAAGAAAGAAAGAAAAAAAAAGCCGGGATCGGGGAGCTTCTCGGACTTAGGCTTTATCGGGTCGTAGGATTGCTATTAAGTTAAATAGATAAACAAACAATTCTCCGCGGCCCGCTCCCGAGTTTCCAGAACTACAGAGATCTGTCGGATCAACCTCAATTGCACAGATATAACTCTATTTCCTTCAAAATAGAGGAACTCAAAGTGATTATCGCCCGGCTTGTTGACAAGTCGAAGTCGGAGGTACTGTACCGCGGGGTCGGCGGAAATAGAAAGAGTATAAAAAACAAAAAAGGAATTGGTCCAGAAAGGAATATATGGCGAACTGATTCTCTAGATCTCCAGTGAGCTCTTCTGCTTTAATCAAGTTTTACGATTTCGGGGGAGGGAATCGTTGTCCTAATATGCGCTCCTCGAACCATGCAGAAAGCTCGGCGACACCAAGCAGCAGTATTAACGAGCGCCGTTAGGCTCTAAATTTACTACCCGGTTTTCGAAGTGCAGGAACGGGGGAGGGTTGTGAGGAAAGAAAAAGAAAAAGGTGGGTGAGCACTTACAACAACAAAATCCAAACTATGGCAAGAAAAGTTATCCGGGAGGTGGACTAACAGTATTTTCGATCAGGGTTGATCGTGGGGTGCTGGAATATTGTAGATTGATTCCTGAGTGGTGCCTGTGCCCCAAAAAGAACGGGAGACAGAGAAGAGAAGTTGGCTGCAAGGCAGGGATTGAAAAATAGAAAAGGATTACTATGGTTGTTGTGGATAACCGAACGCTTCCAGAGCGATATTTGAGAGGGAGAGACAGAGAGAAAGAAATTGATGAACCAACAACTCCACCAACCAATGCAAGCGCAAGACGCGAGAGGAACAACGACCTACGGTAGAGGTGAAAAAAAGTGATATCCCTTCAGAGACAAGGGAACCACATAAACAGGACAATAGATATAAAAGGATCAAAAGAAAAGAAGGAAGGAAAAAGAAAAAGAAAAAAAGGAAACCAACCAAGAGAAAGCTATTGGCGAACGAGTTCGTGTGAATGAGCTTCAAGCTGTAGAAGAGATGAAAGTGAAAGAAAAAGGCGGGAGTAACCACCATTTTTGAAGGCACCACAAATTTCTGAATATAGCTACATTTGCCCTCGTACCCACTACTCCTTACTCGTACAGATCCACGCTTTGATCTTTTGCAATAGACTACTTTTACAGGCTCCCGTATCACCACCTTATTTCTCTCACAATCCTCCTCCTTCAACCCCCCCCCCCGGCCCTGTTATTTCATGCATGAGCATCTCGATTACTCGTGTAAAGCTGCACTCCACAATCTCTATAGGTAGGGGAGCGCTCACTATCAAAACAACAAAGCATCAGAGGATATGATTCAGGATCTCAGTTTACAGGTCCTATTCGTACGCAGTGGATCTTAGAAACGCGGCTCGCCAGACCTTTGCGTCTTAGAGGAGGACGCTCGCAGGGGAGGATGCTCGCAAAACACGAAAGGGACAACAGCTCGTTCCGTCTTACAGAAAAGGAGGTTGTTGCTGTGGTTGATACCAATCTAGTTTCAATATTTGGCAAGGAGGGAGTTTACCTAACCCGGTGGCCGGTGAAGGTTTCTACTGGGCGGTCGTAATTCCAATTCTTAAGGTCTTATTGTGTAGTACTCATACGGTACAGTATTCCACAGCACCGCAATGTAACCCAAATCGATGCCCACCATTCCTTCCACTGCTCCCCACCTGTCATCGGACACGGTATTCAACCAAGTAAGACCTTGCAAGACCATTGGTTAGGATGGGCACAGTACTTGAGTACTAGTACCACCAGTGCACGAGAGAGCCTACAAGCAGAAGCGTGCCCGAAACAGGGATTGGGGAGAGGTGTGAGTAAAAAATCTGAGCGTACAGTATCTGAGCGCCAGTATTTTGATACCCGCCCTTTTTTCGGGTACGGCTTTCCAGGGACAAGTAGTAAGTACTCTGCATGCATAACATATGGTTGCGAACTGCATGGCTGGCGGGCCTTTTTGTTTCTTTTCTTCCCCCCACAGAGCTGGGAATGATATTTTTCCTGAAAAAACTAAACCCTTCCCCATATAGTACCAACATAGACAACAAGTGCCTTTTTGGCAAGCCCTATCTTACCACACTCCCAATACAGTAAGCCCCCCCAAACTCAGCATTATTGCCCAGTTTCTTCCAACACACAATGGATCGCATTATTCCTTGCGGCTCCAACCGCCCACGTGCCAAAATCCAAAAGATGACACAAGCCTTTCTCTTGTACAACACCCGACGTCTCAAGTCCTTCTCATACCCCTTCCCCCCCTTATTACTGTAGTTCTGCTGCAACTATCTACCTTCTAAACCCGGTCGGTGGGCTCCGTTATGCCGGCCTGAAGAAAGAGATCCTCTCTGATACGCTTCCTGAGGAGGGAATGGAAGGTACTGTCGGCCTCCACCTTACTTTTTGGTTTGGGCCCACGGGGCTTGTGGAAATGTAATGTATGCGACGATGCAATAGCGGTAAGGTGCCACATCGTACTACCAGGGGCAGTACCGTACATGTACGAGTTCAGTAACGAACTGTAGTGGGTAATTACACCCAGACCTCGCACCTGCTTGTTCGCAATCCCCTAGACGAAAGTCGAGAGGGGGAAAAGAAAGACACTAGCCAACACGAGGAGGACGAATATTCTTGTGTCTTTCCTCTTTTTATTTTAAACCCCCCCTCGGTGGAGAACAGGCGAGTAGAAATTAGTCGAATTAGTCGCATTCCCGATAATCCAAGCGATGCTATGGTAGTACAGTCTACCCCAACACAACCAACCAGGGGGAGGGGAGAAGATAAGGTTCTTTCTCTCCCCGGTTGATGTTGGCAGTTTAATGACAGGGCCGGAGCTAAAATCAACGCCGTCCCCACACCTCGAATCATGTGTCTCTACCGTACCCTTTTATATCACCTCCAAACAGTGCCGCATACCAGGGATTCCCCAAGTGCATGGGGCGCTAGATAGGGATAGGTATTATAGTTTCAGCGGTGGAGGAATCTCATATATGAATGAAATAGGCCCAATAATGGAGGTACTCGTGTATCTTCCGCACCCAATCCATGGCTTCAAAACAAAACCCAGCGGAGAGGCGCGGTAGAAAAGAGACTTCTCGGAGCGGGTTGGGACGCACTCTGATTCATATCGTGTCTCTTTTTTGCTGTTGCTCTGGCACTCTTTTTTTGCCATGCTCGAGTGCTCTATGAGTGATATTGTATGAAGGATTCCTGCTGGCGCGGACCGAGTTACTGGCTAAACTAGTCATGTTTTAGGCACACCTTTTCCATATGTAGTTATGCGATCGAGTGCTAAAGTGAAGCTGAGTGAAGGTGATATAATAAGTCCATGCTGCAAGTATGTGCCGTACAAGTACCAACATGTTTATTCTTGTGATGTGGGGCTTCTGAACCTCTAGAATACTCGAGTAGTAGATCAACCTGAATGTGTCGATTTTGATAGGCTTGAGGTATTATCATGAGCTCGGGTAGCACGATGAACCGTAATTTCCTTACCGACAGTGTGCCGGTATAAATAACTCGATCATCGTGCGAAAAGCGGGGAATTGGGTGGGGGGGTTTAACAAGCCCTCCACACGATAGGGACAATTTATAAAAACTGTACCTGCGTGACTGAGACCACGATATCCACGGAAAATGATCCAATCATTAGTCGCAGCCCTATATGCACTGTGCTAGCCGTTCGATTGGCGGTGTAGAAAAAGCCTGGGCTTAACGGCGCGATATTAGGGACTTTGCGACCCCGCATAAAGAGTCAGATCCTAGCAATCTAGTTGGTCTAGAAATGCACTTGCCTCGCATCCAGAGTCTTTTCGCAAACTCTCTATTGTACTCGACTGCCTCTATGATGGATAAATTTAATATGGAACTCTAAAATAGGGATACGGTAGTTAACGGGTATCTTGGAATCTGACAAGACACAGAATCTGATTAATGTATCGACCACACCAAGCAGAATACATCGATTCAGAAACATATAGAATACGTCATATGAATGAATCGACTTGTCGTTCCCATTGTGTTAAACTAGAGTTGCGTGGTCACTTACCACATCTCGAGAGTTCGATCCCAATGCTCGCTCAAGCTAGCTAGGTCAACGGCAAGAGTGGTTTGTTGGTAGAGTATATGCCTTGCACTTAAAAAGTGCACCAAGCTCCATGCAACGTGTAACACTAAACCCCTAAGGAACTAGGACTATACCTAAGGAAACACAATACCCTGAAGACTTTGTGTGTGTTCAATTAACAGCAGGTTCACATTAATAATATTTTAATTTCCGTACTCACTAATTGTAAGTCCATAATGTCGACCTCCCTACCTCTAAAAGTCTTGGTTTTAAGTTTGCTAGCCTTATTCCCTCTCTTTGGGTATGACTGCGAGGCCTTGATATATAGATTAACCAGATAAGGCATGGGTGGAGCATTTGACGTGCGAACAGAATCTGATATTGAGAAAATTGTGTTTTCAGGATATAGCCCCAGTTCCTTATAAGGTTGAGCGTTAAATGTTGCTGGAGCACGGTGCGTCTTTTAAGTGCAAGGCGCCATACTTCTTAGATAGCTCGAGTCGTAGCGAGGAGATACGTCGTTCCTCCCATCCAGCTACATCCGCACTTACATGTTTTTTCTGAATCTGTCGAACAAGATGGAGTTTAACAGAGTGGGGAGGCAACAAACAAGAGGGGTACGGCAAACAGCCTTACCAAGTTTGATGTTTTGCCACTAGATATTCAGTGTACTATTTGTCATCCCTCTCTACTTGTGGTTCCCTCTACTATGTTAGTAAAGTCTGGTGTTGTGTGAGAGGTAGCTAAAAGTGGGAGAGAAGGGGAGGAGAGGTGAAAACTACCTCTAACCATCGATGCACAACGAAGGTGTAAAAGGTCAGGCTAGGCTAGTCAAGAAAGAAGGCAAGGCCATTCACTTCTGGAAATGCGTCTTAATTGCTTATGCCGCACTGTGCCCCCCACCACTGGAAACTGTTTGGTGGAGCGAATGCCTCTGCGTTGCATATTCTTCGGTACTCTAAAAATTCCACGGCAGCTCCTAGTACGTAATCTACGTTGTGGGGTTTTGATAGCACATCGCACGGGTTTAAGCAATCGACTCGTTGCCTTAGCGTGCCCGGCGAAGCGAGGCTGAGAACCGACAGCATGGGATTATCCGCTAGGATGCCCAATTCACCATGATTCTGGAGCCAAGATTTGTCCTAGGGATTCCCAATCTTGGGTAGCCGTTTTGCTAGCGGCCGAACTCACTCGGTGAATGGTAATTTCGAAAGTTGCTGGGGGGTGGATGTATGTTAGTTGGAGATTAGCTTGAAGTCCCCAAATATTGAGGGTTCGTGTCTAGATCGTGTGTTAAGGCCTTATATAAGTAGAGCAACTTGCTGCGAAAACATATACACTGTCCGCCCCAGGTTCTAGAGTTGGTTCAGTTAGTTCATTGCAATAAAGCAGTTTGACCGATTATCGTAGGACAAGCTATGCCTGTGTGACCGGGGCTCAGAGATGGAGGAAGCATCAGGGTCATTGAGCGGTGGCTACATAGTTCTGCTATGTTTATCCCGAATCCACGATGTGAAGATCCCTCGCAGTACCCAAAAGCCCTGAACAAACGCTCATCGCGTAAGTACGGTCTGTTCCCGCATCCTGAGAGTCTAGCACTGAGACAAACCGTATAAAAATTAGGCGCCGCCAAAAGCTTGACCACTCAGACTTGGCTTGACTTGCCTGCTGTCGTGACACCGAGGCGCATTGTATTCGTACTCGGGTACTTGTAACTATGCAGCCCCCTCATGCACATCGATGGGCACCACAGGACAGGAAACTGACACAGAAAGCCCGCTCAGTCGTTCATTTAGTCGTATTATCACTCCGTGAAGAATATGCTGCCTGGAGCAAACCTTTTCAATACCATGCTCTTGGCGGAAAAACCTGTCGGATACCATTGACCGAGAAATATACCATCAAGAAAATAAAACCTTAACAAGGATAAGTAAGAAAGACCGAGCACTTCCTATACTAACCATTTTAATACCTTCCACCGAGACATACTACTAAATGATTGTGAAAATGTAAAACCTTTAGCTATGATGACGGTTTCTATCGCAACCGCAAATAGATCTTCAAAACAATCCAGGTCTACTAGTATCCAAGTGTAAATAAATAAATTGAGTAGATAGTATGAAAAAAAAAAAAATAGCCAGAAATTCCTTATACCTTTCTTTCTCTTTTTTAACCATAATCTTCTCTTTAAAAATGAATTCTCCCGCACCATTTGCAGTAAATGATCTCTTCCGAGATTGGTCCGTTCTACAATCTCATATAGAAGAATGGGCAGTAAAGGATCATTTTGCATTCAAAGTACGGACAAAGGATTATCGTCGGGCGGATTATATCTGCAGAACACCAGAATGTCAATGGAGGGTTTTTGCTAGTCACAATCGAAACGGCGAGATTCAATTAAAGATCATGAACGAACGACATACCTGTATTGGGCGAGCATCATCAATCCGCGAAGTATACAACACACAATCCTGGCTACGGCGAACAGTTCCAGAACACCTCTTTGTTACTCGAGAAACAACTGTCCGAGAGATCGTTAATACTCTACAGCTCAATTATGGCATCACGGTCAATCTAGAAGCAGCGCGATTAGTACGAGCATCATTAGTGAATGATAGAATTGAGCATCAACAGCAACAGTTTTCAAAAATCCCTCAATACTTAAACCTTCTGCGCAGTAAAAATCCTTGGATTTATACAGATCTTCACTTGATCGAAAGCGAGCAGAATCCAGGTAGGCGCCATTTTCAGCGCGTATTCATCTGCCCAGCAGAATCCCAGCTCTCATTCACCCAAATGCGACCCTTCATTGCCCTTGACGGTACATTCCTAAAAGCCAAATTTGTCCAAATCTTGCTGCTTGCGGTGGGTATCGATGGAAACGGCCAGAGCCTGATTCTTGCTTGGAGTGTGGTCGAGAGCGAGAATACTGAGTCTTGGACTTGGTTTTTGGAGAGGTTAAAGCTAGCTATTCCACAAGTCCTAGAAGCGACAATTATTAGCGATCGAGACAAGGGACTTATGGCCGCAGAAAGAGTACTTGGTAATCAGATAAACCGCCTTATTTGCTGCTTTCACCTATCGCAAAACTTCAAACGATTTCGAAATGCGCAGCACCTTCTCTGGCCATTAGCAAAAGCCAAAACAAGAAACGACTTTCAGAGCAAAATGGAGGAGCTTCAGCAAGAGAGTATAGAAGCGGCCAATTACCTAGAAAACATCGACAAAGCAATGTGGGTAGATGCTTTCGCAAGAGGCAAGGCATATGGACACAAAACCTCTAATGTTGTCGAATCGATAAATAATTCTCTAAAGCTCAAGTGAGAAATGTCAATTCTTGATATGCTCAATGAAATTTGGCACAAGACAATGAACATACGGTATCAGCGATACAATATAGTATCGGTCCTCAATCCAAACCAAGGGTTCACCGAATTTGCCATGAAGACAATCCTCAATTCCAGAGAGTGGTCGAAGCGAAATACGGTACGGGTCGCCACAAGAACTACTGCCGAAGTTCTTCAAGGAAATAAGAAGACCTATACAGTAGACCTTGCACGAAAGACCTGCTCTTGTGGACATTATCAGCAAAACGATATTCCTTGTGGCCATGCCTATAGTATCATCATAGCACTCAACCGCGCTCCAAGAGATTACATACCTGCAGTCTTTTCAACTACGACATTGAGAAACACCTACTGTCACAAACGGTGACTAAGCAAGGCGGACTTTCACATGACTAATAGTTATTAGTCATTGGTTTGTTATCTTTCACGCTAAGAGGTCAGTTGACTCATAGGATCTCACATGACGACTGTTACAATCCTCTCCTCTCCGGGTGATACTTGCAGCAGGTAACCGATAGTCTTCTAACGATCACTCCTCTTGGCCCAATAGCTGTTGCGATAGCTAAGTCCGTTGCCTCCTATCTAGCAACGTCGA
>Ga0307507_10010065_pt1 | contig 12359 bp, 6 predicted proteins | sample 7_EM_MG_FD_207223 | JGI IMG/M metagenome (GOLD analysis project Ga0307507, IMG submission 207223) | Populus trichocarpa ectomycorrhiza microbial communities from riparian zone in the Pacific Northwest, United States - 7_EM | ecosystem: Host-associated > Plants > Roots > Unclassified | place... | reverse complement strand
ATTTAGTTATCAGACTTGCATGACACATATCCCAAGTTTCACGGGTTAACCTGGTTTCACAGGTTAACCTCGTTAATTCTGGGTTAACCCGTCCACTTTTTTTGTTTTTTTTCTTTTGTTAATGTCAAATTTTTTTTATTTAGTTATCAGACTTTCATAACATGGATCCCGGGTTTAACGGGTTAACCTGGTTTGACGAGTTAACCCAGAGTTTTTTTTTTTGCTTTTTTTTTAATTAATTTTTTTCGTTTACTTTAGTTTGTTAATTTTAAATTTCTTTCTATTTAGTTATAAGACTTTCATGACATATATCTCAGATTTGACGGATTAACCTGGTTTTACGGGTTAACCCAGTTAATTCTGGGTTAACCCGTCTATTTTTTTTGTTTTTTTTTCTTTTGTTAATGTTAAATTTTTTTATTTAGCTATCAGACTTTCATGACATGGATCCCCGGTTTAACAGGTTAACCTGGTTTGACAAGATAACCTAGAGTTTTTTTTTTTTGCTTTTTTTTCTTTTTAATTAACTTTTTTCGTTTAGTTTAGTTTGTTAATGTTAAATTTCTTTTTATTTAGTTATCAGATTTTCATGACACATATCCCGGGTTTGACGGGTTAATATGGTTTCACGGGTTAACCGAGTTAATTCTAGGTTAACCTGGTTAATTGTTTTTTCTATTTAGTTATCAAACTTTCATGACGTGAATCCCAGGTTTGATGGGTTAACCTGGTTTGAAGGATTAACCCAGTTAATTCAGATTTTTTTCCTTTTCTTCATGTTGGTTTTTTTCTTTTTAATTAATCTATTTAATTATCACACTTTTATGACACGACCTTGCAGCCAGACCCACATCCAAGGCTCTTGGCTTTGGTGTTGCAGTCAGACTCACTTAAACTTGAGTCATGTAAGTTTAATATTATTATCAATATTATAAATATTACTCTTTGGTCAAGCGTTGCAGTTAGATCCAAGGCTTTTGGGTATATCTTTGCAGAAACACCTAACACTCTTAGATCTTAGCCTTTTTTATATTTTTTATGCAAGAAAAAAATTAACCCGTGGGTATGCCTTTGTTTTTTTTCCTTTTCTTTTCCTTTTTAAGCCTTTTACTGTGGACTACACAGTGCAGTCCACAATGAAAAAATTGATGCCTTTAGTTTTGTTTTTGCTTTTTTCTTTGTTTCTTTGTTTTTTAATTATTTTTTTAATTTCCTTTCTTAATATTAAATTTTTTCTATTTAATTATCAGACTTTTATGAAATGAATCTCAGATTTGACGGGTTAACTCAGTTGATTCAGATTTTCTTTCTTTTTCTTCATTAGTTTTTTTTCTTCCCGTGAGTTTTTTTCTCTTTACTTTTTCCTTTTTAATTAATCTTTTTTTTTTAATTTAGTTCATTAATATTATTATTTTTTTCTATTTAGTTATCACACTTTCATAACAAGGATCTCAAGTTTAATAAGTTAACCTAATTTGGCAAGTTAACCCAGTTGATTCAGATTTTTTTTAATTAATTTTTTTCTTACAATTTCATCTTTTAATATTTTATGCAGTCCACAGTAAAAAGGTTAATGCCTTTAGTTTTTTCTTTTTTTTTTCTTTTTATGCCTTTCAGTGTGGCCTGCACATTGTAGTCCACGATGAAAAGGCTGATGCTTTTTTTTTTCTTTTCAATTATTTTTTTTAATTTATTTTGTTGATATTAAATTTTTTTCTATTTAGTTATCAGACTTTCATGACACAGATCTTAGGTTTGACAGATTAAAATAGTTAATTTAGATTTTGTTTTCCTTTTTCTTCATTAGTTTTTTCTTCTTATATGTTTTTTTTTCTTTTTCTTTTTAATTAATATTTTTTTGTTTAACTTAGTTCATTAATATTAATTTTTTTCTATTTAGTTATCGACTGATGCCTTTAGTTTTTTTTTGGTTGTTTTACTGTTTTTATGCCTTTGACTCTGGACTGCACAGTGCAGTCCACCGTGAAAAAGCTGATGCCTTTTGTTTTTTATTTATTTGTTTTTTTTACTTTTTTTACTTTTTTTATTTTAATTTGGTTTTTTTATGTTAATTTTTTTTCTATTTAGTTATAAGACTTTCATGACACGGATCTCATGTTTGGCGGGTTAGCCCAGTTAATTTAGATTTTTTTTTCTTCATTAGTTTTTTTCTCTGTATAGGTTTTTTCTTCTTTGTTTTTCCTTTTTTAATTAATTTTTTTTTTAATTTAGTTTGTTGATATTAAAATTCTTTCTATTTAGTTATCAGACTTTCATGACACGGATCTTAAGTTTGACGAGTTACCCAGTTAATTTAGATTTTTTTTCTTTTTCTTCATTAGTTTTTTTCTTGCTATATGTTTTTTTTTCTTTTAACCCAGTTAGTTTTTTTTCTTTTTTTTCTTTTTGCTTTTTTTCCTTTTATATGCCTTTGACTGCGGACTGCAGAGTGCAATCCACAATGAAAAGGCCGATGCCTTTTGTTTATTTTTGTTTTTTTCCTTTTTAATTAATTTTTTTCGTTTATTTTAGTTTGTTAATGTTAAATTTTTTTCTATTTAGTTATCAAACTTTCATGACACGGATCCCCGGTTTGATGGATTAACCTGGTTTGAAGGGTTAACCCGGTTAATTCAATTTTTTTTTGTTTTTCTTCATTAGTTATTTTCTTCATTTTGTTTTTTTTTCCCTATGTTTTTTATCTTAATCTATTTAATTATCACACTTTTATGATACGATATTGCAGCTAAACCCACATCCAAGGCTATTGGGTCTGGTATTGCAGCCAAACCCATTTAAACTTGGGTCATGCAAGTTTAATATTATTATTAATATTATAAATATTACTTTTGGGTCAGGCGTTGCAACTAAACCCAAGATTCTTAGGTATATCTTTACAGAAAGACCTAACATTTTTAAATCTTAACTTTTTTTTAATATTTTTTATGGAGAAAACAATTGACCCGCGGCATCGCGCGGGTCATCTAACTAGTTAACAACAACTAAAATGGGTGGTGCTTTTACTATGCACCACCTCACACAAACACTATTCATTACAGTGGTGTTTTTTTTTCTTTTCTATTTTACCTTTGTATTTTTTAATATATGCTTTTTACCCTAATTGTATCCAGTAACATTTTGTTTAATAAAGATTGAATTTCATGATTTGTTGTAATTTATTTTTGATGTGGTTAACTCGGTCTCATGATTCTTGTCATGAGTTTGGTAAATTAATCTGGTTGACTTAATTTTTTTTTATTTGATTTTTTTATTTTTATTTTTCAACATTAGATTGATTAAGAATTAAGTTTTATGATTTGTTTCAGTTTTATTTCCAAGAGGTTATCTCAATCTCATGATCTAGGTTATAGGTTTTGTGGCTTAACCTAGATAGACTCGAGTCATTTTATAATATTCTTTTTTATATTGATTTTTTTTAATTTTATCATTCTATTATGGGTTTATTGAGCTTCATAATTTATTTTGATTTATTTTTTATAGGGTTATCCTAGTATCATAATCCGGGTTCAGATTTGACAAGTTAATTGGGGTTGACTTGAATTGTTTTTTTACTTTATCTTTTTAATTTTTTTAAAATTTTATTCTTCAATAATAGATTAAATGAGAATTAAGTTTTATAATTTGTTTTAATTTATTTTATATAAAGTTATTATGATTTTTAGATCATTTTGATATGTTGATATCAAAAATAATTTTTTTAAAATAAAAAAATATATTATTTTAATATATTAAAAAAAACACTTTTAAAAAATAACAACTAACACACACTCATAATATTAAATATTATTTTTAAAAATAAAAAATATTATTTTAATATATTTTTAAATAAAAAATATTTTAAAAAATAATTATTTACATATCCTCAAACTAAATTAAAATAATAAAATCCAATCCACCCGTCAAATCAAAATCTCATTCAATCCACCCGTCAAATCAAAATCAAAATCAAAATAAGGTAATAAAATCCAATCCACCTCATCTAATCAAAAATAAAATAAACACTTCCAAAGTCTCCCTCTCCCTCTCCCTCTCCCTCTCTGTACAAAGCCGAAAGTCCCTCTGCTCTCAAATCTCTCAGCGACTCCACCCTCCATTCATTCATTCACTCCCTCCTCTCTCTCTCTGCTTTGTCGCTCTTTTATCAGGTCAGCTACGATCACTCTCTCACTTTTTATACCAATTCCAATCCCACACGTTCCTTCCATTTCTCTTTCTCAACTCTTCAACATCAAAGCTCAAAACCCTTACGGTTATACCAACAACAACAACAACAACAACAACAACAACAACAACAACAATCAGATGATTCATAATGGAGAAGGGACCCACGACACCATCCCGAGGCCCACCTCTTCTGATCCGTTCGGTTCTATCAAACCGGACGGTGGTGATGCATCGCCTGCATCAGCATCACAGCATTCCTCATGTGGAGAATCGGAGTTCGAGCGGTACTGTAGCGCCACCTCAGTTATGGGCACACCTAGTATTTGTAGTGGTTCGTTTGGTCCTTCTTTTAATGATTGTATAAAGTCTGATGTTGGGTCCTTAAAAAGTTTGGATAATTTTAGCCTGGGGCCGAAAAGTTTCCATTTTGGGTTTGATGATAATAGGAACTTAGAGGATCAAAAGCTTTCAAATTCGGTTATTGATTGTTTAGATAGCAGTTTTGAAGAAAATGGGATTGATGGGTTGGAAATTCGTGGTAGTGAAATGGACAGTAAGCGGGAGAGTGTTCGTTTGGGAATTGAGAATGGAGAGAATGATGGTTGTTCAAGTGGGTTGGATGTGGAGGTGGGTTTGGGGTTTGATGGAGGGGAAGTGGAGAGAGGGGAAGATGGGGGTTCGTCTAGATATGGCTATTCGGAAGATGATGATTCGATGTATGGGTGTGGTTCGGATGATGAGAATAGGAAGAATTTGAATTTTCGGAAGAATGTGTTGCTTGGTGAGGAAGGGAAAGTTGGTGATGCGAACCCGTTGATTATGAGTTCATCTGTGGCTTTTGGGTCGGAGGATTGGGATGATTTTGAGCTAGAAACAAGGGGAGGCATTGGAGCTTCTTTTACCTTGGATAAATTTCAGCAGCCGGAGCAGGGTCAGGAGACTGATGGAAACTTTTTTAGTTCTACTTCTGTGGCTTTGACTGTGGCACCAGTTGTTGGTGAAACAGAAATAGGGAAAGGTTTGATGGAGGAACATGCTGGCATCAGAGACAGTGCAGCTGATGGTTCAGGAGAGAAGCTCAATTCTGTTACTAAGGTCCCTTTTGGTGTACAGAATTCTGTCGTGGACCAAGTGGAAGATGTGAGAGACATTCCTGTAGCCAGTTGTCAGGTGCAACATGAATTAGCCAAAGATGATAAAGGTACCTCGATCGTGCCAGTTGGTTTTCCAGGCTATTGTGAACCACAGGAAGAAGATATAAATATTTCTTTTAACTGCAATCAAGTCCAAGGTGCTAATGATACAACAGAGCTTTATAAAAATTGTCCTGTCAGTAGTGTCTTTGAGGTGGAGCAGGAACCTCTGGTAGAAAAATCTCCCATAGGGTTAGGAATGGATTTTACAGATCATCATGTGGATGATCTGAATCCATCTGTGAAATCCGGGGAAGTTGTTTGCACTCATGACAACGTAACTTTGGAAAATGAAGAGGCTGGGAATTTAAAAGTAGAGGCAGACCCCTTTTCTGATACAACCAATCAACTTTGTTCCCGCACAGCTGAATATTCAGAAAATGCAAGTGCAGAATTCATTGTGGACCAAAAACTAAATTCAACTCAGTCAATGCTTGAAAATAACATGAAGAAAGCATCAGAAAATGCTCCTGGTTCTGTGATTCCTTACAAAGACCATCCTGCGGTGGTTAAGGTTTGTCTCCAAAGGTTACTTAGTGATTATTTTCTTCACGGGTTCGCATCCTTATTGCTGGTTTACTGACGTTTCTTCAACAACTCTCCTAAGTTTATAAACTATAAAATCGATTTGTAGATGTTTATTAGATGTTTTGTTGTGGATGCTTGGTAATCATATATAGCACACAGAAAATAATCTTTCAAGGATGGAAATGGGAAGCACAGATGCTTTTGACAAATTGACTTTCATTATCTGCATGGCAATGTATCAAGTAACATGTTTTACATGTTCGTTCTTCTATCAAAACTCAGTTCCAGAATCTGGCTTGTATGTATTTAGGAATACGGCTATGTTTTAAGTATCTATATATGCTTTACTGCTGATGTTGTCAAACTTTCTACCAGTGTTTGCATGTGAGTATGTGTACTGAGCTCCATTGGAAAATCAAACTCCCTGCCAAACCTGTGAGCTCTAGAATGGCCCATACTCTCATAAAGCATCAAGTTGCAATTTATAATTGGTGTTTCTTTTACATTTTGAGTAAATAGCATCATGTTGGCAATTTAGAATCTTTGTAGTTTTCATCATGTTAGTATGTGTCTGGAAGAGTTTTAAGCAACACAGAAACCATCTGTTGCAAGAGTATATTTTTCAATATCTATGTTTTCCACTGGTTAACTGCCTCTTTTTTACTGTTGCACATTTCTCTCCATCGTGGCTCTCAAGTTGCTTGTTAAGATGCTTATATTCCTATCTGTTTCCTGAATTTTCTTGGCAGGCAGAGAATTTTGAGCTCATTGAATTTTACGATGAGATTGTTAATGAAATGGAAGAAATTTTACTTGATTCTGTTGAGTCTCCAGGGGCCAGGTTTCCTCGGGGTAATCACATGTTTCAGTCACAGCTATTAGTGTCAACTGCTTCTACTTCTGGTACTGATGAGGCTTATATGCTAATTACACAGCCACAGAGAATTGATAGGGTTGAAGTAGTAGGTGCAAAGCAGAAGAAGGGAGATGTCTCACTTAGCGAAAGGTTGGTTGGAGTGAAGGAATATACTGCATATATAATAAGGGTATGGAGTGGCAAAAACCAGTGGGAGGTTGAACGCAGGTATCGTGATTTCTATACACTCTATCGTAGGCTGAAATCATTATTTGCTGACCAGGGCTGGACTCTTCCTTCTCCATGGTCCTCTGTGGAAAAGGAATCTAGAAAAATATTCGGGAATGCATCTCCAGATGTTGTTTCTGAGAGAAGTGTTCTTATTCAGGAGTGTTTACATTCAACTATCCATTCTGGGTTCTTTTCCAGTCCCCCAAGTGCACTGGTTTGGTTCTTGTTTCCTCGAGATTCATTTCCTAGTTCCCCAGCGGCAAGAACACTAGTTCCTCAGTCTGTATTTTCTAACAGAGGGGAAGATGCAGGAAATATTTCCACTTTAGGGAAGACAATATCACTTATTGTTGAAATTCGGCCATTCAAATCTACTAAACAGATGCTAGAAGCACAACATTATACTTGTGCCGGATGCCACAACCATTTTGATGATGGGATGACATTAATGCGGGACTTTGTACAGACACTTGGGTGGGGAAAGCCTCGACTTTGCGAGTACACTGGTCAGTTATTTTGTTCTTCATGCCATACAAATGAGACTGCAGTTTTGCCAGCAAGAGTTCTACATTATTGGGATTTTATTCAATACCCAGTTTCTCAGTTGGCCAAGTCATACCTGGATTCCATCCATGAACAGGTAATTTGAAAAGTTGTCCTTCTGTTGTCATTTGCACAATCTCTGCATAACTAGGTGCTTCTAGATTGGATGAAATTGTTAAATTCGAGGGATAGAGAAATGGTTGACCCAAATCCATGAAAGTATGTTTGCCAAGCACATCCTGTACTTGCTTACATAAATGCAATGGGCAAAAAGTCGATAGTAACTGATGATAGAAGGTCCAACTGTCTAGCATTTCCCTGGTTGTATTTGGTAAGATTTAAGATGCTTGTAAAAATGAGTATAGATGTGCACTCCATTCCAGGGTATCTGTTACATGCCTATATACTGGGAGATTCAATCTAATTTGTGGTTCTTGTTAAAATTCTTCATTTAGATAATAAACACTCATGTTTATTGATGGTTTACAACTTAAAAAGTGTTTTAGATTTCATATTAAGCTTTCTATTCAATGCAAAGTTCTTGTCTAAGTTGCAAGATGCCCTTAATGAATTTTCTTTTGCAGCCCATGCTTTGTGTAAGTGCGGTCAATCCTTTCCTATTCTCCAAGGTCCCAGCCTTGCACCATATCATGGATGTCAGGAAAAAAATTGGAACTATGCTTTCATATGTTCGATGTCCATTCTGCAGGACCATCAATGAAGGACTCGGTTCTCGAAGATATCTTCTTGAAGGCAATGATTTTTTTGCCCTTAGAGACCTCATAGATCTCTCAAAAGGGGCTTTTGCAGGTTAACATCTAGTCATAACTTCTATTTTAGTATTTTGGTGAGAAGATATTTCATCGAAGCTATGCTTTGTTGAATCCATTTATGTCCCTGCCCTTGTTTACACGTGCAGAAGTCTCCAATACTACTATATATCTATGTTGATTTCTTTGCAAGCAGCTAGGCTGGATTTGAACATTTCTTTGTAATTGGCTGGTCTAGTTTTGTTTTTTCTTTTCCTAACTTTTGACATGCCCTTCCATTGAATGTTCCTTTCTCTCTGGGTGTGAAGTTCTATTTTTTTATTCCACTGTTTGATATCATCAATTTCTGTAACATTACGGGGCAGTTTTTGCTTGTGTTTCTCTGGTGCATTAACTGACTCTTAACCATACAGGAATCTCACTCTTGTAATTTTTTCAGTCAAATAGGCCTCAACTATTGTTTCTCATGTGAAATAAAATAGTAATCATGTGCCATTGATTATGCTCATATGGCTTTGAGTCTGTTGCTAGGCCAACGACAGCAATTTGCTTAATATAATTTTTTTAAATACTTAGTCTCCTTTTATCACTTTTATACTTCTTTATCGAACCCTACATTTTCCTTTTGTCAGTGTAAGTGACATGCCTTAAGGATCTGTACATAGATATAGATATCTGAGCTCTGTGTAATTGTGCAACCCTGTTTTTTATTCTTAAACTCGTCTCTATTTCTATTGCAGCACTACCAGTGATGGTGGAAACTGTTTCAAGGAAAATCCTGGAGCATATAACAGAGCAATGCCTCATATGCTGTGATGTGGGAGTCCCCTGCAGTGCCCGTCAAGCTTGTAATGATCCATCCTCACTCATTTTTCCTTTTCAGGTAGGCATTAGCATGGAATAGCTTTATTTAACGTTAGCATGATGAATGTTTTATGGAAAAAATTTAAGATTTCCAGGTAGTGATGTATATCATAATCTAGTGAATAGCCCTTCAGCTCAAGCACCAGAAAGTTGTCTCCTATATGGTCCTTGTAGCTGATAACTGAAAAGTTATCACAGATACGTTCTGACAGTTGAAAACAACTTAAACAGGAAGGCGAAATTGAAAGGTGTGCTTCTTGCGAATCAGTATTCCACAAGCCCTGCTTCAGCAAGCTTACAAATTGCTTTTGTGGGGCACACCTCAGGACAGACGAGGTCATGGAGTCAACCAGTAGCTTGAGCCGTAAGGCCAGTGGTCTCATTCTGGGAAGGAGATCGGGCTCTGCTATGGGTCTAGGATTGTTCTCCGAATTATTTTCGAAGGCAAATCCGGAAAAAGTGAAGGATCACAAGGATAATGATGCTTTTATTTTAATGGGTTCTTTGCCAAGCAATTTTCTTTAATCACATGTGTTTGTAGTGTACCTTGTGTATATTGTCTTTATTGTAAAGCGGCCTGGCACCTCGAGGTGTTGGCTGAACTAGCGGAAGTGGCCTATGTTGTTGTATCAAAATTTTTGAGGTTGGATGTGGATTTTGTTTCTTGTTGATTCATTCTTTGTAAATATAACACGATTCATATGATTGATTATTAACCCACTTATGGAATCGAAATAATGATTTCTGTTTACTTTTTTCCTTTTTTTCTTTGGACCTTGCTTTAATGCAGCAGCACCAACACCCTCTCTCTCTACAAACCAGTAACGAGAGAAACTATAAATAATAGGGAACAAACACAGAAAAGTGAGCAGTTTTTAAAAATGCTAGACTCTTGTAATAAAAAACTGGAAAATACCAAGTCTAGTCATGAAATCGAACTAGGTGAGTTGAAGGCTCTCATTGCTGGTTTTTCCTACCAGCAAACATCAATCCTATAGGTTGCAACAAACAGCTGGTGAGACTAGTGCTGACAGAGATAAATTCACAGCCAAGGATGATTATGCTGCTAAAACATGCGAAACTTGTGAAGAAGGGGAGCTACATCACAGGACTCATAGACCTAAACGTGATTTTCCCTACTTTATGGTGAAGATGTGCACAAGGTTATATAAATGCGATAAGTATTTTGATATGGAAAAGATAATATTTTGATACGGAAAAGATAGATGATGAAGAGAAACTCAAGTTGGCTTTATTCCAGAGCGTTTGGAAACACGGGCCAACCCGTGTTTTTAAAAAAATCAATTTTTTTTGTTAAAATTTAATATTTTTTAATATTTTGGATCGTTTTGATGCGTTGATCTCAAATATAATTTTTAAAAAATAAAAAAAATATCATTTTGATGCATTTCGGAATGAAAAACATTTTGAAAAGGAACCGCAACCCCACTCTCAAACAGGCCCTGACATTGCTCTATATTGGCATCAAAACTATACAAGAAGTTTGAAAGGTCTAAAGGTAAGTTGGAATGAGTATGTTGAAGCTTTGTGTGCTAATTTTGGGGGACAAAATGATCCATTAGAGGATTTTAGGCAAATTGACAGCATAAAAACATACATTTAAGATTTCAATATACTGTGGAACAAGATAAAAATCAGTGAAAGACAAGCTATGGTGTTTTTCATAAGAGGTTTGGAGGTAGAAATAAAGAATCCGGTCAAGATGTTTGAACCCAAAACTGTAAAGCAGGCTTACAACCTTGTTTTTCTACAAGATAATACTTTTGCCTACAGAAGACCACACATCAACAACACTAATACTCTACCCATGACATTACTCAAATTGCTCAAGTCAAAACCCATGCACTATAAACATATCCTAGAAATACATTTCCTTTAAACACCAACAACTCAAAACCACCTTAAAATAGTCTACTTCCTACATCAATGTACAATTCAACCTTAAAACCTACCAAATCATAAAGAACTTGAGAACTCGAGGAAAAAAGAGCTAAATGACTATACTTCTAGTATAATGAGAGGCGTGTACTAGGTCATAAATGCAAGAACAAAAGGTTGCATTCACTATGCATTATGGAAGATAAAGAGGATAATAAAGAAGTAGGTGGTGAAGGAAATAAAATTGAGTATGGATCAATCTATCCTCGTATATATTTTAATGCATTAAAGGGTACACTAGATTTCCATTCATTGAGAGTGACTGATAAGGTTGATAAACACTCTGTTCATATTGGTAGATTCTAGCAGTACCCATAATTTTATCAACATAAAATCAACTATCAAGCTTCAATGCAATATAACTCTAATTAAAGCTCTAATAGTGGAAACAACCAATGGTAGAACTATGACTTGTATAACCATATGTCGAGGCTATTAATTTCATAATTGATGTGTTCATTATGGATTTAAATAACTATAACATGGTATTGGGCATTCGGTGGTTGGCTACCTTATTAGACAATATTGTGTCTAATTATAAGAAACTATAGATGTCTTTGAAATGGCAAGGTTAAGATGTACTGTTGAGAGGTATTGAATTTACTAAGTTACAAACCATTGAATTGACACAACTTAACAACTTGTTGGAAAGTTCCTTATAATTGGTAGAAATAAGCTTATGCAGCCTGGGGATAATGAAGGACAATGATAGCTCTATATGGTCTATATTAACTTCATTATCAAGTAATGTGGAAGGAAATTTGACTTTAAAAGGAGTTATTAGAGAGTAACTCAGACCCTATCAGAACCATAGTTTTAAGACCCGGCCCGGTCCAAGGCCCGGGTTCCGGGTTTTGACCGGGTCACCGGTTTGACCGGGTCAGCCAGGTCACACCGAGTTTTTTCTTCCCCTGTTTTTCTTCAACCCGGCCCCGAGTCGGTCGGGTCCCGGGTCGACCCGTCGGGCCGGGTTTTAAAACTATGATCAGAACCCATGACCACACTATTCCTCTAAAAAAAAGAGGCTCGATCAGTTAACCTCAAACCCTATAAATGCTTTGGGGGTGTAAATAGACATTTTAGAAAAAAATAATGGAAGAAACGATAGAGTCAGGTACCATTCAACAGAGCAATATCCCTTTTGCTTCTCCAGTTGTAGTGGTCGAGAAGAAGGATGGTTATTGGAGACTTTATGTAGATTATAGAGTTCTCAATAAAATTACAATTAAA
>Ga0307507_10010064_pt1 | contig 12359 bp, 11 predicted proteins | sample 7_EM_MG_FD_207223 | JGI IMG/M metagenome (GOLD analysis project Ga0307507, IMG submission 207223) | Populus trichocarpa ectomycorrhiza microbial communities from riparian zone in the Pacific Northwest, United States - 7_EM | ecosystem: Host-associated > Plants > Roots > Unclassified | place... | reverse complement strand
CGATGGACTATGAGTGTAATTAATTACCGATGAAAATTTTCATCAGTAAAACTGTTAAATCTGGTAGTGTTTTCACCCGCGGAAAAAATATTTGTTGAACCATACAAAACACTATATCCTATATCTGTGTGTTATTGTTTCTTGTGATCATCATGGTCATTCTCGTTATCAAATTATGCTATACTAATGAAAACTTCGCTGCGATTTGAAAGTTTTGTTTTCTTTGATTAATCCACGATCTAAGGGTATTCGAAAGTTCCGAGAAAGAAATATCTACTTGGCTTGATATATATTGTGCTATGGTTTCCTGAACGAAATTTCTTTAGGAATATGAATTACAAGCGAAATTTCTGGCAGAAGAGTGTCCTCCAATCTCTTGAACGAAATGGCAAATGGCACAAAATGTCCATAAGTTGCAGCCAACACACACACACACACACATCTTCCAGCAACTTGGTGATCAGTGTCCACCAGCAGCAGTGCAAGGCAAATGTTTATTTGATCGATGTGAATGAGCATGTTGCATTTACGTATTCATTTGAATTATGACGCATAGAAGCAAACCTCCAAGTTTCAATGTTCCACACCAGCTCTTTCACTGTTTGATTGCTAAAATTCTCGAAACCCACAAGTTGTGTGGCCACCATGAAGGGAAACATGCTTTCCAATTTCCTTATTGGGAATCGGCATCTCATAACGTCAACTATGAATGTCCCTTCCCATAATGGAAACCTGATCACTAATATTTTGGCAAGATATTTTCATTTGGAGGAGCTTATTTGGCCAACCAAACAATAAAGCACGCAGATCGTGAAGGGTTTATTGTTGTCATGTTGCTAGTTTGCTACCAATTACGTGTAGTTAGAAAAGTTTTAGATTTTATTTTGAGAGGAGTTAATTCCAAAGGCATTTTGTCGACGCAAGCTGACCTCAACCTGAACACTATTAACACACAGACAACACCATGCAAGTAGCAGAAAGAGACATAAGGGCTTTAAGTTTGACAAGCTAGTCCTTATTGGCTTAGCGTTGTTTGATTTCATTCTCACAAAGCACAAAGCAAATTGCTTCTCATTAGAAACAAAACATGGCCATGACTGAACCTCCACTATATGGATGAAATTCGAATTACTCTGGATTAGTCCTAAGCATAGAACCAAAATAAAAAAGACACTTATTGTACATGCTGATCATCAATGGAAAAGCACTGTCCAAACTCAAAATGACCAGAGAAGCACATCCTTCAATGCACACACCACTCCTTGGCTTTGTGTAGTGGGCAAGAACATGATGAGAAACCTTTCTTTCTGCGACTGAAACGTTGTGTCGATTGGACCCTTCAAGCACCAATTTAAGCACTTACCAGCTTGTTGGAGAGTTTTTGCAATAGCACTACAGTTTCTTGGACAACCCACATTCTACGATGCAAATATACTCATTGCATAAAGATCTTAATATTATTAATCTCGTTCTAAAAAATGGATCACTTAGCTTCCAGTTCCTTGCACAGAATTAATCCCATTAAAGTATGTTCAATGCTGTTGATTTTATATATTTAACTGAAATTCTATTCGTATCACCGAAACATTAATTTTAGCGCAATCTTCGTGTTTTAGATCATTGTGCTGCCATTGCAGTTGACATTTGTTTTACATTTTCCAACAACATCATTGCTTACACACCAATTTGCATAAAGGAAAGTGCTGAAAGTAAACTAATTTTTAGAAATTAGTTGAATAGTTGACCGGTTCGGAATAGGTCAAATGAGACATAACAATCGAGTGGAATAAGTTGAAGCGGTCGACCGGTTCAATCGACATAATACAATTCCTGTTCATATTAGGATTTTCTTGTACTAGTTTAATTCCTTGATTATTTAGGACTTTATGCCTATAAAAAGGCTTGTAAAACATTATTAAAAGGTACAAAAAGAGAGAATAACTAAGAGAACTTAGAAAGAAACGCTTAATAAAAGTATATCTTCCTCTCAATCTTCTTCTTGTTCTTGAGTTTTTGACTTTGCATTACTGTTTTTGATCCTCTGCCACACCCAACCTTCTTCTAACAAGTGGTATCAAAGCTTAGGTTTGATTATTTAACATAGTCAATCCAAACTTCCCACTTCAATGTCCTAGGTTGACAAAAGACAACTATAAAACTTGGTGTCTTCGAGTAAAAGCTTGGCTAGGTTCCTAAGATGTATGGGAGATGGTTGAAAAAGGCTTTGAGGAGCCTATAGATGGAGCAACATTGACTTCAACCCAAAGGGAGACCATGCAAAAGACACGATAAAAGGATCAACAAACACTAACAATCATTCACCAATGTCTGGATGATACCACTTTTGAGATAGTGACTAACACAACAACAACTGCCAAACAAACATGAGAAATTTTGCAAGAACCAAACCAAGGAGCTAACAATGTAGAAATGCACATCTACAAATGCTATGTGGTGACTTTGAAAAGTTAAATATACTTAAATCAGAGAAAATTTCAGAATACTTTGCAAGAGTATTGGCTATATACAATAAAATAAAGAGATATGAAGAAGAGATATAAGAGACACGTGTGGTAGAGAAGATCTTACACTAGTTGCAAAAGAAGTTTCATTATGTGGAGGCCACCATAAAAGAGTCGCAAAATATAGATGTTCTTTCAATCCAAGGTCTCATGGGAACATTATAAGCCTATGAGAAAAAGTCAATGAGATTCAAGAGGATATGGGTGCACAAACACTTTTTTCAAAGCAAAATGATTCTGGATATTTCCAAGGGGGTAAAGGACATGGACAAAGAAAAGAAAGATGAGGAAAAAACAGATTTAGAAGAAAAGGTCGTGACAGCCTCAACAGGTGAACTGGTCGACCACATGAAGCAAACCGGTCGACCGATTACACTGATAGTAACACTCTAAAATTCAGGTTTGACAAATCAAAAATTAAATGCTATAATTGTCAAAAGATAGGTCATTATGCTAGGGATTGTTGGAGTCCAACCAAGAGGGTTGAGGAGAATGCAAATCTAGTGATAAAATAGGAGAAGGAAGCCACCTTATTACTATTACATGATGAAAGAATACAAGATAAAGAGAACATGTGGTCTCTAGATAATGGTGCCAATAATCACATGTTTGAAGATAGAGACAAGTTTATAGAGTTTGATGAATTAATTAAAGGTAATGTCACCTTGATGGATCATTCAAAATTTTCAATCAACAAAAAAGGTACAATTCTCATAAAATTAAAAAATAAAAGTCATTAATTTATTGGTGATGTCTATTATATGCTTATTGTAAAAAATAATATATTGAGTTTGAGACAATTGTTAGAGAATGGGTATGAGATTAAAATTAAAAATCATACTTTGACATTACTTGGCATTAAAGGAGCTATGATTGAAAAGGTAGCCATAAGAAAGAATATAATGTTCTTGCTAAACATAGAGATGAATGTGCCTAAATGCCTAAATACATGTGTGAAGGATGAGACTTGACTTTGGCAGATAAGACTCGGGCATGTAAACTTTGATAGCTTGAAGATGATGGCACAAAAGGAGATGTTGAAGGGTCTACCATCCATTATATATCCAAATCAGTTGTGTGGAGGATGTTTAATAGGCAAGCAATTTTGCAAAAGTTTTCTGAAGAAGTCTACATCAAGAGCAAGTCAACCCTTATAAGAAATACATGATGATGTTTGTGGTCCTATCAAACCATGCTTGTTTGGTAAAAATCTATATTTTCTATTTTTTATTGATGATAATAGTAGAAAAACTTAGGTATACTTCTTAAAAAAATGTCTAATGTATTTAGTTGTTTTAAGAAGTTTAAGGCATTAGTTGAAAAAATAAGAAGTTGTTATTCTTTAAAATTACGACAAATATATAGGGTGAATTTTTTTCTAATGATTTTAATGAGTTTTGTGAAAATCATTGTATGAAGAGACTCCTAACGGAGCCTAGATCCCCACAATAAAATGGCGTGGTGGGGAGAAATAATAGAAGCATCCTCAACATGGCAAGAAACATGCTCAAAACCAAGAAGGTGCCTAAAAAGTTTTGGGTTGAAGCTGTAGATTATGATATCTACTTGTCAAATAGATATCCTACTAAAGGCTTGAATGGCATGACTCCATAAGAAGCATGAAATGGAACAAAGTCATGTGTTTCTCACTTAAAAGGTTTTTGGGAGCATTGGCTATATGCATGTAGATGATCAAGTAAGGATCAAACTAGATGATAAGAGCAAAAAAATTATCTTTGTGGGCTATGAATAAAAGTCCAAAAAATACAAGGTTTAAAAACCTAATAAAGAAAAGATGGTGATTAGTAGAGATGTTGAGTTCAATAAAGAAGGAGCATGAGATTTGAAGGTAAATGGTGGTGAGAAATATGACTTCCTACTGATTCTTGATGAATAATATAAAATATATGAAGATCATAAATAACCTATAGTTACAACTATACAAGCACCAATATGTGATCCTATAGTGTTTGAAGAAGCAATAAAGGATGAAAAATAGATAATTACAATGGATGAGAAGATTGCATCAATTGAGAAGAATGACACATGAAAATTAGTTCCTAGACCAAGTGGAAAAAAAGTCAATAAGTGTCAAGTGGATCTACAAAGAAAAGAAGAATGTCAAAGAAGAGGGTGGAGAGGTACAAAGCGAGGTTAGTGGTAAAAGGCTATAGTCAAAAGTATGATATTGACTATGATGAAGTATTTGCTCCAGTTGCTAGATTGGAGACCATTCGACTAATCATTGTCATCGCTACCCAACATAGATGAAAAATCTATTAAATGGATGTCAAATCAGCCTTTCTTAATGGTTTTTTTTAAAGAAGAGGTTTATATCGAGCAACCTATTGGATATGAAGTGAAGGGACATGTAGACAATGTAATAAAATTGAACAAAGTCTTGTATGGATTGAAGCAAGCTTCAAGGGATTGATATAGTTACATTGATGAATATTTATGAAAGAATAACTTTGTTAAATGCCCCTATAAATATTCTATCTATGTGAAAATCAAAGAGAGTTGTAATACTTTTATTATAAGTTTGTATGGGGATGACTTGATCTTTACAGGAAATAATCCAAAGATATATGGAGACTTTAAGCAAGCAATGATCAAGGAGTTTGAGATAACGAACATTAGTCTTATGACATACTACTTAGGGATTGAGATAAAATAAGGAGGGGATGAAATCTTTGTAAGGCATGAGAAGTTTGCAAAGGAGATTCTGAAGAAGTTCAAGATAAAGGATTGTGCAAAAGTGAATACTCAAGTTGAGTGTGGGGTGAAGATGTTAAAGAATGATGAAGAGGAGAATATAAACTCTACAACATTTAAAAGTCTAGTTGGGAGTTTGAGATACTTGACATGCTCTCGTCCAGATATTCTTTTGGGAGTAAGACTTATGAGTAAGTTTATAGAGATACCAATTATGACACACTTCAAAGCTTTGAAGCAAATTCTTTAGTATGTTAAAGGTACTGTTGATTTTATCTTATTTTATGGATATTCTAATAGCTTTGATTTGTGGGTTACAGTGATAATGATTGGACTAGAGATATGGATGATAGAAAGAGCTTTATAAGTTTTGTTTTCTATATGGGAGACACAATATTGACATGAAGTTCAAAGAAGCAATCTATAGTCTCTTTGTCAACATGTGAAGTTGAATATGTAGCTTTTACATCATGTGTTTGTCATTCCATATGGCTAAGGAGATTATTGAATGAATTGCAAATGCCAAAATAGAGGCCTACTAAAATTTATGTAGACAATTCATCAGTCATTGCAATAGCAAAGAATCCAGTATTTCATGATATAAGTAAGCATATTGACACAAGATTTCATTACATACAAGATTACATTACAAACAAGAAAGTTGAAGTCAAGTATGTAAAGACATAAGACCAAGTCGTAGATATCTTCACAAAGCTACTCAAATATGATTTTTTTTTTATTAAGATGAGAAATATGTTGGGAGTTATGAAGAAATCAAGTTTAGGGAGATGTTGAAACTATATTGATTTCTAGAAATTAGTTGAACCGGTCGATCAATCGGGAATAGATTAACCGGATAAGACAGAACAACCAAGTGGAATAAGTTGAAGCGGTCAAATAGTTGAGAAATGGTCGACCGATTCAGTCAACATAATACAATTCCTGTTTAGATTAGAATTTCCTTGTATTAGTTTAATTTCTTGATTATTTAGAACTTTATGCCTATAAAAAGATTGTATTTTAACATTATTAAAAAATACAAAAAAAAATATCTAAGAGAATTTGGGGAGAACCAGTTAATAAGAAAGCTTTGCATTACTATTCTTTTCTTTATTCTTAAGTTTTTGACTTTGTATTATTATTTATGATCTTTTACCACATCCATCCATCTTCCTCCGACATAAACTTAATAAGGAAGCTCTGCAAAGTTGACTTGAGAAAACTTTATCCATCCCTCTGCAAGTTGAGACTGGACTATTATCGAGTCATATCGCCATTGCAAGCCCACTTCAAAATCTCACTCATTGATACTTACGTGGAAAGGGTAGGATTTGTTGAGTATTCCCATTTGCTGGGTACCATGATGTTCCCTCCTGTGACTGGGAGATGGATGAACCTAACGATTACGACTCAACCAATAAGAGGCTGCCGCTGTCAACTTTTCTAATGGTAACATAATTGAAACTAGAGAGGGGTAATCAAGAAAAACACATCACTATTTCACAAAGCTGATGGCCTTTAGGATCAATCCACTAGGTCACTTACAATTTTTTTAGCGAGTTTACATGTTTCGTCATGAACCCATTTCGTTTCTTTAAACCTTCAATTTCCTTTTTTTTTTTGAAATTGACCAACTGTCATCTATCCACCTAACTTGGGCCAAATTTCTTATTAAAACTCATTTGATATTTGAATACTTTTTGCAATCTGTCTTGCCTTGGACTGTCATTGGTTCATTTTAGGGGTGGGAGGCTAACTTGTAAGGGTAGCTCATATTTGGTGAAGGAGTGGAAATATGAATAGAAATCTTCGATTTCATTGTGCCAATGCTGATCACTCTGTAACATCTTGAGAAAGGAAGAAGACTGATTACTATATAAAAAGAAATTGGATAAATCAACTGCAGAATTTATAAGTGAGAAGAGAATGAAACAGAGAGAACAGAGATCTACATTAACAGGGGGAAGGAGATTCGATACATATGCTGTTTTAAATACACAATACCTCTCCTTTTTTTTCTTTTCATGTACATAATAGAGTGAAAGAATAAGAAGACGATCAGCTGAGCTCCGCATCTACCTACACCCAAAAGCTACAAGCTGGTCCCTCAAAACCTCTCACTCTAAAATAACCAAAGAAAAAAAGCTGAAACATAACCCAGCAACAGGGTTGTTGATGATACTGTATAGAGAAGGAGATTCCGGGGACGTATCTGCAAGCATCCCTCTGGAAAAATCTCCTCTCTCTAATCTGCCAACAAAAAAACTAGATACAGGACACCAGGCTATACCATCCCAGCTAGGCCTGCTTCTCCAAATCCTTGGCACCAATAAATGTGCCATGAAAACCATATGGAACTCTAGATGGAATCTTAACTGTGGCTTCTAACTTTAAATTCATTGCATTCACAATTTGTAGCTCCGATTTCCACTCCTTCTCATCATGCACGAAAGCTAAAATGTACCCGTCATCTTCCCTCTCCGAATTGGGGTCTCGTGGAAGAAACAAGGGCTCTCCGCCAAATTTCTGGTCTCCGTAAGTGTGCTTGTGTACCTCCCCAGTTGAGAGGTCTACCTTAGCAAAACCTGAAACCTTAGGCCATGGCTCAGCAAGTGCTAAGTAAGCGAACCGGGTCTTTCGACCGAGCAAGTTCCGGTTCACCATTCCAGCTTCTAAATTGACCTGATCAGCTTCAGACATGATTGGACGGCGAGTTGACTTGCCAGTCTTCAAATTGAGCCTAATTTCTGATAACACACTTTTCAAACTCTCATCACATTCATTGAAAATGGAGTCTGGTGGGGTCATACATGATCCAATCACAACAACCTCATCAGTCTCAGGCTCCTCCCAAGCGTTCCAAAGATGGAAACAGAAACAGTCAGGTGTTTCAATCCACCTCATATTGGAAGCATCAGTGGCATTCTTGTCCAAAATCCCAAACCTTGCCATCTTATTCTTGTCATAAATCACCGGAGACCCTCCCCGAATCATTTCAGGCAATTTGAACACAACTTGCTGATCAGGAACCACAACAAACCTCTCTGTGATTGCAAAATCATGCATCATAGTAGGTTGATCAAGTGAGATTTCAACATCAGGTGACTTTTTTCCATCCGGGGAGAATCTGAAGTACTTGAGGTAAGGCTTTTGAACAACATCATAACTAAGTGCAAACAATTCACCTGAAACTGGATCAACTTTTGGATGAGCAATCATTGTTGTCTTAAGCTGACCATCAAAATCATAACGACCAACTGTCTTAAGGTCACCAGAGGGCAGTACACGAACATGGTATGGCAAATCATCTTCAGACATTGCAAGTAAGTGACCATCAAAGTAAACAAGACCAGCGTTTGCAACACCAGTTCCATGGCTAGGATCAACAATACCAAAAGCTCCACGGGCATAAAAAAGCAAGAGTCTAGCTATGCCTGAATGACCATGTAGCTCACCTATGGCTTTTGGGAATAAAGGACGTCCCAAGTCACGTTCTTGAACTAGCCTATTAGTCTCAGTGAATCTGCTAGAATAGCTGACTGAGCCCTTGTTGAATTGAACAGCATGAACCATGCCATCACCATCGAAAAAATGGTGACCAGCTACTGGCTCGTGCAGTGGATTGGCTCCGTTTCTTAGATAAACACCTTGAATGCTATCTGGGATTTCCCCGGTGACCGGTAAATTGTGAACGACGGGCTGTTCCGGTACCGGAGCGAAGTTGCCAGAGATTTGGACTCTGGGGTCAGCTGTTTTGGGTAAAGGGTGCTGACGTTCATGTGAAACCAAGGCAGTTTCAACAGCATCTAAAGCCATAGCTGCTGTTCTTTGTAAGAAATTCCATTGCTTTTGCTGCTGTTGCTTTTGGGGCACAACCACAACAGGAGAGGGCGTGTTTTGTTTTGGGTGTCTGGTGGTGGGATTGGGGATAGTAGTAGATGGTGTGCACGCAGTGGATTGCTTTGGGAAATGGAGAATGGAAGGAGTTTGGAGTGAGCAATTGATGTTGACATTGGGCTTTCTACCAGGCCTGTTTAAAGAAGACGAAAATGACGAGGAGCCCAAGGTTGAAGGCACTGCTGTTGCTGTTGAAGCCATGTTTCTCTATTTTGGCAAAGTTGTTTGAGCTATAACTGTGATTGGCGTAAGGAGGAGGGTATTCTTTCTTTTGGTGCGCTGCCTTGTTGGGATGCGAGTGCGGTCTTGTTTGCGTTTGGTTCAAAGAAACAAGGAGTTGTGCGAGAGAGACCAGGAAGGGAGGGAGTGAGAGTGAGTGATCTGAGGAGAGAGGGCAGAGAGGAGCGGTATATATAGAGGGAAAGGAGAGAGAAAGGAGAGGGAAGGAGGTCCACCGCAAACTTGTTTTAGATCAACACGTGTCTTGTAAAACAGTAGAAAGAGAGCTCAAAGGGAGGGAGGGATTGACGAAGTGATATAAACGAGGTGTGGCCCGCGTGGGGGTTGCGGGACATAGCTGCTTAAGACTTGACACGACCACCCTCTTTTTCACTATCTTTCTCTATTATAAAATTCCTTTCTTATGTACGTGTATTTGCATAATGACACTAATAGTACTACTATATATCATTTTTTTTTTTAATTTCATATTAGCTACCAACAAGTACCAGAAGAGAGCGAGAGAGCGGAAAAGGGCTTCTTGCTCCTCGAGAAAACAACTACACATGACAAAAAAAAAAAAAAACCCAGTATGGCCAATCCAATAGAAAGATGATAATATAATAAAAGAGGAGAAATTCCTTTTCCTTGTTAGAAGACCATTATGGAAGAATAGTGTACTGTTAATGGAGGGGAGGGTTGACGGTAATGGGGCGTTAGGATTGATTGGGGCATTGGTGGGGAGGTACGTTAATGGCTTATTGGTCCCTTTGAACACGTCTAACCCCGCGTTCTTGCCTCTTCCAAGAGTAACCTGCCTCTACACGTGGCTCGCTCTTTCTTTCTTGTGCTGCCGCTAACTTAATTTACAACGAAAATCTTAGGTCACCTTTCACCTACCCCACACGCCTTGCCTCCCAATCCCAATTCCAGTTTTTATCTGTCTAATGATCTAATCTTTATTTCCCACTATATTATTAATTCCTATTGAGTGAATGTTCCTCTCATCCCACATTTTTCTGCTTTGTGCTCACAGAAAATGCAAAGAAAATCGATCCATTGCTTCCACTGTTGTTGTTTCCTGCTCCACTTATTGTCATCATCTCTTGTTTCGCGTAAAACTACTTGACAGTAACACTCAGAATTTCCTACCTCATACGTTTGGATTTGGTTCAATTTCTCCCTAAGCATGAAAAGATCTTTTTTTTCTTCTGCGTTTCAACAATATTCCATTGTCATCTTTACCCACATCAAGATGGCCATGCATGAAATTGCATTCCTAAGAGTTTCAAGTAAGAATATTGGAGAATATTTATTATATCAATAACTCTGTTGATATTAGACTTCATCTAAGGGAATGGAGAGTGCAGTGGGAAACTCCTGTGCCATGCACTGTGTGGTGATTAAAGGCACCGATTCCCAAAGGAAAATTGAGCTTCTGATTTGGGAAGCAAAACTAAGACATATTACAATGGTGGCCATCATCAGAAGGTAGCGCATAGGTTCTCTGTGTTTTTTTTTTAAAGGGTGTTTCTGAATTCTTGGTAATAGATTCAGAGATCCAACAAATACTGTCCCCGTTATAGATTCTCGAAAGAGCATTTGAAATAATTATGTAAGAAATTTCTAGCACTTAATTATGCAGAGTCTTAATTAAATCATTAGAGAAAGAATCCCAATTATCCTTCATGATATCAAACACAAAATGATTGTTTGAGATTATTAATGTTTTTAAATTTATCATTGATAATTTGCAAGCCACATTTTTTTTAAGCATGAGTAAAAGGATACATCTTTTTTTCTTTTCTGTAAAATCCAAAAGTATTCTGCATATATATTCATGCGTTGCTAATGGTGGGAACCCCACATCCCAAAATTTCATAAAGATCCTCCATAAAATTCAAAAGTTAATATTCTTTGTTTTTATCCTCACAAATATTAGTTTATTCCAAGAAAATGGAGGTGGCCAGGTGACCAGCCATAAATTTCAAATAATTACAGCAAGGCAGTGATTTTCTAGGGAAGTAAGGATTCCTTAACTTTGTAGAAAAACTGGCTACGTCCATGGTCTAGAACCTGCCAGTGGACCAAAATCAATCTAAAACATTGGATATTAATTAACTAGGTATAGGTAGAAGTTTGGTTCGTTAAGAAACAAAAATTGCAGCAAGAGCTGGGTATTATTAAATCTCTCCTGCCCCATGTGAGATATCTATCCTGAAAATACTGTAATGATTAGATGCCCTATTTAATGGCTCTGCCTCTCTATTCTATGTTAGCATATCTCCTCCAGAAAGATTTTTTCTCCTCTTCCTCACAGCAAAATAATGTTCAAAATGTTCTTCCGATTATATATATAATTACTAAATATTAATTCTTGTGTTATGATGTTGTAGGTACAGATTCCATTTTCATCAGCTAATTACACAGAGCTTGCCATTGTTTATTATTATCTTGGTCTAACCGCCGTATCCTCCATTCATGCTCTTTCATATGAAGAATAGCATTATATTATTAGTGGGATTAGTCTCGTTAATGTCATGGATGACCCCAGACCACTAAAAGAGCATAATATTTTATTCATTACTATAATATTACGAGACATTAATGGATGAATTGATGATCGATAGAGATGATCCTCTTTGGTATATGCCAGATCTTTAATATATAGACACAAGCTTCCTTACGTGTATGGGCTGCTGACCAGGACGACAAACTTGCGAGTGATCAGATCCCTAATTTTTAATACATGGTAAGGGATAAAAAAAAAAAGGGAAAGAATTTCTACTATAATATCGTTACTAGCTTGCAATTAAGCCTAATAATACACAGACTGAGTTTAACTACCTGCAATAGGGCACCTTCTTTCTGCAACTTTTGATTATTTCGTCGGATTTATAATTGCTTTACTTGTTATTCTATCAACTTTGTGATCACGGCTTGTGTGTTTAATTAGTAATTATTCCTTATTACTTAATTAGGTTACAAAAAGTAAAACAATGGCGT
>Ga0307507_10010062_pt1 | contig 12361 bp, 9 predicted proteins | sample 7_EM_MG_FD_207223 | JGI IMG/M metagenome (GOLD analysis project Ga0307507, IMG submission 207223) | Populus trichocarpa ectomycorrhiza microbial communities from riparian zone in the Pacific Northwest, United States - 7_EM | ecosystem: Host-associated > Plants > Roots > Unclassified | place... | reverse complement strand
TTTAAATGTTGAATACTAGCCTATCTAGGCAATCAGGAGCATATCTACGCTGACAATCCGGTTTCCATCATGGCCATGCTGAGCAGTACATAATTCGAGCAATTCTGAGAACTCCTCAAACGTGAGGTTTTCATATCACGATTACTGAAATAGGTCTAGTATTCAACATTTAAAAACGGGCTGAATGTCTCAGCGGCTGAAGGGATACAAGTTTCTAGATTTTAGCGTGAAAATATGCCAAGACCACTTCTAAATCCCTTCCACTTTGCCTTGGAGCACGTTCCGAAATCCCACCAAACACTAGACAGCACCTTATCGCCCACTAAAATCTCTTAACTAGCCGGATAGGTAAACGGGCCCTAAGACTCTGTGCGAGGGGTTCATACATGATGGTGGTGATTGGCGCTTTGTGTGCTTTATTTCGGATGTGAACTTTTTTTTTGTGTCGATGGTTGCACTACGGCAAAGCTGATGCACTTTGTCCTCCGGTGTAATCGGGAGCGAATCTCTAGAGACAATTTCTTTTCCGTTCTAGCCATGCTGGTGTACGGCGGTCTCTATACAGTATGGACCCAAACATTGTTTTTAGGTTTTCGGATAAGTGAAACCCACCACAAGAAAAAAAACAAAGCGAAAAAGGGAAAGTGTTACGAATTGTCTAAGGCGAAGCGAGTGATATCTCTGGCCTATGAAACGCTCACTGGGCTCCAAAGAAGAAGTGGCTGTTATCGGGAAAAGAGAAATGGGGAAAAGGGAAATAGGGAAAAGGGAAATAGGGAAAAGGGAAATAGGGAAAAGGGAAATAGGGAAAAGGGAAGGAAAATGAAGTATCCCATGACCCGTCGAGACATTCTGGTCATGTTTAAAATTTGGCACACTAGCCTATTTGAGTAATCGTGATAGAAAATCCGTGTGTTTAGAAAATGGTGTAGTGCTCAGAATACCGCAAAACCCGCAATGCTCAGCATGGCCATGATGGGAACGAGAGATTCCGCGTAGATCTACTCCCGGTTGCCCAAATAAGTTAGTGTTCCAGATTTTAAACTGGACCAGAATGTCTCGACGGGTAATGGGATACAATTCCAATTTCGTTGGTTGTGGGTTTCGCTTATCCAAAACCTGAAAACGATGTTTCAGTTCGATGGCTGGGGTCTTTATGGACCACCGTACCGGTGCGTGCTCGGGTACATGTCATGTCCTAGCGTTCGTGAACACAACTACTATTGCATAAGGGCCAAAAATCAGGCTGAGTCTCCATAGTTTGCTGGGGTGCAGTAGCGGTTGTGTTTGCAAATGTCAGGACATTACGTGTACTCGAGTACTGAGTTCGCCCAATGATGAGCACAGGATCGCTTCCCAGCGATGAAGTTTCCCTATCACCACAACTCAGAGAGTCAGGCTAATTTTGATATTTTTAATGGCTCTGCATGTTTAGGGGACAAGTCACTGTATTATGAATACCTGCCAACAGACCTTAATGACATGGCACACGAAAAACTCTGCTTCCTGCCACCGGGGTGTGTCCTGATATCTTTAGGGTTGGTAGGTGGGCGTCCCTCGGACTGCTGCAGTCAGATCTCCAAATTCCGAATCAGCTTCGGAAAATTTTGAAAATCTCGAGAATCTGAAAATTTCCAAGTAACACTGAAGATAGTCTGACTGATACTTCTAGTAACCAACTATTCTATTTTTCGCTAATTGCTACATTACCTGCTAGACTAAGTTGACCTATGTAAGCATACTTAAGTACAGTACTACACAAACATAACAAGAAAGGTACTTCGTCCCTAGCCTTGTGTTAGCGATGGGCGCAGGCACTAGCCACCAAAGGTTCTGCTCATGAATCTTGTCATGATGGATGTCAGTACTGCCCCTCCAACCTACTCTGAACTCAGCAAATACCAATTGTGATTCAGGCGACGACCGTAGTTAAAACATCTGCCCAAGGATTATAGAGTGACGTAATTTACCGATTAATGGCTCGGTACCCGAATGCAGCTCAACATGGCAACCACAGGAAAATCAAAGGTAAATTTTATTATGTATATAAATAGTAGTGATACTATATTCAAAATTTGCTAGAAAGTACTTTTAAATAGGGAGAATCAGAATCTAGAGGTTTTATTTAATAATACAAAATATTTTCTCTTAGATACTCAATTTTTTCAAAAATGGTTCAAAGGCATCTTGCTTATAATAGTAGTCAAGAAAGTTGAAACCAACCACAAAAATAACTGTTTAAGCAAATAGTAAGTGCTCCTATGCCTTGTATTAGATATATGAACTGTTTTGGTGGCTATTTGTGGCTCTCGTGGAAGGAATTGTAACTGTAAAAATAGGTAGAGTGAAATATCAAACATATAAACTAGATTAGATGATATCTACTTAACAAGTCCAACTAACTTTCCACCCCTTTGTAATATACTTCAATAAAGTGATTCAAGATATTGTATAACTCTTCAGGGAAATTGATTATGTTTTAGAAATTTCATTCCACTGTTATTGTAAAGTAATTTAGAGGGAAATTCGACCTTTGTGCCTCAACCATGTAAGCTACACAGGCTGGATAAGACTAAAAGCTGTGAGATATGGTCTACTCATATAGCTAAAGCTATTCAATGATCTTTAGTAGCGTTTGGGCATATAAATTTAGAGATTTCAAACTTGAACTCTCACAAGCGGGAAATTACTAGCAAAATATAGTGTCTTTCACCTTCAGGTGTGAAATCTCTAAAAGCAAATGCGCAAACTCTACTAAAAGTTATTGAAGAGCTTTAGCAATATGAGTCAACCATATCGGACAGCTTTTAGTATTATCCAGCATGTGTAGCATACAGGGTTGAGGCTGAAGGGTAGAATTTCTCTCTAAATTACTTTACAATAGCTGTAACCGGTACGGGTTACGGTTTGGTTGTGAGTATTGTTTGATACTATGTATATTTTATGATTGAGTTTGATACTTATGATGTTTTATGTTTGGTTTCGAGTATCGTTTGATACTCAGTATGTTTTAAGATTGAGTTTGATACTCATGAAGTTTTATGTTTGGTTTCGAGTATCGTTGGATACTTAGTATGTTTTATTTTATTGTGTCAAGATATCATTTGATACTGGATATGTTTTATGTAACGTTGCAAGGCTAGAATTTGAGAGTCTTTATGGTTATTGTTTACAAGGCTTCGGTTAGCCTGACAAGTGTATTTAAGACCTGCTATTCTCCGAACTTAGAGAGAGCAGACTTTGGCAGACCGAGTTTTCAATATACTTGGTTGAACAGTTACTTATTCAGTTCGCTTCGAGAATCCAAGAAAACCAAACATTCTTAGCTATTATGAACTACTTGGTAGTTACGATATAGTAAGAAGTTTGTTACAACAACTTGGTCTAAGACTCCGGTACTTAGTCTCGTTATATACCGGACTTTGGTATTGAGATAGTATCGTTACCCTACCGATTCCCGCCACCACCCTGGAGGTGGTTACATTTTTTTAACCTTAACAAGTTACCAAAATTGAAGAACACCAGGAACCCAGTGGGAGCAGACCTCCCAAGAAAAAGGTTCAACTGTGAGCTAGTGACAATCAGGGACGATTTGTCAAGGCACCTGCAAAGGAATAGTTCTTTATAGAGAAAGCAGCTAGGCAACTAGCTTGAGATAGCGCTCAACGAGATCTAGTGGAGTCAGCAACAGAACTAGCAAAGGCAGTGACAGTCACCCCCGGCGGGTTCCCTGAGTCTCCACAAAAAGGATTATCCAGCAAAGCCCCAGTAGCGGTACCGGCAGGCGATCCAGATGGCTCCAGCAGCAGTAGTGACTCAGAAAACATGTCTGACCATGGTGAAGTAGCTGGTGGAACAGGTCCTGCACCTGTACCAGAGCCTTTACCAAGGCTTAGTATCAAAGTACCATCACCCAAGAAATTCACTGGTGATGGCGATGACCTCAAACCAGAGGCATTCGATAGATGGTACAACTCAGTCCAACTCTATCTACAATTGCACAATGTATCTCAGAATGCTGCAGGATCAGGAACCTACTGGATTCTCTATACAGAAGGAGGAGCCCAAGAAGCAGCATTCCAAGCGGCAGAGCTATTTGGAGAAAACCTCACGAGAGATCTACTAGTAACCTATCTCAGGGAACGATTCCAATCATCCAAGCATAAGGATGATACCTATCACAAGTTCCACAGCATCCGGCAATTCTGGAATAGACAAGTTCAGAAGATATCTATCATAGCTACAGAGCTAGTCATGCATAGATTATAGTAATCAGAAGATACTATAAGTGATAATGCCTTCATACAACAAATCTTTGCGAGTATGCAACCAAGACTCCGGTAAGACGTGGAAACTCACTAAACCGAAGACGAGGATATCAACACTGTTATTGCTATGGCAGAAAGACTAGACTCTATCCACCGAAGTACAGGAGTGTATGGCAAGGAACGGTATGATAAACAACTTAAGGAATCCAACCACAAGAAGAGAGAACACAAACCAAAAAAGATCTTCAATAACGATGGCAACCCCGCCAAGAAGCAGGAACAAAGAACCAAAGAAGCATGTTTTACTTGTGGTGGTGAGGGACATATGGCAAAGGATTGCCCAAGCAAGAAGGACAAAGGAAAGACAAAGGTCAAGAAGGAAGTATCATCCAATCTAGTAATAGAACTCTGCGAATATGATGAGGTATACATCAATACCCTAGAATTCCAGAGCCATGCAGCTACAAAAACCACTCGCCCTACTACAATCAAGGCACACCATGCACTTGAGGGAACTATGTTCATTAAAGGAAAGGAAGCAAAAGTCCTGTTTGATACAGGTACGATTGGAGCCAACCTTATTAGCGCTGCCTTTGTCACTACCCACGGTATACCATGCATAGAATTGAAGGAACCAACCAAGATAGTCATGGCCATGAAGGGATCACGATCTGAGAGCAATAAAGAATGCACTGTTAACCTAACAGTAGGAAAACTGCAGACGAAAGGAAACAAAATACTAGTAGGAAACCTGGCGTAGTACAACGCTCTTATAGGAATGCCATTCCTAAAACAACAAGGAGCTATAATCGAATGCTGCGGGTGAGCTATTGACTTCCCCAAATTTGGAATAAGGATCAACTGCACACCAACCAGCGGACATATCAGAGCAGCGGTCGTCACCACAGAAGATGTAATGGGCCAACACCGGGAAGTGTTCCCACAAGCCATACCAGAATGACTGCCACCAATGAGAAAGATAAACCATGAAATCCGCCTAATACCAGGAAAGGAGCTAAGGAACTTACCAACTTACTCAATTCCAGAAAGATGGGCGAAGGACATGAGTTTATGGATCAATGAGAAGATCGAACAAGTGATTAGTGAAGGGAAAGCAGTCCATGGAGCAGCACCTATCTTCGCTCAAGATAAGAAAGACAAAATCAGAATGAGACCACTGGTCGATCTCACAGCAAGGAATGAGATAACTATCAAAGACGATGAAATGATTCCAAACCAAAGAATGATCCTGAACTTGCTAGAAAGAGCGAGATACCGAAGCAAAATTAACCTCTGTGATGCCTACTTTCAGACCAGGGTAGAACCCAAGGATGTTGATAGAAACGGTTTCAAATCAGCTTTTGGATGCTTTGTTAGCAAAGTGATGCTACAAGAAGACATGAATGCAGCAGGAATATTTATGCGAATAATGTCTGATTTATTCGCTGACTACCTAGGACAATTCATTTTCGTTTATATTTACCATATTCTCATATATTCCGATACAGAATAAGAGCATCTGAAACACATCGCACTGGTGTGCGATAAACTAAAACAAGCCCAGTTTTACGCTAGCAGAATGATGTCGGAATTCTTTGCTGCAAGCATGGGCGTTTTAGGACATATCATTGACAATTAGTGGTTAAGAGCATCACCTGAGAAGATCGCGAGAATTGAAGCATGGACTACTCAAAAGAACAAGAAACAATTACAGGAATTTCTCGGAGGTGTCAATTACATTAGCCGATTTATCCCACACTTGGCGTCAATCACGGCACCCCTGACCGCGCTTACTGGAACAGAGGAGTTTGTGTGGACCGCAACACATGATCACGCCATGGATAATGTTAAGCGAGCTGCAGCACATAACCAGAGCAGGAAACCGATCAACCATCAATCAGCCAGTACCAATGTTGCTGATAACCGACGCCTGTGATACAGGAGTTAGTGCTTGGGTAGGACAAGGAGAAACAGCTGATACAGCCGGACCGGCAGCACTCCACAGTACAAAGTTCTCTAATGCACAGATGAACTATGGCAGTACAGACAAGGAAGCATTGGCGATAGTTGACGCCCTTACAGCATTCTATCACCTCCTGGCAGGAAACGAATTCACGATAGTCACTGATTACCAGCCCCTGATGTACCTCCAAACAAGCAGAATACCAACAAAGAAGCAACTTAGGTGGCGTGGATACATAGGCTAGTTTACGACAAAAATCATATAACGGCCAGGACAATGAAACTATTTAGTGTACGCTTTATCACCCCTTTACATAGAAGATAAAAGCTATCCCCATACTGTGCAAGAGCATACTCAAGAAGATTCAGACAACGACACTGGTCTTCTTACCCACTTCACCGAATCGGAACCAGAAGACATGTCTCAATTCGAAGTCCTCGAGGCTAACTACAACCATAACGACTCAGACTGCAGCAGCAACTGCAGTATCTATTGAGCTGCGCTTGATCCCAGTGATTAGAGAAACAAGGACCCTATCAGCAATTGGGGCGACTATGAGAGCATCAGCAGCGGCCGGAGTGACGAGGAAATGGCACACTCAGCCCAACACTGGTCAGATTGTCTTGTGCTAATGTGCCCCGTCCATGAAGATGATAAGATTATGAATAAGGTCTATGCGGGTGAGTTGAAAAGTAGCCCCTTACTCGATGATTCCCAGCAAGGAGCAATGTAGGACGCTATGGATCCGGAGATCGATGAGGGAACGCTCCTCTCCCCTCGACCTCGACCAGACCTGTCCAAGATCAAAAGAAGACTACATGAAGCCCTAGGCTGCACCACTACAAATTTCCCCTGCGAGAGCCCTGAGTGCCCGGTGCACCAGGCCCCCAGACCCTCACCTACCCAGGCCCTCTATAGAGGGCCGCTTGCCTCCCACAACGTTATTCCAGTTATTGAACCACCAAAGCTACCCCACCATGACAGAAACCTCTACCAGGTATACAATGATATTGCAGAAGAGGAGGAAAGCGAGGTTACCAGCTGGGAAAGAATTGTTGATGAAAGAGATGTCGTTCAAGCTATGAACGAGATTGAGACTATATGGGGGGAGCAGATGATCAAAGGGTACAGGAACGATCTTGTATACCAACTGGCTCAAGATTCTAGCAACACCTCCCGAGGTGCAAAGATGCAACACTACCGCATCAGGAATGGCCTACTCTATACCACCACTTGAGGAGGAGAGGACTGCCTCTACATACCAAAGGGACATGGGATCCATGGAGAAACACTGAGGGAACGAATGATTAGCGAGATCCACACCAAGGGACACCACAGCACAGATATGAACCTTCGGTATGCATCTGAATGTATCTACGGGCCGGAAATGCGGAAAGATTTCAGGGACTTTGTCAGGCAATGCGAGCTATGCCAGGCCAACAAAGAACGCAACTCCCCACCAACCGGGGATTCCCAAACCCTCCCCTTCCCCTCCGAGATATTTTCAAGCTATGCTATTGATTTTATGAGCCCTTTTACCAAATTGAAGGGTGAGGATTCGGTCCTGGTAGTAGTGGATAGAGCAGTGGGATTCAGCTGGCTGATCCCAACATCGGTTACTGCAACGGCAGTACAAACTACTGAGCTACTCCGGCACCATATTCTTACGCCTCATGGAGTACCTACCTCGATTGTCAGTGATGCTGACCCACAATTCCCCTCTAAGTTCTGGAAGCTGACACTTAAGACCATGCAGATCGAACAAATTATGGCTGCGCCCAGCCATCACCGAACGCATGGGCAGGCTGAACGGAAGATCATGGAGCTCAAAAACTGCCCTGAGAAATGTCACCAACCTCCACCAAGCCAATTGGCTCACCCCCCCCCCTGAAGTGGCAGCATATTCTAACCCTGGCCACTCTGATACAATCAACATGTCCCCATACAAAGCGGGGTATGGTTGAGACTACCCCCTCTTAGACATCTAACGAGTCTACCCTTCCGCAGAACCCGCCTCTGACGATTATTACAACTGACACCAGGAAATCAGGAATGCAGCATACCAAGCTCTGAAGTTAGCAAGGGTGAGATCTACTAAGACTGCAGCTAAGAGTAGAGACCATATTAAGTCTGTTGAAATTGGGGGGATGCTAATTATATTTGGTGCCCAATTTGCGACGGAGTCTGGCAGGTCCAGGAAGTTACAACCACGATGGAGAGGTCCCTGTATTGTAATCGAATTTGATGAACATACCCAAAACTACACAGTTAGTATGGATTCGAGGAGATATCGCTGACACAAAGGAGTATTCCACCTCTTAGTTGTCAAGCCCTATCACCCTAACGATGATGAGCGATTCCCTGGTAGGGCCCACACCAAACCGGCACCTATCCTAATTGATAATGAGAAGGAATGGGAGATTGAGACCATTCTCGATCATAGGACGAGACATGGCAGAGGACAATTCTTGGTGAAGTGAAAAGGGTACCCAGATAGCGCGAATAGTTGGGAGCCAGTGGAAGGACTTGAGAACGGAGAGGACCTGGTCCAGGTATGGTCGACTGAGAACCTGCTGGGGGAGGAAGTTCCTACTGTTTTTTCCACTTAAATTACGGTATGTTTTACTCCTACTAAGAATGGTTATGAGCAGCATTCTGAGGAGCCGACGGTGGATTTGGGTTTCTGGGAACCCCATTTGGACACCGACTATGATAGCGAGGAGATTTAGGTTTCTGTGTTTTATGTTTGAAATGATGTTTTCATTTTGTTTTCGGGGTGTAACCGGCACAGGTTACTGTTTGGTTTCCAGTATCATTTGATACACAGTATGTTTTATGATTGAGTTTGATACTCATGATGTTTGATATTTGGTTTCGAGTATCGTTTGATACTCAGTGTAACCTGTTCCTGAGTATCGTGAGATTCCCAGAGGGAGATCTGGCGATACTGAAGGGATAGGGAGAAGAAGCATCGATGGAAATCTCTACAAGAGATATAACAAAGGTTAAGAACTAGTAAAGTGACCGTTCCACTTAGTCCATTTAAAGTGAGGGTTCCTCTGAGGCTTGAGAGTCAGAATCCTCAAGGGATCTTGAACTCTTTAAACACAAATAAATCATAACCAATATCCTGTCCAAACGAGAATGCTAAGCTACGCTAGAAGCGAAAACAACTAAGCCTAAAAAGAAAGCTGTAGATGCGACAGGATATAACTAACAAAACAAGTAATGGAATCAAACAAGTAAGGGATCACTACTAATGTACTAAACCAGTAATACATAGTAGGCAGCAAAGGGTTTCCCAATTGGGTACAAGGAACGAAAGGTAGTAATAAGGGAACTAAAGAAAGTACTACCTAATAGGAAACTATAACAATAGGGAAGGTACAAGGTAAGGAATGATTTGTTACTGGGAAATCCTAATAGGCAATATCCAACGTCAGGCTAAGAAATAATAGCGATAATAGTAGATTCCGTTACACTCAGTATGTTTTATGATTGAGTTTGATACTCATGATGTTTTTGGTTTGGTTTCGAGTATCATTTGAAACTGAGTATGTTTTATTTTATTGTGTCAAGATATCGTGTGATACTTGATATGTTGTATGTAACGTTTCAAGGCTAACGTTTGGGAGTTTTTATGGTTATTGTTTACAAGGCTCCGGTTAGCCTGACAAGTGAGTTTAAGACCTCCTATCCTCCGAACTTAGAGAGAGCAGACTTTGACGGAGAGAGTTTTCCATATACTTGGTTGAACAGTTACTTCTTCAGTTCGCTTCGAGAATCCAAGAAAACCGAATATCCTGAGCTATTAGGAACTACTCGGTGGTTGCGATATAGTAAGAAGTTTGTTACAACAGCTGCGTGTAACCCTCCGGTACTTAGTCTCGTTTTATACCCCACTTTAGTATGGAGATCGTATCGTTACCCTATCGATTCCCGCCACCACCATGGAGGCGGTTACAATAGCATTGGAATGAAATTTCCAAAACATAATCAATCTCCTTGAAGAGTTATACAATATCTTGAATCACTTCATTGAAGTATATTTCCAAGTATTGGAAAATTAGGTGGATTTGTTACGTAGATATCATCTAATCTAGTTTATATGATTGATATTTAGCTCTACCTCTCTTTACAGTCACAATTCCTTCCAAGGGGGCTGCAAACAAATACCAAGGCAGTTCATATATCGAATACAAGAACTAGGAGTACTTACTATTCACTTAAATAATTATTTTGCTGGGTCGTTTCAACTTTCTTGACTACTATTATAAGCAAGATGCATTGGAACCATTTTTGAAAAGGTTGAGTGAGTATACAAGGGGAAATAATTTTTATTATTAAATGAGACCTCTAGATTCTGATTCTCTATATTTAAAAGTACTTTCTAGTAAATTTTTAATGGGGTATTACTACTAGTTATGTACACTCGTGTCTCTGAAGTCCTCATACCCCTACTGCGCAACCACACAACCACCTCAACTCTTCAAACACACAAAAAAAAAAAAAGTAGACAATTCAATTAAAAAACTATAAAAGTAGAACTAGTAAAGTTTAAGAAAATATTATTACCACTTGGTATGACTTCCATTTGCATCTAGTACAGCCTGCAGTCTCTCATGCATTCTCGCAATCCACCTATCCACCTTCTCTGTGGGAATTAAATCTCATTCCTCCTTTGCTGCGTGAAATAATTCAGCAGCACTGGGAGACCTTCTTTCCAACCTGAAGAATCCCTTTCTAGGGGCTCTTTTGCGTAGTGCCCAAGTGTTGTTAATAGGATTGAGATCTGGTAAGTTGGGTGGCCAAGGAAGTTTTTGATAACCAAATTCTGCTTTCAAATTTGGATTTTACACACCAGCATGCTAGGGCGCATTGTCTGCAGCAAGGTAGATGTCATTAGAAGTTCTATCTAGACCTTCTATGAAAAGAATAAGGTTGGGCTGGTGGATCTCAGTTGCATATTGGTGGGAATTGAGGCCAAGTCTCTCTCTTGGGCCTTGTCACAAACGGTGAGTAAGCGAGGCAGACTTTCACATGACTAATAGTTAGTTCTCATCGGTTTGTTATTTTTCACGCTATGAGATCAGTTGACTCATAGGTTTTCACATGAAGACGCAATCGGATGTCAGTGGTTGATTATAATGGGTTGTTTAGTGACATGACTCACGATAGTGGTCATGTGATTTATGTATTTCGCACATGACTCATAGTTATGAGTTATGGGGTTCACGCATGTGACCCCGTTAGGGCACATGACTTGTTTTTCTGGGTTTTGATTGGTTGCAAGATATGATGCACCTGACTCGGGCGAGTCAGCTGATGGATTTCCGACAATCACTCACTATGAGTCATGAGTTGCATGACGCGAGTGTATTAGTCACGCAGGGTTAGGGTTAAGGGAAGAGCCCCTATAGAAGGGCACCCTCGGGGCAGGGGATTCGGGTCAAGGTCCTCGCCCTCGACCACCCCCCCCCTACATTCTACTCAAACGCACACCCCGCTTTGCTTACCGGACACCTCACCACGCCTCACCCCCCCCTCCGTCCCCTGATGGAAATCCCTCCCATCCCCCCAGGCAATCAGGCTCTGGCTGCTGCCATTTCCCGTGCCAACACCAGCCGCCTTCAAGGACCCCCCTCCCCCTCCCCTTCGACACAACCGTCACCCCCTCTCGCCTTTCCGGCAGAGATCTTCTCAGAGACCAGAAACAGCCTCCAACTAAACCCTGACCTAGTCCAAGACCTCTCCCCTCATGCACTCCAAACCATAACCGCTGGCGAGGGATCCATCCCCTCGATCCTCTGCACCACTGTCTCTGGCACAGTGGCTATCACCACCCAACTAGACACCGTCAACCCCCAGCTCTCTGAGTTCCGCAAGGATAATCAGGAACTCCGCACCAAAATCCACGACCTCTCCTCCATGGTAGCCAACGAAGTGCCCACCCACGAGAACATCCGCCCACTCCACTCTGCCCTATGCGACCTGTCACATCGTGTGACAACGACGGCCCTAACCGCTCGCCCCACAGCATCCACTTTCCACCCCACAGCCCCCACGGCCCCCCCACAGCGCCTCCCTGCGAGAGGCCAGCCCACCCCTCCCGCCCAGCCAATAGGCCCTC
>Ga0307507_10010061_pt1 | contig 12361 bp, 3 predicted proteins | sample 7_EM_MG_FD_207223 | JGI IMG/M metagenome (GOLD analysis project Ga0307507, IMG submission 207223) | Populus trichocarpa ectomycorrhiza microbial communities from riparian zone in the Pacific Northwest, United States - 7_EM | ecosystem: Host-associated > Plants > Roots > Unclassified | place... | reverse complement strand
GTACGACCCAACGGCTACTTCTAAGGCATTTTAGCAGTATTTTAGTGTTCCATCTACATCAGGAAGGCGGTGGTAGCCGACTGTCATAACCCTATTACCTACGTTACAGTAGTTTATAAAATACCTTCGCCTCCACAAGAAACGCGAGAAACTTACGCATCTATTTAATAACAATGTGTTAAATTAAGGCTACGGAGCTAAAACTCTATGTATTGCTTATTTTCTATATAGGTGGTTAAAGAGGTTTTAAGGAACTTCGACCGCCGGTCGAAGTTGTCTAATTGGTCAGATTCCTGCTAAGAGGTTTCTCCCACAAGTCTTATTATATAATATCGTTGCGGGCTTGTTTTCCAACACAATGAGCTTACTAGCTCGTAAGGGTGACCTTGGTTAGTTTTATACACCTACTAAGGTCCGTATCTACTATTACTTATAGCAAGGCTATAGCCAAAGCGATATACGGACGATTTTACGCGAAAAGTATTAGACAAATATCTCCCAGCCTATAGTCTCGCGGACCCTTAATAATAAGCACATCAGCAAATACCGACGCGGTAAACCTACTGAACGACCTCGTAAACTTACAGATCGAGAGGTTCGCTATATTGCCTATGTTGTACTCGGCCCCTCTCCGGCTGTTCCACAGATTCGCTTCGCAAATGGCCGCGCGCTGCGCGGCCCGACAGGTTCAACACAAATACTAGCTCAACGCCAAAATAATATACAAATTGACTTAGAAACTAGCTAGTCCTCCAGTATAGGGCCTAATTAACCCGGAATAAATTCCTGGGCCTCGTCCTATACGTCCTTATTAGATTCTAAGTTACTAAAAACAGGCTCAGCTGCCGTGCGCGGTTATAGCCATTACTTTGCTGCCGCACGCCTCGCGTCTAAATTACTGTATATTAGGCGTGATATACGCCACCTAATAGGTGCTATAGGGTTATAAACCTTACCCCAGGCCTTGCTAATATGCCTAAAATTAGGCATAATGCGTTCCTTGTACTTCTTCCTCTATACTTTAGTTATAGCTGCTTCCTATTCTATAGCCACCTATAGCGTACGAGCGGCGTCGGTAGCAAGCCTTGCTACCTTTATTTTGCGTATAGTCTCTGCGTATACAGGCCCTCCTATCTTTACAACTTGGCGGCTGGCCTTCTTACAAGAATTATACACAGCTTAAGCGGCTTGTGTTCTATATAGCTCCTGCTAGTACTCTACGCCGGTATAGGCCTAGCTAATAGCCCCTCTAAAAGTTAATTCTAAGGACCATATAATAACCGGATTAATGTCCGATTAGACTAAATCGTTGGCTTAGCGTTTAATAGTACGTATGGTTAGTGGCGTTGTCCAATTTATATTTGCAATATGCTAATATGGTAGAGTTTTTGGGCGTCCTATGCTATAAGAGGCCTCTTATACACGCATATTAAAAGCAGTAATATCCGGCTTAGGATAGTTAATAAAGCGTAGCCCCTCCTTTATAGGCTAAGGCCTGCTAGCCCTAATTAGGCTAATAAGTTATAGATTAAGAGGTCGTTTGTGTATAACTTCCTATATAATTTAATTGGGGTTAATATTCTCTAAGAAATATAAATATGGAAGAACTTTCTTAGGATTAAACGGTATAATACCCGTGCGCCTAAAGCCTATAGCAATTATACTTTGTATAAATATACGCTACCTAATATAGGGCAGCGTAGCAAGGAAATCGGTCTTATTAAATTCGTGGCCGCTATACAGAGCTAATTTATTAAGAGCCTAGCTATAGTGCCACTTTATTAGCTAGAAGCAGCCTATATTTAGCGGTTATAGAAAATGTAACATATACGGATGAAGCGTATATATCTTAATTTTCTTCCTTTCTGCGTATAAGAGGAACTTATACATGTAGTAGGAGTCATAGCCGTCTATTAGAAGTAGTCTCCACATACCCTTAACTTAGTTCTTTATTATCTTATATCCGTAGACTAGTTACTCTCTGTTATATAAATAAGATAGCCAGCTAGTAATTAATTGCACCATTTTTTAAATATGGTTTTTGCTGCAATTATAACTATTAGTGGGATATAATTGCCACTACTACTTATAGACTCTATAAGCGTAATAAGCTCCCTATTATTTCTATGCGGTATAAAAATCTGTCGTCCGTTCTGTGTAAAAACGTATTAATTCTTTATAATCCCTATTCGCATACCGCTCTTATTAAAATTCTATATATTATTGTCCAATATACCCCACTTAAGGTAGTAGCTATAAAGATCTATAAACTACTGCGTAATAGAGGCAGGCTACTAGGCACGCTTACGCTGTACGTCCATTAGTTGCTGCGTGATTCCTGTATATTTTAGATGCCTCTTAAGCCATATCCTGCCCCAATTAATGCCTACTTTCAGCGGTTCTTTGTATTTGATTGCCCATCCTTCTATAAGGATCGCGTTGGCCGCATTAGCGACCTGCCGATAACAAATACTGAACCTAATTTAATCTATATAGTCCAAGTACAATTCAAGGCAAGGAGTTAAGCGTTATTAAGCACTTGGTTTATAGGAGGACGCGTAGACCTATTATTGCCGCCGTTATAGGCGTGTAGAAGCCTATTTTAGGGCAAGCCGTAATCACGAGCGTATGCCGCAACATGCGGTTTTCTATATATGCGCAGCACTTCTACTGCCTTAGTGATTCGCTGTGCAATAAGGAGGTACTTGGCCATTATTGGCACGTATCAGAATTAAAAAAGGACCTCTGGTTGTGCGGCTACAGGCCTTAAAAATAGATAATTGTATTATTTTTGGCGTTGAGCTAGTTTGTATTAAGCGTGTACTGCAGTTTTCTTATCTTCTGCAAATTCGCTTGATAAGAGCCGCATATATTAAAATATTTTCTTTAAATATAAAATTATATACAAATCGAATATTCCTGTACGCCCACAGCTTTTTTTAACTATAATGCCCTTCAGAATTCCTCTATATTGCGTCTTTTAGATCTACGTCGCCTTATACTACAGTTAAAAGGTTACATGGATTGCTGCAGCTACTTAAATATATTACTTAACTGTGTATTGCATAAGAACCTCCTTAGATATATAGGGTACTCTATACCCCCCCAATACTACTTAGTAAGGAAGGCCTTAAGCTTTGGCACCAATACATAAGCAGGTTCGCGATAATTAACGTTATAGTATTATAGCTACTTTTTTATAGATACTACAGGTTCTACTTATATTTCTTACTAATTGCCCAACTGCCTTCTTTAATGAAATGGCATGGTTCCTATATAATAAGTTCGACTTAATTATAGGGCTCTTAACTATATAGAAAACTCTTACGTACCTACGGTAGAGTTAAAAAGTTATATAAAGGAAGGCGGCTAAGCGGGTAAAGGATCTTCGTGCCTTATGGAAGAGGCGTTAAAATACATAGGATATTGATTAATTAATCTTTATTAACAAATTAGGAGCTAATAAGAGGACTAAAAATATTTTTAAAAAAACTTATTTATATAATAGATAACGTGTTCCACCACCGAGCGCATTATACCACCAGGCGCATTACTTTAAAGAACACCAAAAAGCCTAAATTTCAATCTTAAATATCTTAACTACTACTTAATAATATTTTCTAAAAATTTAAATATGAGCTTTTATATATATATTTTAGTGTATATTATAATATTAGAGTGTGTAACTTAATGGTTATTATAATATAGAGTTTAGGGGCTAAAATAGAGATATTTCGAAATATCTCAACAACTACTTGACTATATGCTTTCATATTATAATAGCCACTAAAATAGGCATATTAGAGCTCATATTTAAATTTTTAGAAAATATTAATGAGTAGTGGTTGAGATATTTAAGATTGAAATTTAGGCTTTTTGGTGTTCTTTAAAGTGATGCGCCCGGTGGTGTAATGCGCTCAGTGGTGGAACACGTTATAGATATATAATAATGTTATTATTAATATTATTTTATATTTTATATTTTATTAAAAAAACACTATTTTAACTTAATTTAAAGTGTATATATATTATTATATATTTTAATTTTTATAAAAATTTCTATAAAGGCTATAAAGTTATAGGTAGTAGAAAAAGGTATATTTTGGTATATTCTGGTAAGGAAAACTATATATAAGTACGCGCTATCTAGTCTTATATAAGGTTAACTAAGGCTACTTTTAGCCTATTAAGAGCTTATAAGTTTAATATTACTTAATATTAGGTTTTTCCTAACGCGTCGCCAGTAAAGAGGCTACTTAACTTTCTTAAAGACTAACCTACTACCTATATTAATAAGATGCAGAACTTCCTATTTAATAAGTTTAATCTTTAAGTCTTTAAAACTACCATTAGCCGTACCTTATTAAGAGCTTACTAGTTAAGAAAGACCGTTAAGGCTTATATAGCAGAGAGAAGTTAGGAGCTTTATATATTATAGATTAATAGACAGGCAATATAGATGGTAGATTAGCTGGTTTTCCTAGATAAGTTAGCTTCTAATAAGAGGACAGGCGATAGAAAGTTTAGCTAGGCGCTAATTAGAAGAGAGTATAAGGTCTCTTGCCCATTTAAGAGATTAAAGAAGTAGAGTATTTTACTAGCGCTATTAGTTAATAGATACCTAAGCTATCTTATTTTCCGGGGCTTAATTACAGCAGAGATCTTTAAGCTATTTCTAAAGTAATAGGTTCTCCTTTGTTATACACTATATTCTAGGCCACAATCTATTTTTATTCCAAATAACGCGTTAATTTATAAGTTAGTATAACTTTGTAATCTATATAAGAAGTACGGTATACTGCTTATATTCTTACCATTATACTTGCTAGATTATAACCCAATTAAGGTAACGTTTAAGGACCTCAAGGCGTAGATTAAAAGGAACTATTAACTAGCAAAGACGTTTAAGAGCTTTAAGGCGTTTCTATAATTTACCGTTAGTTAATTAATAGGAGCTTATATAGAGGCGCATTATAGAAGCGCAGAATATATAGTTTAAATCTATCTACTGCCTTAATAGCTTAAAGGTAGAGATTTTGCCTTTTATTCTTACTATAATAAAGCCTTATATGAAATACTACGGTAGACTCACTAATAGGCTAGGTATATAGGTAAATAAGAAGTTAATAATATAATAATAACTAGTAAAGTAGTTGCCTAATAGATTAACTCCAATTATATTTTAAGATTTACTATAAAGAAAGGAACTATCTAGGTAGGGATTATGGTCCTTTAAATATATAACTTCTTCCTATAGTAATAACTGAGTACGTTAATTGTTAGTATATTAGCATGTCCCTTATATTCCCACGTTCCTATATTCCCATATACTAAAATAATAACGTAATTTGCTATATAACTTAGTTACCCTTTATCCTATAGCTTAATTAGTTCCAATGCCTTCTATACTATTTTAACCAACCTATTTATATCTTCTTTTAGTAGTCGTATTACTGCCAATATAAGGTCTATAATACTATCCTCCTTCTCTCTATCTTTGTCCTTAAAAATATCTCGTATTTCTAAGTTATTTACTAAAGGTATAGTATTCCTATTTTTAATTTAATAACCTTCCTAATTTATAATGCCTTCTATTAAATTCTTACTGTCTAATTATTGTAATTGGCTAGTAACTACTATACTATTACTTAGTAAAGTTATACTGTCCTGTTTTTGTTGCGCTAAAAAGAAGCTAGTATATATTATAATCGCGGCTCTATCTAGTTACCAACCTACCTCTTATACCAAGTATATAAAATTAAATATACGCTTGTCCTATAATGTCCAATCTATTTCTAACGCTAAGTATACGCGTCTTATTATTCTCTATAATCTTCTAGTAGCTTATCTAATTTGTTTTAAGGTCTTAGATTTAGGGTAATGGTAAAGAAATACCTCCTAATTAATATTCGGACACCCCCTCCTAATTAAATTTAATTACTTCCTAATAAAGTTAGAATATTACGTAAATTTGACCTATTTGCATCTATATCGCGAAAATTAAATAACTCTTATAACTATTATACCTTAATTACGCAGTACCCTGTAAGGCGCGCGTGAACTTATTTAGGTACTGTTACCTCTGCTTAATATCTACGAACTACCTATCTACAAACTGCCTATATAAGCACGCGCGCGCTCGCGCCTGCGACTGCCCCGGCCAGTGTCTATACCTATATATAGTATACCCGGTATTCTGTTTAAATACGGATATATTATAATAAGTTAATATTAACGTGAACAGAGCTAGCTGGGCAGGCGCTTAACAGTTAGAGGCTAGGGTGGGGATAGGTAATATAAATGCAAGGTAATGTTTTGGATATAGGCGCGCGGCGGTCGCATACTAATACAGATACAAACAACTTAAATTTATGTAATATTCTAACTTAATTGGAAAGGAATTAAACTTAATTAGGAGGGAGTGTCTAAATACTAATTAATGGGTGTCTAAGTATTAATTAGGGGGTGTCCCTTTACCATTACCCTAGATTTAATCTGCTGCTAAAAAGTTAGAAGACTAACTTTTAGCTATCTATAATAAACTTTAGTCCCTTCGCGATAAGCAAGATCGCGCCTTAGCTAAGTTCTAACGTCTCCGTGCTAAAGAGTTATAAATACTTAATACTTAACTAGCTGCTTACGCTCGGCTAACCCATCTTAAGAAGGTTTATAAGAAGGGTTGTTTAAAGAAGTTAAAGCTTACTAAGTAAGGTCTCCTTAAACTTAAATAGGAAGAGGTATTAGCTAAAAAGGATTTATATTTAATAGAAAGGGAAATAACTCTAAATACCTTAGTAGTTAATCCTCTTAGGTCCCCTTTAGATAACTTATTCTTTAGTAATCCTTTTTTATTAATACTACCTAACCTAATTTCTTTTAATACTTCTATACCTTTCTTATAGCATTTCTTAGATTATCTAGTAGCTCCTAGGTAGCCTTATTATAGCCTATCTACTTAACCTTATACTAGGTTTTATTATTACTATCCTTATAACTAATAATCTTTAAAACTTCCTATTTGTCTTCTTTTTAACCTCTATATATATCTGCCTTATAGACTAGTGGCTTAATATTTCTATATACTAGCTCTAATATCGCGATATACTATATTGGGTAGATCCTTATCTTTTCTAGTAAGTTAAGCCTATATATAACCTCTAAAACAAACCAACACCCCCAAAGTAGGGAAGACTTATTAGAAAAACAGGTGGAGAAAGCAGAAGAAAAATAGTGCGGCGTTAGGGCCCGGGTCCTAATAGAGGAGGAAGGGAGACGCACAAGAGGCCAGTAAAGACAACAGTAAGGGAGAGAAAGGAGCCAAAGTAGAGCATAAAAGAACACTAGGAAACCATCTACCGCAATACAATACTTGTTGGACCAGCGCTGGAGAGACATATGCCAGGAGTTAATGTAACAGTGCAAGTGTGGGAGAATTGAATAAGCAACTTAATTGTAAATCTATGGAAATCAAGTGAACTAAATATATGAAAGTAGACCCGGAACTCCGTAGTCTATAACTCAATATTTGACCGTATCCGAGACATACGAGGGTAGCGTCGATCATGTCACGGAGCCTTTTAGGCGACGTTCTTGTGTCTCAGCGTAGTGCTGGTGAACTGTTACAGTTAAAGGTCCAGAAGCTGACTTAGGCAAGAGGAACCTAAGCTATAGCATAGTTAACGCCATAGGGGATAAATATCCAAGGGCTCTAAGAAGGCCTAATAAAGGCAGAAAATATAATAGCAATACTCTTAAGATCAGGAATAATAGGACTAAAAGATTGGCTCTACTAGGTAGGTATCCTAGTAGGTAGCCCAAGGTGTAAATGTGGCTAGCTAAGACAGACACCAAAACACGTAATACTGTTATACCCCTTACGTACCGGCCGAGAAGCAATGCTCTTAGCAGCTGGCACAGAGAACTATAACATACTACTTTTAATATAAAAAGGCCTTAAGGCGGCTACCCGGTGGCTTATTAGCTAAAATATACTAGACTAGTTCCGGATTGCAAAGGAAATGGCAATAAAAGGTAAAGGGCTGAGTAGCAGGAGCCCCCTAATAGCTCTATAGTGGTAAAGCAAAGTATATAATACTAGCGCGTCCGTAGGTTTGTTACAGCAGCAGTGGTTCCCAAGAAGGTTAAAAAGTAAGGTAGTAGAGTACTATAGGTGACTTGTAGGTGACCTACAGGCAACCTATAGGCAGTTTATAGGCGAGTCCCAAAAGGCGGGGAGATGGATTACGGGGTTTTCTTAAACAGAGTTTTGTCCCCATATGTATATAAGGAGTAGTCCGCGTGGGCCTAACAGGGATCTAAATTGGACGTTAAGAAATGAATAATAATAATAATAATAATAATAATAATATATAACCTCTAAGATCTTTAATATAATTATAAATAGTCCTAGTCTAATATAGTCTAATATCTTGCTTAGTTATTAACTCTTAAAAATTTTATATAGTAGCTATACTTTATCCCCCTTCTTAAGGTCTAGTCCCTTAGATCTCCTAGCGTTATAGTACTTCTTTATTCTTATTTATACTAATTTAGCTATTTCTTTAAGGTATATATAAAGATTTATTAAGTTCTCTATTCTCTACTTAGCTATGCTACTTATTTTCTTTACTTAATATAGCGATAACGATATTCTTAGCTTATATCCATAATTTGCCTTAAAGAGTAATATGCCTATCCCTTTCTATAGTGTTATATTATATATAAACTGTATAACTAGTAATAATAATACCTATTTATTCTGTATATAATTATTATTATTCATTGCTTAACGTCTGATTTGGATCCCTATTAGGCCCACGCGGACTACTCCTTATATATATATAGGGAGAAAACTCTATTTAAGAAAACCCTATAATCCATCTCCCCGCCTTTTAGGGCTCGCTTACGAGTCGCCTATAAGTCACCAGTAGTGCTCTACTACCTTACTTTTTAACCTCCTTGGGGACTACTGCTGCCGTAACAAACCTACGGACGCGCTAGTATTACACACTATACTCTACTCCTATAGAGTTATTAGGGGGCGCCTATTACTCACCCCTTTACCTTCTATTGCTATTTCCTTTACAACCCAGAACTGGTCTAGCATATTTTAGCCAATAAGCCACTAGGTAGCCGCCTTAAGGCCTTTCTATGTTAAGAGCAGTATATTATAGTTTTCTGTGCCAGCTGCTGAGAGTATTGCTTCTTGGCCGGTGTGTAAGGGGCATAACAGTATTACGTGTTTTGGTGTCTGTCTTAGCCAGCTATATTCGCACCTTAGGCTACTTACTAGGACACCTACCCAGTAAAGCCAATCTTTTAGTCCTATTATTCCTATCCTTAAGAGTGTTGCCATTGTATTTTCTGCCTTTGTTAGGCCCTCTTGGAGCCCTTAGGTATTTACCCCCTATAGCGTTACCTATGCTATGGCTTAGGTTCCCCTTGCTTAAGTCTACCTCTATACCTTTAACTCCTATTCGTCTTTCCAGCATCGGTTCAACTAGTATTATATTACAGTAGATGGTTTTCCAGTACTCTTTTATGCTCTACTTTAGCTCCTTTCTCTCCCTTACTATTATCTTTACTGGCCTCTTACGCTTCTCCCTTTCTTTTCTATATAGGCCTGGGCCTTAGCGCCGCACTATTCTTCTTCTACTTTCTCTACCTATTTTCCTAATATATCTTCCCTACTTTAGGGTTGTTGGTTCCTTCTCCTATAGGGCACCCTAGGGTCCCTCTATAGTTTGTTTAGGCGTGTCTTAATATACTTTATAACGTTAGAGTTACGTTCCTTTTATACCCTTTACATTACATTAGCTTTAATATATAGTTATAAAAGGGGAATATTAGCTTCCTTCTTAAGCAGTACTGTGGCCGTTTGCTTATACCCGCCTGTTATACTCCTAAGGCAGGCTATTTAGACCTTTTAGAGTGGTTTAAGGAGTGATTTAGGGGGGCCTTTTTTAGTTTCTCTAGTGGCCTAAATGCTAGATCTATACGTCATGGTTAACTAGACAACTGCTATATATAGTAGGCGTAACCTTTAGAAGCATAGACCCTATATAGAATTAACGATCCTGGACATAGCGATATACTATACTTAGCCCTTACAGGCCGCTTACGCCGTATATACGCTCTACTGGAGCTTGCTATCTACCCACACTCCTAATACCTTTAGGCCTTAAACCGGTTAACCCCCAAAGCCTTAGATATGGATTATATGCTAAAGATCTGTAGATTGGTTACGTTTTCTTATAAAATGGATTAGCTGGTATTTCTCTAGTAAAAATTAGACTCTATATCGTCTTGCCCATTCTATATAGGTGTTATAGGCTTTCTCTAGTATCCTACAGTTCTCTGCGGCTATTGGCCCATATATAATTAGGTTTATATTATTAATAAAGCCTATCCCCTAGGTCGCCCCTTTCTTAAAGGTATTAAGCAGGTTGCTTACAAAGAAGAGGAAGAGTATAGGCGACAGAGGTAATCCTTATAGTATTCCTATTATAACTGCAATAGGGGGGCTCTGGTATCCGCTAAAGACTAGTAATATTTCTTTCTGGCCTATAAATTCTTAAATAAATTAAATAATCCATTTTAGGAAGCCCTTTACCCTAAGGATGTATAGGAGACGCTTATAGGGTATATTATTATAGGCGCCGCTAATATCTAGGCTAAGTATTAATACTATAAAGTCCTTTCGCATAGCCCATACAGTTTTAATGGTAGTAGCAAGTAGTGTAAGTGCTAATAGCGTTAAGCAATTCTTTCTTGCCCCTATTTAGCTTTATGGTAGTAGGGCGTGTTCCTCTACTATATCTGCTATATAGTCCGCTATAACCTTTTCTAAGATCTTGCTTAGGGTGTTTTCTAAGGCAATAGGGCGGTAGCTTCCTAGGATTAAGTAGTCTACTTTACCTTCTTTTTATAAGACAACTATCGTTATGGATCTTCTAAGTCGCAGGTAGTAGCCTATTATAAAGCATGCTCTGGCTACGTCTGCAAGCCAAGGTGCTATAAGTGGTCTATAAGTCTTTAGGGCTTTATTTAGAATCCCATCTAGTCCTAATACTATGTTGTTTAAGAGGCGGCTAATAGTTCTAGCCATTTCTTTAGTTGTTATATTGCTGTTGACCCTTAGGCGAGTCACCGGTGTTTTACTAGTAATGTCGCTAAGGTCTACTAAAGCTGGTTAAGGGAAAAATCTTTCTATAAGGATCTTTGCCTTCTTATTATTGTTGCTTATAGCCTATAGTTTGCCTACTCTTTGTAGGGGTAGTAGGTATAGATCTTCTACTAGGCGTCCCGCCTTTTTCTTTATCTATTTTGCTATGGTCCAAAGGCCCTTATTATAGGGGAGACTTAGGTTAGTAGTATATTTGTTTATAAACCGTCTCTAGTTATTCCTTACTTCTTTTCTTAGGGTATTCTTTAGCTAGTTTCTTGTGTCTTTATATTATCTCTCATCCTCAGAATTGTGGCTGCTTATATATTTCCTCCTTGCTCGTTATTGGCCGGCTATAAGGGCCGCGCACTATGCGGACCATACATATCGCGCATAGGGGCCTGGTTTTAAAACTAGGCAGTGCTCTTCTAGCCCGCTTTTAATTGCTACCTAGATCCTTTCTAGTCTTTAATTAATTTCCTTGGGGGTAGCTAATAAGCCTCGCTTATTTAGTATTAGGTAGATTTTTTCTAGGTCTTAAAGTTATTATTTAATTATATTAAGGAAGCTATTTACGTTAAGCTTCCTTATTGCGTATCTTTTACTATTTAGTTACGCCTTAATGTCCAGATCTAGTTATATCTAGATAGGGATATGGTCTAAGGTAAGTACCTATTCTTCTTTAGGGGAGCACCTTTTAAGTCTCTAGTATAGGTTTTCGTCCATAATTATAAGGTTAATTGTACTTTTAGCAGTACCCCATTGCCATATAATTGCACCTGGGGGGGTAGCTAGCTTAAGGCCCCCATTATCTATAGCTCTTAGTAGGCACTCTGCCTGTTAATTAGCAGCAACATAGATGCCCCCCTACCATAGGTAGTAGAGGTTTATATCTCCTAATAGAATAAACTCCGCGTGTTTAGTTTCTAGTAAGCTTATTACAGATATAATATTCTCTATCTATACTACCCCTTTAACCCTAGGGTTATAGACATTAATAATTTGTACTAGTCCCCTATATATCTGGATAGTTATAACTGTAATATTTAGGTTAACTGCCTGCTATAACTATAAGGCAAGGCTGATATTTTTACTAATTATAAAGCATACGCGTATAGCTGCTTTTGGTTTATACAGGAGCTAGAATCCTTAGGGGCAGTATATTAATTATATATAGGTATTATAATACGGCTCTTA
>Ga0307507_10010060_pt1 | contig 12363 bp, 7 predicted proteins | sample 7_EM_MG_FD_207223 | JGI IMG/M metagenome (GOLD analysis project Ga0307507, IMG submission 207223) | Populus trichocarpa ectomycorrhiza microbial communities from riparian zone in the Pacific Northwest, United States - 7_EM | ecosystem: Host-associated > Plants > Roots > Unclassified | place... | reverse complement strand
GAAGGGGGATAGAGATGGGGTTGCGATTGGGGGAAGGGGGCAGGTGGTAAGGGATGCTAACGTCCGTGTTGGCTATTGCGGGGGCAAGTAGGAGGGGGCAGTATTGCCATGAGTGCATTGAGATGTGCGGTGACTGGGGCCACAGGTTATACAAGCGTGTTGGTAGCGGCACTAGGTCAACTTGCAATCTCTAAAGTTCCAGTTCCGACAGGGCTGGGCTGTGGCAGGTATGAGAGCCATGCTGGTTGCCGGTAAAGTGAGTTGGCTTTGGGTAGGCGTGGGGTAGCTGGAAGGGTGCTCCGGCCGGGGAGGAAGGCTTTCGCGGATGGGAAGTTCATCAGTTCTTCGTGTTGGGATTAAGGCTGGCTTTTGAGTTTGGTTCCAAGTGGGGCGCGGTGCCGGGTGTGCGAAGCATTTTGATGCTATCAGTTGGCTATCTAGCTGCTGCCACTCTCCTGGTTGGTATATGCTTTTCCCACTAGCGACTCTCTTTCTATGGAACTGGAAGTGATATGCCTTCACTCCGTCCCATGTATACTTCTCAAGCAGGTCGTAGAGATTCATTGTATAGATGCAGAGGGCAGTCGCGAGCTCGCCTTGAAGACCGTATGGTGCTAGCTTGATCAGAATTCCACAGTATGCTGTACATGCCTTGAAGAAAGTGCTCATGCGGTCGTCACTCTCTTTTCCATCTCTTTCGTTCTGCTCAAACTCCATTCCTCCAATGTTAATTGTCCTATTAGTCTCGGCCCTTTCCTTCTCACTCGCAAGCAGGCGATATATGTTTGTGGGTTTAAATCGATTTTCGATTATCTGAACCAACGTGTTCCGTTCCACGCCGGGGAACAGGGTCTCAACCGAGTCGACAATGCCAGATGGGCTGTCACCTTCCCCTAGGATGCTAGTAGCAGTGTGAGTAGGGTTCAACGTACCATGGCCTCGCAACTGGGTCACAATCGGTTCTTGACTATTCGCTGATCTTAATTCGGCTAGCTGGGCCTCTAATTGCGAGATTTTTGCAAGGATTGAGGTTGCTGATGGTGGTGGCCCACCTCTGTGGGAGTATTGTGACACTCGTGGGCTAGGTAGGGTTGGGCTGGGTAGAGCAGGGCTAGGTAAACTGTGGTTCCGGAAGCTGAGTTGGTCAACGACACGATCAACGATATCTTGCTCATGTGAGCGAAGCAGTTCTCTCATCGTGGTCAGTGAGATAGGCGGGCCTGGGGAGGAGGCTAGGTAAGATTTGTTGTCTCTGGTACTCGGTGTACCTATAGTTGCGGGCGGTCTAAGGGTAGTGCTACTGATAGACGCAATTGTCGGACTCCTGGCTGGAGCATTATCCGCGGAAGAGAGTGTTTATGCAGGGGTACTCGGCTCGGCTTCTTCATCCCCACTGCTGAGGTCATTGGTTACCTCGCTGCCTAGGGCAACGGGGGGGGTTGCTGGTTGCTGGCCATAGTGGCTGGGCTGTTGTCGGTTACAAGTGTTCTTTCGGATTGCACCTGAGGGCCTGCGTGAATTGGCACGTGTCGAAGTACCTCTGCGTGTTCCAGCTCTCCGGGGGGCCATAGTGTCTGTGGTGGGAATTGGTAATATTGTGTGGGGCGCTAGGGAATGGGGTTTGGCACGCGATTTGGACGATGTGAGTGTGGAGATGATAAAGAACGAGATGTGTAGGAAGCTGATTGTAGGAAGCGGATTGTAGGAAGCGTGGTGATCTGGTGTTCGTGGAGCTGGACGGTGGACTAGCTATGGGTGGTCTGTGGACCTCTGGTCTCTGAGCTATGACCCCTCCTTGTCCCAGCAACCGGGGATACCTTTTTCCTGTAGGATCCGAGACCTGGTGGTTTTTCCCGTGTAAGATCCCTACTGCTTCGCCCAATTGGCAATAGGTTGTTCCAACCCTCCATATATTTTACCGTGACTGGGAAGTTTTTGGATACCCGAAGTTTGCACAATTTTCTTAACTTGGTGAGGAATTGGGGGTTTGTCTAGCGTGAGCGAACTAAGAAATGATTTTTTTAAAAAAAGCTATGACCATTTACGGCGGACTATAGAGACCACAACCGCCACCACATCCAAATCTTGAATCTTAAATATCTTAAAACTAAAAAGTCCCTCAACCATCAGAGTTTCATAAGTAATAAACTTATTTTTAATTATCATCATTGGTATCATCGGGTACAGATGAATGCCTGGCCTGAAAAAAAGAAGTGGAAAAAAAGTGAAAAAAGTGAAAAAAGAATCCTAGATCCCTATCAATATTTACCCTCAGTAACCAGTGTTCCGGAACGTCCCGTCCGTCCCAGGCAGGGTGGGTAAGGACGGCTGGGCACGGCGTTCGTCCTTTCTAAACACCACCGTCCTGTATATTGATGGGCGGGCCCTGCAGTCTTTTTTGGAAATGGTAAGTTGCAGTAGGCACCTACCGTCCTGAGTAAGGACGGGCGTCCCTTGTAGGCCCTGGTTGCTACCCGCATACCCCCATCACTACCTTCTCGGCCCTGTCGCCACCAATATCACTTAACCAATTCCCTATAGGCTGTGTAGTTGCTCCAAACCTCTGCCTGGGTGAATAAATACAGACCTGAGAGACGAAGATTACCTATATTGTAGCGATCGGAATATGTGTGGTGTTTCGTTTCGCTTACCGCCAAGGTTTCATATTAAATCATACCTTATCACTCGAAAGCCTGCAGGTCACCTAGGCCAGGCCCGGCCATAGCTGAAAAAGCCTAGGTCAGTTCGGCCGTACCCAAAGCCGGACGGACTGGCCGGTTGGGACCACTGGGAGAGGGGGTATCATACTCGGATAGGGCAAAAATCAATACTCCACAGCATGGTCAGGATGGAAACGTGATACCAGTGGTCTATGTAGATTTGCTCCCGATGACTTGACTACTAGTGGGCTAGTGTTGAACATTTTAGATAGGGCTAAGTGTCTCAGCGGTTGTGGGTTAACTTCTTAGAGATCGGCTCAAGTTTCAAGAGATGCCAGATACGCCTTGCATACAGTCCCTCTCAATCTCTCACAAAAAAAGGCACTCAGATGATACTATAGCGCAGATGTCGTCTAGGAACTAGCATTTCATCGGTAATATCCACTCGTTCAAGAATCTGATCAACTTGATCACTAGTGTGTACCACGAACCGGGTCGAGCTGGCTCGACTGATCAGCCAATGGAATAGAGCCGCATGAGCTTTACCCCAGAGCTCGAGCCTGAATTTGTTAGTAGACACAGAATATCACTCGGTTTGATGGCTTAGGAAGAGTGATATGGTAGACTAGGGTGGAGAATATAATGTTCAAATACTGTATTAAACATAGAAAAAAACGAAATCAAATATGTGCTGCATGATCACGGAAGAGTGAGTCCACCTTCTAAACTTGTGATTCCACTGCATCTAACTTAATTTTCCAATCCTCAACGCTTGTAAACCCGCCCAGCCTTGCAGAAATAAAGCCGGACCGGTTGCAGGAAAACCTTTTCCGATAATTATTCAATTTACTTTTCCCTCCTTCCGAGTATCCACTGGGATTTTTCTTATTGTAATACCCATCCCCCTGCCTTCTCTAGCCAGCTCGGCTGGGGGAATAAGTTAGCTTGGGGCTCTAGCTCTCGAGCCTCTCAGCTCTTGGCAAACAGTAGTCACTATGCGAAGAAGTGGGAAATAAACATGTATTGTCAATGGGCAAGTTCACAAAATCCCCCGGGGGCAGGGCTGAAGGAAAGCGGGGGTGAAGTGGCTCATACTTTCGGGACTACTGTCCAACCTTGGTTTATGCCAAGGAAACCCCCGCAAAGTAGAGGCTTTGAGGAATTTACATAGCTGGCCAGACTCTGCATGAGAGAATACTGTGAAATCGAGTACAGTGCAATGGGGCCACTGCTTGGCTCGTGTGTAGAATAAAGGAGTGTATAGTACTACTACTTAACAAGAGTGCTTGTGATATGAAATATGCTTTATTGAAATTAAGCAACCTACTAGGTAGAGTAACGGGTTAGTCCCATTATTATTTCCCCACCACTAATTGTCTACAAGCACAAATATAAAGCAATAAATAAACATAGATTTGACAACTTGAGAATATAGTAGGAAAGATAAAGAGTTAGAGGTAATATTTAGTGAGACTTCCCTTCGGTCACCGAACTGTAGTTGATATATCAGGAATCGCTTGCTTAGCAATTGTGTACTAAACGAATGGAATCCACTTCTTAAAATCCTCTAAAACTGAAGTATCTCCCATCCTGGAGCCACACTGAGAATCTTTTTCCAAACTCGATCTATAAATGTCTAGTAGAGTTTAAATTGGTGTAGTACGGGAAATGCTGCATTAAATTGATATTATTAGCTGCACTCCGATGCATAATAAAATACATTTCCTACCTCTGTTCATCGTCCTGTCAAAAAAGAAGCGCTTGAATACTTGGAGCTAAGATGCAATGAATTTTAAACACTCCAATATCTTATGCCATGATTTTGAAATGCGTTTTTCACCTCGCTAACATCTGTCACACCTGGCCATACTCTAAAACGACCCACTAGCGGCAGGGAGCCCTCCCAAGTTAGTACGGTGTCTGCGTATCCTTAACAGCATAAAGATCTATGAGTGGAATTCAATTTCACCGCAAAGTCTCAAAGTATAAGAATGGGATCTATGGAGACCACACTCGCATGTTAATTAACGTCGATTTTGCCTAAGAATTTTGCTCCCATTCCAGCTTGGGATGCTGGCAGAGTAGAGTGCGGTACTAGTACACTAACACCTAAAAGCCTTTCCCAGGTCGTTATCCTGCTCAAGTTTGGTACTACCGTAATATGTCTATGAGGTGTCGGGGCTACACTCAATATTATTCCCCCCGAATACACGCACCAAGATAAGCCAACTTGTGAGCTACATTTACCGAATCTAGCCCACACTACTTTAGCTCTACCTTTGCGCCCCGGTTGCTATTAAAGTGATACCCGGTGAGTCAGGGTTAGGGTTGTATTCGATCGATTTGGGACATCCTCCCGCATGGTAGATAGCGGAACAACCCTTGGAGTACGATAGCCTACTCGAGTATAAAGGGTACCGCTGGTGATCACTTAGCCCTAGTGAAAGGAATTACCGGAATGACGTGGGCCGGCGGCTCCCGAATTTGGGGCGGGCTTCAAGTTCATCATACATCTATTCCGACTAAATTTCTCGCAACGGGCTGTACTGTGATATAGACCACTATCCACAAAACGTAAGGCGAGCCACGGGATATTAGAAATAAAGAGTGAGAATGTGGCAATAGGACCAACTCTAACTAGAACTCCAATGAAGAAACACACGAAGAACAAAAACTAAAACGTAGATAAATAATGAGTTACCGAAAGAAATTAGAAAACATCCTCGCCAATGCCTATATACATCCAAACCTCGCCGAGGCCAACCCCCCCTCCCAGCTGGCAAGTACCCAGGGAATAAGCATATATTTGGTAACGAGAGAGAAAGGAGAAAAGCGAAAAGTGGAACAAGAGAGGTGAGGACAGAACATCGGTCGAGCGCGAACGGGAGGATTTGTTAGTTGAGCCAGGTCTTACATTTCCGCTAGCGGCGGAAGTGCTTTCGGCATCGGATACAAGGCAGTCGGGACCACCAGGGCATTCGGGTTGGAGGGTCATGATCTGTCGGCTTAGGGATAGGATCCAGGAGGTCCACTAATTTCGCCCGCTCATTTTCTGTGGCGGGTGGGGGCTGGAGTTGATCTTTAAAGTCGGTGGTGTTTGTGGTAGGATCATGAGGTCTGGGCTGGATCTCCACCACAACTTCGTCCCCAGGTCTAGCGGAGGGCGGAAGGGGGGGCTTGCCACCCTGATTGGCTTGGTCGGAATCAGGGTGGTCCCGTTCTTGTAGGATCCCGGCAACTGGAGGATGTCCTTCTGAAAGAGCTGACGATAGTGGGTTTTGATTATCGTTATCTGGCATGGCGGGGGCGACATCGCTCCGGTCTGCTAATTTCGCCCTCTCATTTTCGGTGGCGGGTGGGGACTGGAGTTGACCCTTTAAGTCTATGATATCGGTGTTAGGATCATGAGGTGGGGACTGGATCTCTACCACAACCTCGTCCCGAGGTCTAGCAGAGGGCGGTAGTGGGGCCTGAACACCGTGATCGGCTTGGCCGGAATCAGAATGGTCCCGTTCCTGTAGGATCCTTGCAACACCATGAGGTTCCTTGGGAAGAGTTAGCGATAGTGGGTTTTGGTTCTTGCTATCTAGCAGAGCAGACATTCCCCGTTCCAAAAGTATCTCTACGACCCCCTCATGCCCGTTTTGAGCCGCCCACGAGAATGGTGTCAGGCCATATTTGGTGTCTGGTTGGTTGGGATTGACGTCCTCTCGTTCCAAAAGGATCTTTACGACCCCCTCATGCCCGTTCTGAGCGGCCCTCGAGAGTGGTGCCTGGCCATTTTTGGTATCGGGTTGGTCAAGACTGACGTTCTCTAGTTCCAAAAGCGTCTTTACTACCCCCTCATGCCCGTTATCAGCGGCCAACCAGAGTGGTGTCTGACCATCTTTGTCTACATGGTGAGGATTGACGTCCTCGCGTTCCAAAAGCATCTTTATGATCCCCTCATGCCCTATCATAGCGGCCAGTAAGAGTGGTGTAGCGTCTTCGATGTCTCTGTGGTCCGGATTGACGTCCTCTCGTTCCAAAAGTATCTTTACTACCCCCTCATGCCCCTTCTCAGCCGCCCACGAGAGTGGTGTCAGGCCACATTCGGTGTCTGGTTGGTCGGGATTCACGTCCTTTCGTTCCAAAAGCATCTTTACTATCCCGTCATGCCCCTTCTCAGCCGCCAACGAGAGTGGCGTCCGGCCATCTTCCGTGTCTGGTTGGTCGGGATTGATGTCCTCTCGTTCCAAAAGCATCATTACCACCCCCTCATGCCCGTCCTCAGCCGCCAACGAGAGTGGTGTCTGGCCATATTTGGTGTCTGGTTGGTCGGGATTGACGTCCTCTCGTTCCAAAAGCATCTCCACCACCCTCCCATGCCCGTTCTGAGCCGCAAACCAGAGTGGTGTCCGGCCACATTCGGTGTCTGGATGGTCGGGATTCACGTCCTCTCGTTCCAAAAGCATCTTTACAACCCCCTCATGCCCCTTCTCAGCCGCCCACGAGAGTGGTGTCAGGCCACATTCGGTGTCTGGTTTGTCGGGATTCACGTCCTCTCGTTCCAAAAGCATCTTGACCACCCCCTCATGTCCGTTCTCAGACGCCAATGAAAGTGGTGTCCGGCCATGTTCGGTGTCTGGATGGTCGGGATTGACGTCCTCTCGTGCCAAAAGCATCTTTACTACCCCCTCATGCCCCTTCTCAGACGCCAATAAGAGTGGTGTCCGGCCATATTCGGTGTCTGGATGGTCGGGATTCACGTCCTCTCGTTCCAAAAGCATCTTTACTACCTCCTCATGCCCGGTCACAGCCGCCAACGAGAGTGGTGTCCGGTCATATTTGGTGTCTAGATGGTCGGGATTGACGTCCTTTCGTTCCAAAAACACTTTTACCACCCCTTCATACCCGCTCACAGCTGCCAACGAGAGTGGTGTCCAGCCAAATTCGGTGTCTGGATAGTCGGGATTGACGTCCTCTCGTTCTAAGAGTATCTTTACCACCTCCTCATGCCCGGTCACAGCCGCCAACGAGACTGGTGTCCGGCCATATTCGGTGTCTGGTTGGTCGGGATTGACGTCCTCTCGTTCCAAAAGCATCTTTACCACCCCCTCATGCCCCATCACAGCTGCCCACGAGAGTGGGGTTCGGCCATATATTGTGTCTGGTTGGCCGGGATTAACGTCCTGTTCTAAAAGCATCTTTACCACCCCCTCATGCCCGTTCCCAGCCGCCAACGAGAGTGGTGTCCGGCCACATGCGGTGTCTGGTTGGTCGGAATTCACGTCCTCTCGTTCCAAAAGCATCTTTACTACCCCCTCATGCCCGCTCTCAGCCGCCAACGAGAGTGGTGTCGAGCCAAATTTGGTGACTGGTTGGTCGGGATTAACGTCCTCTCGTTCCAAAAGTATATTTACCACCCCCTCATGCCCCATCTGAGCTGCCCACGAGAGTGGTGTTAAGCCCCATTCGGTGTCTAGTTTGTCAGGATTGAGGTCCTCTCGTTCCAAAAGCATCTTTACCATCCTCTCATTCCCGTCCTCAGCCGCCAACGAGAGTGGTGTCCAGTCAAATTTGGTATCTGGTTGGTCAGGATTAACGTCCTCTCGTTCCAAAAGCATCTTTACTACTCCCTCATGTCCCATCATAGCCGCCAACGAGAGTGGTCTCTGGCCATATTCGGTGACTGGTTGGTCGGGATCGACGTCCTCTCGTTCCAAAAGCGTCTTTACTATCGCCTCACGCCCCAAAAAAACCGAGAAGAAGAGTGCCGTGGCGATTCCTTGGTTGTGATTGACGTCCTCCCGATCCAAAGCTATCTTTAATAACGCCTCATCTTCCTTCGTTCCCACTATAACACTCATCGCGTTATTAATCCCTATTGTTGCTGCTAGGATACGTCCTGTAAATCCCGTAAGTCTTCCCCTCCCATCAAAACAAGGGCAGTAGCCTCTACCTGAATCATGGCTCAAAAAGAGATGTCGACTTAAATGCCCACCAGCTATATCCGCAAGCCTCTTTACAAGAGCGTTGAGCTTTTCCGTCACCCCCCTTTTTGCGTGCTGCCCCCAGTAAAAAGATGCATATTCTAAAAGAGGCATTGTTGAAGGGGCCGAGACCAGGGTTGGCGAAAGTTCAATGACAGATCCAAAATTGAGATATGTCAAGCAAACTTCAGCAATTGTTGAGTGGGAACTATGGAGCAGGGTAGGGTCACTTGCGAGATGTTCCTGCAGAGTGAAGTGCACTAGTCGGACTGTGGATGAAGACGCCTCGACAGTGAGAAGACCCAGACAAGATGCTAGGAGTGTCCGTAACGCAGGAATGTTTTCCGGATCCAGTTCGGCCGACCCTATCTCCACTCCCAAGGCATGGCAGAGCTCTTCGGCCCGTAATGGTCTTTCCGAACACAACACCCACATCAGTGCTTGCAACCCGAGTCCTGGCCTATTGCCTGTTTGCGCCTTCAGCCGGGTTAGGGTTGCCGTATAAGCATCGCTCAGTCCGTTGCCTGCCGCCATCTCTTTGAGTATCTTTCTTCTCTGACTAATTGTAATCCCCCCCAGAATTGCCTCGATGTTTAGCGAAGCAAGGAGGAACCTACGAACAACCGTTGGTAAGTATACATCGTCGATAGAGGGAAGACGCCAACCCACATATCAGACATCTTGTCCAGAATCATTTTGACAATATCCGCTCTCAAATCTTTGCTCATCGCCTCTGGCTCGTCATCCCTGTCTAATCTCATCTCAACATAGTTCCTGACATCATCCTGGTTAGGGCTGATAGATATCGTAACGGCCTTGTCGAAATATTTTTTAATGGTTTCCTTGACATGGGGCCTCCCGGTAAGGAACATCCTTGTCCTAGGGGACCCCCGAGCAATATCCCTTAACGACTCAAGTAGTTCCGGGAGATTCTTCGGTAGACATTCGTCCAGCGCATCGACACAAATGAAAATTTGAGGTGACGAAGCAATCACGATTCTCAAAATTCGCACCAGATCCGGAAGGAGTGGCCTTCTACCTTCCTGAAATGCTTCCATTATATCCTTCGGGATCTCCCTCCTGCGTACCAGCTGCTTCAAAATGGCTCCCATTACGTTAATGACCGTTTGGTCTTGCCGAGCAGTGTAGTCGCAGTACAACCATACAACCTCTATATCTTCCTCCCTTGCCTGATCACACAGGCTATCGATCACCAGGGAACTAGTATTTCTGGCCGTCAGTAATATTCACCTCTTAAAAAGAACCCAACCACACACCTCAGATACGTCTTTCCCACTCCCGGATTCCCGGAGCAGAACAAGACATTCTTATAGGCTCCACCCTCACCTCCCCTCCACTCCCTCCACTCTCCTGTTCCCAAAAGCCAATCCCCCACACCTTCAAATCTGTTGGTGCGTATGCTATCATGTCTGTTTTCTGGCTCTAGTGGAGAGAGCCAACGCATAACCTCTTCATCCCTTTCTGACTTATAGATGGTGGTGTTGAAGCTATCTGTTATGTGGCCGCAGTTGACATTTCCATCGCCAAATTTGACCAAGTGTGTACTTGCGGTCGGGGCCATTATGCACGGTCCAAAATATTGGTTGTGTAGAAATGATAGAGAAATAGGCAGCGTGAATGGAAGGATTTACAAAATATTCCTGTGGGCAAAGCTAAAGAACAGCGGGGTTGTTTAGTTTTCTTTCTCGTGGCAGCTGCCGCCCAATGATCTTAGTGCCAAGGAAATACCAACGCATTCGAGGTTTTGATGAATTACCGCTGACTCCGCCTCAAAGATTATTGTTAAATATGGTGTCGTGCTGTGCCGCGCTATGCAAGCATAGGGCACAGCAATGTATGATACGGCCACTCGACGAAAGTGTTTGTGATACTATGAAACCCCCCCCCCATATCCGAGCAGTTCATATCGAGTGCGAATCAAAATAAAACAACGAACAGAATCAAGTTCCCGATCGCACTCAATAAAAATGTCATCAGCATACGAGAAGTTTCAAGGGAGAGATCTTCCAAAATGCTCATGTATAGCTAGCCTCATGCCACTGCGAATTAGGCATTCTCACATATTTGGTGGCCATCTTCTCTTGTTTTGTGAGGTACTGCGTAGAGAGCTTCTCTGGCTTAGGAAGACTCCCCTTAATAGAGTTGCACACTAAGGGCCCGTTTACCTATAGACGTCCGTCTAACAACGTGAAACGATGCCGACCGTTAAGCAGGGCTTGACGGTGGGGGAGAATGCGGCAAAGTAGATGGTGTTTACCTAGAGTAGGCAATGTACCTTTTTGACAGTCTAGCTACAAGAATCTAGAACCGTGGAAAATTGGTCAACCACTTTGGCGCCGCTTATCAGATAACGCTTGAGACACCACCGTCTACTCGACCGCCTATTACAACTTTAATTTTTAGCAATAGACAGACAGTTGAAGGTGTGTAAAGAAAATAGAATTGTTGCATGTTTAGCTAATATACTGTCTAGTATATAGCTTGAAGCCTGTTTATTTTAATGACGGTCGGCAATGCCTCTGGTTTCTAGACGGCCGTCTGTAGGTAAACGGGCCCTAAAAGTGCCGACAGACCAAATTTATCCGAACGCAACTTTTTTATCATCTATCAAAACGAAAATGTGTAAATCCCCACCAGGAATTTTTTATATAACTATTTCCCCATTTCATTATTCTTCCAGAGTGCTGAGTCGGCGACTTATATTACTGGTACACTTCTTGGGCACCACTCATTGGCGGTAGGGTAAAGGTATAAGTACTAGTGCTGGCGGAAGGACGAAAAAATAAGCGAAACCCGCCCTCAAGTAAATCCGCAGTTGTTCAAGAACCTCAATGCCAATTACTACCAAAACTCACGAGCTAGTAGCCGCAAGCTAGAAGATGCACCGCGTGGCTCTTCGATTGCGACCAACGGTGAACTAACTCTTATGCAAGGAAGGGAAGCTGTTCCAGATCCAGGTGTCGAAAAGCTTGTGCTAAGCCTTGCGGATTCGTATCCCACGCGATTGGAACAGGGGATCTGTGCGGGCCCATCAACAACACAAAACAGGCCTAATTTAGCTAGGATTTGGCTATTGTGAAGCCCGGACTACTCCTTAATTCCTGTGTGACTGGAAATCAGTTGAGACAAGAATGACGTCGTCCTATGGTTTCAGATCTCAATTTTTGATCAAGCGAGGATGTTCTAAGGTAATTTACCCATTAACGGCTCGGTACCCGAATGCGGCTCACCATGGCAACCACTGGAAAATCAAATGTAAATTTTATTATGTACACTCGTGTCCATAAAGTCCTCATACCCCTGCGGCGCAAGGCCGTTACCCCACTGCAGGACAACAACCCCCCTCCACCATGCCTCTACCACAAACAAAAAGAGCCAGAGAAGACAGGAATAAAGAAATTTATACCTTATATAAACACACAAATATGGGGTATAATAAAATTTCTAAGGTTCTGGGTATCTCAAAAGCAACTGTTCAATCAGTAACGTAATTCACCGCTTAGCGGCTCGCTACCGCTATGCCGCTCACCATGGCAACCACTGGAAAATCAAATGTATATTTTTTTATCTCAATAAATAGTAGTGCTACCCTATTGAAAATTGTTTGGAAGGTACTTTTAAATATGGAGAATCAGAATCTGGAGTGTTTATTTAATAATAATAGAAAATGCCTCTTGTATACTCACTTTATGTTGAACTGTGTGAAATAG
>Ga0307507_10010059_pt1 | contig 12363 bp, 7 predicted proteins | sample 7_EM_MG_FD_207223 | JGI IMG/M metagenome (GOLD analysis project Ga0307507, IMG submission 207223) | Populus trichocarpa ectomycorrhiza microbial communities from riparian zone in the Pacific Northwest, United States - 7_EM | ecosystem: Host-associated > Plants > Roots > Unclassified | place... | reverse complement strand
GGATTACACTAGTTTACAAATTTTGGGTCGAAGATTTACATCTTTAATGTTTAAATTAGTAAATGTAGAAAAGAAATATTATGTGAGAGTAAAGAAATACTATGTGAGAGCAAAAGGTGTGTGTGTGAGAGAGAGAGAGAGAGCATTGGGTGCGAGGAGATGGTCATGATTATGAAAAGATGATCATTCTGATTAAGTTCCAATGACCTCACCAACACCAACTCACCCTCACCAAGCCAAGCCACGCCGTAGCCCTAACGGGTTGTCCGCCATGCTTCTCAAGGAGACTTGATGTTGTAGGAAAGCATGAGAAAGTCACCCGTCATGATGCACCCATGAAAATTCTAACTAATGACCAAAACCCAATATTTGATTCATTCCTCGGAGCTACGCATGCAAATGGTTAGCTTGTTCTACATGTGGCATTGCTTTACAATGTGCAGCCTTCCTTGTTCCATCCTCAGGATGTTGCCCGTTATTACAAAAGAAAATATTGTGTTACTGCTAAGACCAAAGGAAAATAGGGGAGCCCCTAAAATGACATGGGGAGAGATTGTCATTTACAGATCTTCTGATGTTGCTTTCAATATGTTATTGTTGTTGTTTATCTTGCTTTCAAACCGTTACTGAACATGAAGGGAAGTGTTGTTTCAAATTCTCACACACCAAACATCGCCGGTCAATTCCATGTTACACATGACAGGATTCAACAGCTACAGCCATGTAAGATTTCTGTTGTTTATACTATGAGATCACATCGTACATCATCTTTCTTATGTGCACAAGAGGAAAAAAGAGAGCAAAGTAAGATCTTATGGAACGCCTCAATGCTATACCTCTAGAGTATAGAGCACTAAATTTTCCAGCCAAAAGTCCTGTAAATCTTCTGTACAGATTCTTAATGACACCTACTATGGCCAAAACTTCTCTTCAAAATACCTTTGCACTGGAAAGTACCATCAGTGTGTAGATGGCGTTTATATGTACAGGGGATAAGCTAGATCACTCCCCAATAGAACCTTCTTTTCCAAAATTGCAGACAGCACAGGGTTCACTTACTTCACTGGGTTCTTTTCCTGAAAAGGAAGAGTAAAAGCTGACAAATTACACTTTGATTCCAGAAAGAGTTAGTCTTTCAAGGTTTTGGTGAAACAAACCTGACTTGGTGCCCTCTCGGCCTCGGATGTTGTCCTGACAGAGCTTGTGTACAGATTCACAGAATTCATGGGAAGTTAGCGGTAACTGACAGTAGGCTGAATGCAACTGTTGATGGATCTCTTCCATCCGCCCAGACTGCTCATCTCGTCTATCCATCTCTAAAAGAACCTGAACAGGACAAAATAATTTATTAACTTTGGACAGACAGGAAGAGAGAGATTCAAAAGCAAACCAGTTCCTCATGATCACCTGTGCAACATTCTTCTTAAAAATTGGGAAAAATCGCTGCCTGCAATACTCATTAAATAGAAGTGTGCAAATTATCAATGGAATGGTGAAACCCGATGCGACTGGAGATTTTTTAATTCCAAAAACACCAAGAGATATCATTTGTGTCAGCACCAATGAAAAGATTGTGGTGTTGTGAACAATAGGCCACAACTGTCCACCGCCTTCATACTTTGTTATGTATACATTGACAATCTGCAAGATGAAAACTGAGAACTGATATAAAAGACACCTTTAAATGGAGACTAACATTGATGGAATAAGCGATCAAAGAATAACAAAAAGAACAACTATTTAAGGTCCAGCTTTCTCTCCTGCATCCAGTTTTTGCACCTCCTATTTACCATGTTAACAATATAGTTTCATCAAATAACATTCCTAATTCCTAAGTGTAGCTCCCTCTCCTTTCCTCCCGACCCAAAAGAAATGGGTGAAAAGCAAATATATATCCATACAGAGAAACAACATCCACTTACACATGCAACTCTAGATAAGTTTTAGGAATATTCTATAAACAAGAAGAAACACAGAGTGATGGGAATTTTATTTTTTTTTGTTTTCAACTCCACATTTTGAACAACAAGGGGTCCATTTTTTGGCGCAGTTACTTGGCAAATTTTCATACTATTTCCTCAATAGCCAGAACATTGTCTTAAATACTAGAACTAAAGGTTAACTCTTGATGAAATGAGAACGATGAAGAACATCCAGTGATAGGTAAGGTACACACTCAAACTGCCAGATTTTGGAAATCAGAAACAGGTGATGCAACAAAAATACTTCAAATTCAAAATTCAGGTGACAGCTCAGATGTTCACATAGAAATTTATAAAGAGCTTCGTTTCCCACTTGGTTCACAATATTCAGAAGATGCAAAAAATCACTGAACCAGCTACCAGTAAAAATACTAATGCTCAATTAAATTTCATGCTGGCATAAAGGGTACTGGAATCAAGTGATTGAAAACAGATGTGTTAAAGGGATAAATGTATTGAACACAGGCAAAACCACTATCAAAATATCAAAATGGTACATAGAAATACAACAGCTTCCCTGCACAGAAGAACACCATGTAAAATTAAAATCTAGCCAATTTATATGAACAATGTAAACAAGGACAGAAAACAAAGATTGGAGAGGTTGTCACCTGATTTCGATATACCAGATATGCCAGTAAAAAGTAAATCAGCAAGAAGGGCAATATTAAAGGTGCCATAACCGAATAGGTGAAGCCAATGAGACCAAACAGCAAGACTCTTGGAACTTCAGTATGGTATGGAAAGGACACAAGACCATCAGATGAGTCTTCATGGTTTCTAAGAAGGTGTTTTTTAAGGAAATTGCAGAGGAGAGAAAAAGGTTGCATCACTTCACATGACAGACTTGCCCAACCTGATGTTAAAACATAAGTCACAAAGAAGCTAGCCTGCATGTATTCAGAAACCAAATTATAATCAACTATTTTGATGAGACCTTAAAAGCTTTTCATTTATGAGAATCCAATATAATAATAATAATAATAATAATAATAAGAGGGAGAAAATGGTAATATAATAAAGCCCTGATTGCATCTGTAATGCAACATACAAGATTTACACTCCCATAACTTGTGCGGAAGATTAGAACTCCTAGAAGCAATAGTTATATGCAAAACTGAATGCATCAGAACTAACAAAAACACATAGCCAATGCGTGCAAATGTAAATAAATTTTCTATGTTGGGGGAAGGAATGTATGAGTGTAACATTTCCAGAATTACAGAAAACTCACCTGATTTGGTATTGCTTTGGCAAGTTCTACAGGAATGTCTCCTACACTAGATAACATATTGAACGCAAAGAGAAAACCTCCTGATACATGATTAACAAAGAAAACATTCCAAATTGTGAAATACAAGATTTTCAAGCATGCACTCCTTTTCCTTCCACTATGAGAAACAGGCCCCTCCACTGATGAAAACAGCATCATTGTCGGTGGAACAGTATACAGAAACAATATTAAGATAACGCTTGGCAGGTAACCAGTCAGCACATGGTTTATAAGGTCCCTGCACAACAGCACAGGGTAAGATTGCAAGCAAACTTTCATATTTTAGAGTCTGCAATGTCCTATACTTTTATCTCCTTCTCAGTCCTCAATCATGTGTTCAAAAGAACTCAAAAAACTTGAAGTGCTACAAATGAATAGTTAAAATTAAGCTATTAACTAGATATAATATAATCATATTATCTGAGCCATGCTGATGACAGTTAGGCCAGACAACATAAGATGAGGCCTTTTCCTTTATGCATGCATGGACCTTAGTGAAGTAAGCTAGACCAGGAAAATTAAATACAATACTCTTGCTATGTTACCTATGTGCAGGAAAATGTAGAATGAGCACAATTGATGGATCAATAAAAGCTGCTATCAGAAACTAATTATGCACAAGAAAACAATGGTCTGTAGCTCAATTATCAGTGCTTAGTTGTAAGATTCACGTAATTTATATGCACCGAGATTCCCAACACGCATATATTACTGAACATACGACAGTTAGAAACTCATTGTCTTATTCTTTTAGTTGGAAAGAAGAGCAGAATCAACTGAATTTCACATATCAAAAGCATTGCTAAACACGACTATGGTCACATAAAACCATGTTAACCCGGAAAAAATCCAATACATGAAACATGCTAGGAGGAGATAGTAACAGGATTAAAAATAGAAACAAACCACCAGCTCAATCATTGAAACAATAGAGTACTTACTGTTTTAGAAACCCTCTCAGAAAAGGAAATGTTTGTGACAGCTTCTCTAGTTGAGTCAAGCCTTGTACAAAGGTCACTGGAGCAAGAAACAGAACCATGAAGACTATAGATGCCAGAAGAGTTGCTATCTTCCGGAGCCAAAGCTGTCTAAATGGTATACAGAGATTTGACCATAAAACATCATGTGGTTCTGGGGCCAATTCTGTCACCCATGACATGGGATTTGGTGATTGAAGCATCTGTGTGGCAACCACAGCAGCATAGCGGGTCTTGAAAATAACAAAAGCAGCAGAACGCTCCTGTATTGCAGCCAGGTAAAAAGAATTAGCTAACAAGCAGCCATTTTCGCCAAAGTTGCTGGCAAATACTATTGGTTTTCTAACCCCACACACACATAAATGTTAAAAAGTTATGACTAACAACTAAATAATAATAATAATATCAACAACAACATCTGTTCCTCCAATACTTAAAAATAGAAAATTACTCAACTCGAGTTGCAGAAGGAACACAGCTTATGCATTCACAATGAGTGACATAGTTTCCTAAAAAACATATGAAATTGCTTATATGGTTTGTGACCCCTATTACACCTTAATCTATGGGCTGAGGTGCAATGAATAGAATATATCAAGTAGTTACGGTAGGCATTCTGAAAACTGTTGTACGAAGCAGAGACAGAAACATGAGGGTGGGCAGAAAAACCACATATTTGAGCAATTACTCAGTATCTGTAAACTCCTAATAGGAGCCACCCGGGAATGCTAGTGAAGGGTGCACAAACAAATACTTCAGAAAAACTACTCCATGCTGAGAATGAGATGGATGCAACACCACAAGCTAAGGAACATGGGACAAAAATCAGACATAAAATAAGTGTCGATGCATAAATATTGGAGTTCAGTATTACTAGAATCAGCTTGTGCAAGATGTTTACATTATCTCTGGTGGCAAGATTCAAATTAGAATAACTGAAACTGTCCTTGACACTTTCTGGTTCATCAGTGAGGACCTTAAACGAAGTACTTCCTCCACACAGACAACATGGCTTTAAACTTGATTGGCCCTTGGGAGCAGCCTTAATCCTCATGCATATCTTTTCTGCATCAACCTGCAACAAAAGCATTGCCAAAAATTAAAAACATAAACGGAAATACTATAACATACCAAAATAGCATGAGGCTATTCATACAAGAGGAACAAAAGGGACAATCAAATGCCGAGCACAAAATTGTGTTGATATCAATTAGCACACTGAAAATCTGAAGACGTGGCCAAAATTAAAAACCATCTAGTTTGTATAAAATAATATAGCAGACAACATATCACCACTAAAATCAGGATGTCTAATTTAAGTATATTACTATAGTAAGATTGAACTTTAATTTGTTTCTAAATAATTTTTGGGTTGGTAATTCTCGACCCAACTCCATGAAACACCATTATGATTAAGAGAAGAGATATATATATAACACTAATTCTAGCATCTATTTTATACAAGAGAAAAACGCCTCAACAATACAAAGCAACAAATGGAGGCAAACTTGATCAGACACAGAAAAAAACTGGGTTTTATAAAAGAGAATAGCTATTAAGGAAAAGATCATTGAAGTTGAGGCATGGCAGCGTTACACAATGCATTCATGAACTTGGAAACAATTGAGTAAATGCGAGACATCATTAGTAAAGAAGGTATTACTGTGCAGTGTGCACAAAGCCAACATCTCTGACAATTTATGTTAATGACATTTAGAGAAGACTATGGAAACAATGACAACAATGACAAGAACATTATCTATAAAGTAGCAACAAAAGATTTGCCTTACAGCTTGCAGAATTAAGGCCTACATGGCTGAAAAGGGCAGGCTGGCCACAAATTGTGGAAGGAGGTTTTTTCCATCATTTTTTGCCAAGACAAACATCCACAAATTAGCTGGTTGAACATAAGATGACACAATTTTCTTCCTTTTTAAAGCACAAGTCTAGTTGGATCCTCACAACCATAGTTAGGGTGCTTAACCATTCTGAGAGGTATGGAAAACAATGAAGTATCACGAGGATGTGGCATTACAGTTGTGAATAATAGGATAAATACTTTTGAAAAAGTGAATAACCATCCTAAGCCATCAACCACCATGTGCAAATTTTAGAGAATATTGCACATAATAGAAACACAAATTCCAAGAAGAAAAAAGAAATGCTTGATACATTAGAAAAGGTAAACTATTTGATAAAACATGCAGGTAAAGCAAAACACTGAACTTTAACTAATTATGTAAACATACGAGATCATTTGAATCATATACGCACCATCAATTTTTGAACTAAACCACATCGATACACAATTTGATGAGACAAGTAGCTCGATGCATAATAATTTGTAAAGAATTTCTTCACAGAATTACTGTATGATTCTCCCACTGAATATGGAATTGAACGGACAAGAATGGTAAAATGACTTGGATTTGGAGGAGATGTTGTTATGTGTGCTAGCCTCATCTTGGTGATGCTTTTGTATTCCTGGAGAGAAGGGGGTGTTGTTAATAATCTTAACACATTGGTACACACAACTAGGTCACAAATAGATGCATATGCAATCAATTAAGAGAGAAATGGAAAGAATATGTATCATTCATTTCCTTACAAAGTAAAGAAGAACACAAGCTGAGCAGGATATGATATATAATGCGAGACAGTGTGCCCAAAGCCTGACATGGAATAAATCAAAATAGAGAAATGAATTAGCCATCGCAATTTGTGGTTTTAAAAAACAGTCAAGTCAATTAGTTAGACAGGCATAACAAATCCCACCGAGGAGAAGCAACAGTCAGCAAGATAACATCAAATTGAGATTTTATAGGAAAAACGATTTAAACTTTCTCACTAAATATTAAAAGGGAACTTCGCGGTCGCTCGCTTTGCAAATCAAAAAAAGGAAAAGGAAAGCAATAAATATACAAAGAGAGCAAATAAAGACAAGAGCAAATGAGAATCTCCATATAATTGTTCTAGAGTTCAAAATCAAATGAAAAGGAGTGGTTAGGTAGACCTTCAGGGCAAGCCATAAATCAAAACTAGATCAGAGCTAGTCAAATTTCTCGGTATGAACCAACACAGAGATGGCTTCACATTAGTATAAACCGAACCACTTTATAGTTTTCACTATAATGAGACATTAACAAAATAAAGCTCACGAGTAATACCATCTGGAGCCTTCTTTCACATTTGCAATTGTAAATACATTGAGGGACTCGGCATGGATATGCTTGTGTTTCATCTCCTGCCCATAATAATTCACTGGAAGCACCAGGAACAGACACGTAACAGCTGCAATAGAAAAGACTCTGATACTGTATACAACTCCAAAGAAATAACGTAAGTAGTTGCACAAATGCACAAAAGTAAAATAATTAAGAAGCCAAAATAATAATAGAAGGAAAAAGAAAAGCAGAAGCAGAAGCATCCATTTCGAATATGACCTCACCTGAAAACAAGTATCCTCTGGAAAACCACAGCATCAAGGCCACCAATGGCCAAGATTTCATTTTCTGTTGTTTCCCATGCCTTGACGATCCAACTGGGAGAGGGCACAAACCTTTCGAAGGAGAAATGATTTCTGCTATTTCTGTTGTTTAAAGAAGCAAGCCTCCGCCCGAAATACACAATCGTGTTGCTTGGTTGTTTTCTCAATATTGAATACAGTGAAAAAAGCAACACAGATAAACCTGTATTGATAGCGGCCGAAGTTAAAAGGGCACCAATGTCCATCTAATCTCCACTGTTTTTATCTGCCAAAATTAAAATCATCAATAATATTTTCAGGAGCAAGGGAATTCAAAGAATCTTCAACGAAATCCAAAGCAGATTTTCTCTTAAATCCGTTGGTGTTTCAATAACATTGCCTACTTTAACCAAAAATCACCCCACCCACATTATCATTTTAAACTAGCAAAAGAAAACACAAAGTAAATGATTGCTAATCAAATTGAAATATGTAAAATTGAAAATCAGGAACATGAACGTAAGGGGAAAAATGATAACAGAAACACTACCTGCCTTATTAGAATTATCAAGGAGACGCGGATGAAATTGCTCCCAAACGACGTATCAAAAGGGAAATCAAGAACGATAATGTGATGATTGTTTGTGTTGTCAAAGGCTTAAATGATGATGATGATGATGATGATGCCATTTGTCTCGCTTTTTGTTTTTGTTTTTTTTTCTTCGCTTTCACTTCACATAAACTCACACATGAATAAGAAAGAAATTAATAATTGCAGAGAAAGAAATTGAAATTCGAAAATCATGATAAAATGAAGCTGTCTTAGCTCTTAAATTTGTTTTTGATTAAATAACAAGGAATTTGGGTGAAGTCAGTTACTACACGCATGTGGGAGGGGAGGGAATGGCACGTTCTCCATTTAACAAAAGTTTCGGGAGAGAGCAACGGAACTGCCATGTGGCTGACAGAGAAATTGTGATAATATGTAACCGACCAAACAGCCTTTGTCTTTTTTCTTTTTTTGAAGCAAACTGTCATTGTTTCTGAAGTGCCTCTAAATACGCTGCACGCGATTCTTACGCGATTAACGAATGCTTCATGGCCCTTCGTACTTTGGATTTTTTTTTAAATTTTAGTAAAATAACATTATTTCAAAAAATACAAATAACATATTTTTATCATGTCATATTTTTAAAATATAATATTTATTAAATATTATTATTTTTAAACACAATAAAATAATTATCGCGCTTTAAAATTACAATATTTAAATATGTCGTGCTTTTAAAACGCGATAACTATCAATCGATTAAATACAGTTATATAACTGGTCGATCAATTCATATAAATACTATTATTTTATGAATATTTTAAATACAGCGATCAATATTTTAATAATTAATTCAATTTCATCCCTATCAAATTTTAAAATGACCCTACAAGTTTAGCGTCTTTTTCAATTTGATCCTTAGTCTTGAATATTTTCGATTTCATCCCTAATTGACCATCAAACTTTTAATTTCTTCAATTTCATCCCTGACTTTACTCAATTAGGTCTCTAAATCCACGCTCTTTTGGGGAAAAAGATTATTGGTCTTGAATTTCAATTTGGACCTTAATTGATCCTCAAACATTGATTTTCTTGCAATTTCGATCTTGATTTAACCTCATTAAGTATGAAAAAAATTAAAATTTTATCCTATAAAATTTCAATCTTCTCAATTAAGCCCGAATGAAGCTTCTAAACTTAATTTTTTTACCAATTAAATCCCTAATAAAATTAATTTGACCCATTAAAAACCTAATTAAGTCTTTGCAGTACTTAATTAATTCTTTAATTTGACCCAAATTAATTCTAAAATTTAATTAAACCTTTAATTGGGCTCATGGTTAAATCAAATTGACTTATTAAAAGCATAATTAAATCTTTAAACTTTATTATTATGTAAATTTATCCGATAATTATTTGATTTAACCTTGAATTTGCATTATCTTTCAATCTTGGATACAATTAGAATCCCAAATTTATCTAAAATTTCAACTTGGTTTCTCCATACATTTGAAACTCTTCTCAGTCTGCTCTTGCCAGGTTATCAATCTTTTTGTTATTATTACTTTTATTTTTTTTATTTTAAAAAAAAAGTTAATTTTGGGAGAACCCTAAAATTGGGTTATGATCACACTCATGCTTTGTAGAATTTATTTTGTTGCGATAAATATATTTTTATTCATGAAACTTTATATACATGGTTTTTTTTTCATATTTTTAGATTTACAAGTTAGTTTTATTTTTTTTTTCAATTTATTTGTTCAAGTTTAACAGGTTTTTTAATGTTTCTCTGGGCTTCTTGTAGCATTTTCAAGTTTCTTTTAAATCATTAAAAATTAATTTTTATTTGTTTAGGTTTGGAAAATTATTTTTGTTGTGGTAGTTACATGGGTATTTTCATCCAAAAATGAGAGAAGGGAATATAAAAAAAATCAAAGACGAGAGTGAAAAACTATTAAAAAAGCATTTGGAAAAATTCAACTTAAGGATAGATGTATAAAATATCCCAATATAAAGATGTATATATATTAATGAATTTTTAAGACATGGTTTATTTGATTTTGTATAGAAGATTTTGGTCGGTACTGTTAAACAACGTTTGCTTATTAAGAGAGCTAGAAAATAAATTATTTGATAACATATATATAGCAAGGAATTAAACGTGCAATTCAACCACTCCCACCCTTTTGTTTTTGGTACAATAGACATATAATTAAACAACAACCCCTCACCCAGCCAAATTTAAGTCCTCCCTGTCTTCTTCTTCTTCTTTTCGGGTAAGAAAGAAAAATTTTAATGTTCTATATCACAAACAAGATGCATGTATGAGTGATAATGTTTTTCCACAAGATATATTGGACCATGGCAAGGGATGGCGATATTGGACTAAACAACACCAAGCAATCCATCCATACACTAGAAGTAATTACCTTGGTTTTATTAACGGATTTTGTAAGTAATCAACTTTAACACGTTAAAATGTCTGCTCGTTCATATCCTTGCTAGCTATTAATATAGAAAAATTATGTTTTCACATCAGTGAACTTAATAACGGTCAGCTTCATGATTGTATGATAATATTTTGGAGAGCCACTTATAGATGATTGATCTTTGATCACAGACCATTTCCTGGTAGTTGTTGTCTACGAAGTTCTTGATACGTTTCATTGCAACTTTGAGAGTCCCTTCAGAGAGGTTTGCAAAGCAAATTCTGAACCAGCCAGGCTCCGAGCAATGGCAAGATGACCCAGGAGGGATGTTTAACCCAACGTCAAATAAAATCTTCTTCCAAAGCTCCTTTTCCGCTTCAAAGGTCTGAGAGCTTAAGAGATGTCTCATGTCCACCCAGCAGAACAAGCCGGCATTGCTTTTCAAACACTTGATTCCTGCGGATTGAAGGCCAGAAACAAGCATTTCTTTCCTCTTTCTTAGTCTCTTGCTATTTTTCTCCATGTAGTTGTTAGTGAATTTGCTTTCAGAAAGCATGCCCGAGAGTAGATACTGAGTTTGGGAAGAAATCAAACCAAAACTTGACATTTTGGTCGCGGCAGAAACTAATGTTTCATTGTTGGAGTAAATCATGCCAACTCGAAAACCTGGTAGGCCCAGATCCTTTGAGAGACTGTAAACAACGTGAATGCGGCTCCATATATCTGTATTTTCCAGGTGTCGGTCCATCAAGGCCTCTGTGATGCTTATAAACTTAGGACAGTCAAAAACTGTGCCTGAATAAATTTCATCACTTACTATATGAATATTTTTGGCCGTGCAAAAACTAATGAGGTGGTTAAGCTCATCGCGGGTCATTGTTGTCCCTAAGGGGTTTGAAGGATTCGTGATCAATACCCCCTTAACTTTCAAGTCAAGTCTCTGGGCTTCTTGATAAGATTTTTCTAATGCAGGCATGGTAATCTGAAAGTCGTTTGAACTTGAGCAATGTATTGGAACGATTTCAACTTCAGTCCGCCATCGAAGATCTCTATCAAATCTGCCTTATATAAAATCAATAAGAACAGAACATGATCATGATCATGTTATAAAGAAAGAAAGAAATGTATATATAGTTCGTGTTTTTTTCACTTCCAATTTAATTATTACCCTGGATAGTATGGCGTAGGGACAAGGAATGCATCGCCTCGTTCAGCAAGGCAAAACATTAGAGTCTCGTTAGCAGAAGTTGAACCAGCTGTGAGCACAAGCTTGTTGGGATCAAATTTTACTTTGTTTCCTCTTATTTCAGCCATAAACTTCACTATTGCCTAAATAAAACGAATGAGTTCGGGACAAGATCAGAGGTATGTGCATATATTTATATATATCCTGGCATATGATTTATGAACCCATGTTGATCTACATATACAAGGAAAAAGAAAGAAAGAAAAAGTGCAGTAATCGAAATTTACATTCTTGAAAGCAGGCAAGCCATGGTAGTCTTGAAAGAGAGCCAGTTCTTTGAATATCGATGCACCATTCTTCTTCAACCCAACCGCATCCGGATTTCTTGCTATCCAAGATTCAATAAGGTCAAAAGAAAGCTGCAAAAAATAAAGTTCACTGAAAAATTATAGAGGTTCTTTTTTTACTTTAAGCGGTAATTAAAATTGAGATACAAGAAG
>Ga0307507_10010058_pt1 | contig 12364 bp, 6 predicted proteins | sample 7_EM_MG_FD_207223 | JGI IMG/M metagenome (GOLD analysis project Ga0307507, IMG submission 207223) | Populus trichocarpa ectomycorrhiza microbial communities from riparian zone in the Pacific Northwest, United States - 7_EM | ecosystem: Host-associated > Plants > Roots > Unclassified | place... | reverse complement strand
AAGAATATGATTAGGGTCTGTGTTTGATTAGTTCAGATGGTATTCTAAGTGTATATTCAGAGCATGTGATGTTTTTTTTCACTTGGAAGTTCAGTTTCTCTTCTGTCAGAGAACCGGTATCATTTTGGAATGCAGAGCCTTAGATATTTATTGACAGTGGCTAGTATTTTGGCTTAAGTTTCTGGTTTTTCATCTTATCTATAAGTATATGTTTGATAATTTTCTATGCTCATTGCTTGATCTGTTTTTCTTGGGAGAGCATATGTTAATCAAAATGATGAACAATTCTGGGGAAGCTTATTTCATCCTTTCTGCCTTTAAATATGCATGCTTTTCACAAGTAGAGTGAATTAAGAGGCTTCTAGTCCGAGTAAAATGATGAACAACTTTTTAAACAAAACCTTTCTCTTTAAAAATAATATATCTGTTCTTTTTTTTTATTATTATTTTTAAAGGTCGATGTTAGGTATTATAATTTTTTTTTAATGTTGAATCTATTTGTTATATAATATACATCATTAAAATTGATAAGCAACTGAATGATAGTTAAATATTGGCTTCATTTGAGTTAATTTTACAAACATATAAGTTGTATTTGGTTATTATTTTAGTAAAAAAAAAAACAAAAATATATTTGATTAGATGAACAAAAACAAAAAAAAAAAAGTATCTGTAACAGTTTTATAATGAATCTCTCTAATTTTAAAACAAGAAAGATACTAGACATATCCCATACATCCCAATTGCATTCATTTTTTTTTTAATTATTATTATTTTTTTGTTGAAATTAATTCTCTCTGAATTCAACCCCAACAAAAATATTCTAAGTTTGCAATGAAAACACGTTGAATTAAGCGTCCAAGAAGGGAACATATAATGGGGAATTCCACGAAGGCCGACATCAAAAAGTTGAACTAGTTTTTGCCAATGTAGAGCTCTTAGATTTGATTTATTATTTGTTTTAACCACTTTTATCAAATTAAATAATTTAATCAACATCCACATTTTCTTAATGTGGGTATCTTATCTAGTTTTTACCTAGACCATGTGATTTAACCATGGAGGTTGACTACTACAAGGGCTTGCTCTTCTATATTCTGTTCTTGAACAATGAACTTGAAAATCACAATCACCTCAAACCATGTGCTACACGCACGGCTTCTGTCCTTGCACCATATTTTCCACAATGTCGGTGTCTTGTTCGTTGAAACCGGAGAGGTTAGTCCTCAACAATTGGCAAATATTATAGTTAAGATGAAAGGTTTTGTAGTTATCCATGGATGACTAATCTTGACCTTATAACGGTCAGAATTATTGGTGTTTTTTTAATGTCTCTTTACAAAGTGAAGTTGCTAGCTATCCACCGTCCTGTCCATTATTAATTCTTAAAACGAAATGAAATTGAATGTGATTTCCTTGGATTTTTCTTCACCGTCTACAGTAATGAGAAAATGAAGAAGAATAAACACACACGAAACATGTTTGACAAAATGCCAGAAAGGAGAGAGATTTCCTAAAGGTATTTTCTCGAACTTTTTTTCCTTTCATATAATGGAGCTGGAATAGTGAGCATTTATAGCCAACATTACATGACCAAATCATAACAAACAATTACAAGATTAAATCTCAGCTGTACACGCCATCATTTTCTGATGCGCACAACAATTCTAGAGGATCACATAAATGGGATTCTGTTATTTTCATCCAGAGGCGTCCTGGCATGTTGAATTGGTGCTGGCATGGTCCAGTGCCTCAATGGTCCCCCTCGAGTCAAGTTACACGTGGGAGATAGTAAGAGCCGAGCGAAGTAGGTTGAATCGAATCGGAGAGATAGTGGCTTTGTCAGGATGTCTGCCACTTGATCTTTGCTTGAAACAAATGCAACTTTAAGTGTTTTGGCTGCAACCCTTTCTCTTACAAAATGAAAACCAAGCTCAACATGTTTAGTTCTAGAATGTAATAGTTCTAGAATGTAATACAGGATTGACGGACGGACAGATAAGTAGCACCTAAATTGTCGCACCACAAAGAAGATGGTGGATCAACTAAGAAGATAACTAATTCTTTTAGCAGTGACTGAATCCAAAGGATTTCACAGGTGGTGATCGCCACTACCTTGTATTCAGCCTCTGTTGAAGATCTAGCTATGGTGGGTTGCTTCTTAGAGCCCCAAGAAATGAGGTGCGAGCCAAAATAGACACAAAAACCACCCGTTGAGTTGATTTGCGGTCATCTGGACACCCTGCCCAATCGGCATCTGAGAAAGCAGTAAGTTTAAACGTAGAAGATGAGGAAAAGTAGAGACCAAGGTTAGACGAGTGATGAAGATAGCGTAAAATACGCTTGACAGCCTGTCAATGAGAGAGACACGTGGATAATGCATGAACTGATAGACTTTGTTGATGGCAAAGGAAAGATCAGGCCGCGTAAAGGAAAGGTACTGGAGGGTCCTCAAACGAAGGCCGATCGATAGCAGAGAGTTTGACTGTGGAACACATAGGAGTAGACAGGACTGGTTTAGACTTGTGCATGTCTGTCTTGTGTAATAAATCAACAATAAAAATGTTATGGTCATATCATATTCTACTTGAAGAATTTTTAATTAATTAAAAACAGTTTGCCATTTGATATTTGTTTTTATTTTATTTTAACTATGGTGTTCGTGTTAATTTACGTATATCTCAACTAATCTCTAGAGATCCTAAAGTTATTAATTAGATAAATTTTCAGTGATTCTAAAATTTTGATACTCGAATTAGTGATTTTTGAAGAGCAAATTCAAAACATGATCACTAACTCACAATGATATGTGCATGGGAAAAAACAATTTATATGCTATATATTCTATTCTTCATATTAATTTGGTCAAATAATGGTTTTACACATTTATAACCAGACGAAATTGAATGTTCGAGGTAGATGGCATGCAATTATTGAGACAGTTCATTAAAGTTGCAGTGCAATATATTCTAGTCTTTTCTTATTTTTTTTCTCCCCTCAACTTCTTAATCCTTGCTTTTTTTTTTCTTCTTTAATTTAAATAATCAAGTTACTCAGTTTTTCGCATACTCAAACTAATTTTGTTTTTATCAGATTAAGTTGGTAATTTAAAGGTTAAATTTATTAACTCATCACAACTTTCAACAACATTTATGATATTTATATATATAACTAATTGTTGATATGGAATGTGTTAATAATATGTTTGTGGATAAGATAGATAATGAAGCTCATTGCACATATTTCGTTAGAAAACTTTATAGGCCTAGTCTACAGGGAGATCGTGTCGCTGTAATAAACCAGCCAAGGTCCGGAAAACTTTTAAATTAGATTTAGAAGATAATTTCTTCTAGTTAATTTACTCTCTCTCTCTCTCTCTCTATATATATATATATATATATATTCTAGTCAGGAGTTTCATTTTTCAACTAGTCCGTGAATACTTTGGAAATCTTGAACTTTGAAACACGTTTTCCCACTGGAATATATATATATATATATATTAAATATTAAATGACTTGACTCCGGCAGGTGTTATATTAAATTGAAGTTAAGAATTAATCAACTGGAACAACTGGTAATCCAGATAGACATGGATTTTACATGCATCAAGCTGGCGACGCTGAGAAAGATTGCACATAACTCTCAGAATCTGCCTTTGAAAAGAGGGGCATGGAGTCCTGAAGAAGATCAGAAGTTGATAGCTTATATTAACAGACATGGCATTCGGAATTGGATTGAGATGCCGAAAGCTGCCGGTAAGGAACAAATAGTACTCATCTTTAGTTGAATTTCAAATATTTCACCAAAGAAAATGGCGACAGTGAGGTTTCATTGCTTTGTTCTCCGATTTCTCTTAGGTTTGTTAAGGTCAGGGAAGAGTTGCAGGCTACGTTGGATGAACTACTTGAGGCCGGATATAAAGCGTGGAAACTTCAGCATGGAAGAAGTGGAAACCATACTCAAGCTGCATGGGATTCTTGGAAATAGGTAAATTAAGTACTCTAAAATATGGATATTCTTCGTTAGGGCAAGATTTGTTCCTCAAATTCCATTTCTTACTGCTTCATCTTGGGTGATCTATTTCACAAGTTCCACTTACCTAGTTCCCCTTGAACAATTATTAAACACAATATGACAAGTTAGATGCATGATTTCATGCAAAATCACAATAATGATTCACAAGTACCTATAGAAATTAAATTGAAAACTAACCAATATTTTATTAAAAAAAAATTATTGGACACTTTTTTTTTCCTTATTTGAAAAACAATGAAAAACTTATATTGAAAAACTAAAGAATCTATAAAATGTGTTTTTCAAACCAGTGCAAATACGGAAACCTAAAAACCTAGTTTTTTTAGTTTTCTAGATGAAAAAATATTGCATTTAAACCGAAAGTTCCAGTGTTTTTTTTTTATTTAACTCCATTTTTTTATTTGTTTTATATCATTTTCCAAGCTTTCCAATATCACTTATTTTCTGCACTTCTTAAAGACCATATTTAATGTAGGTAACTATAGGTTCAATCTCTCACAACCATGAGGTGTGCACTTTTTGAAGACAAAGTTCCTCCACCTTCTGAGTGGTGAGATAATTCCTGTTGATCCAACAACCCTATAGACAGGGGGCTTCCATGAATATTACTCAAATATATACTCGAGCTACTTCAAAATTCTCACCTCACTACTAACAGCTTCTTTTAATTTACTATGATTTACAAGTATGATGTATTTCAAGGTTTTTATTTTCTCGATCATCAGGAAGAACAATAATTCAGAGCTTCTACATAAGTTCAATGATTTTACTTTCTTTCACCTGTCTCAGATGGTCTGCAATTGCAGCAAAATTACCTGGAAGAACAGATAATGAGATAAAAAATTTCTGGAACACCCGCTTGAAGAAAAATTACGTAAAGAATAATATCAATACTGCAGCGCAAGCACCGAAACTGCAAGGAACACAAACATCCACAGCAGAATTCAAGAAAAGGAAGTTATCTGAAAATATTGACGTTCCACTTCCCACTGCTCCAAAAATATTGAAGCCAGAAGACTCGGAGGGCTCACCGAAGCTGCCTATCAGTTATTTTTCTTCAAGCTTTAATCTTGTGAATGATCTCATAATTAATGAAAATCAGATCATAGAAGAGAACGTTGGATTACTTGAATCAAATGGAGAACAATGTTTATGGGGTCCGCAATTTTCAACTGAAGGTCAAACATGCATGGTGGAGGATTATGGAGATACCTGCACAGTTGAAATGTGGGTCCAAGAACTATTGCATGGAGTCTAGCTATATCTACGTCTCTGTGGTTATACATGGTATTCTGGTATTTATATATGCTATTTTTATTAATTTTACACCAAGGACATTTTCTAATATGCTTTTTATGCCAAAATTACGTTTTTTTTTTCGTTGTTAGGTATTAAGCAGGCTCCTATCATATTGACATTGATTTATGGAAATTTCTTTTTCGAAGTTTCTACGGGTGTATGAACATAAATGTTTTTTTTTTTTTTTAATAATTGGCCAACATTTTAGTAATTCACACACACACATATATGTTAGGTTTAGGTTTAGAGATTTAACTTCAAATTCTTTATGCCCCCACAACGAACATATATAATCGTGTTAATTTGTTGCTGGATATAAATCTAGTAATATAAGCAACAGATTTGAGGTTATTGGCGTTGTGGTGATCATCTTTCAGAAGTGGGATCTCTTTTATGGTAGAAAAAAAAAGAAATATTTTGTTTTTTATCAGTTAAAAATAAATATAGTTGTCATCTTTTATTTTGGTTACTATGAACCTTAACTAATCTTAGAGTCTCGATAAGAAAATTAGTTGTATATAGGGAGAACATATCACTCATAGTAAATCTCACTTAAAATAAGCTGCATTGTTTATTTGTCTGATATAAACTAATGTATTTTTATGTTTTCTAGTTGTTAGTCTGTCTAAGATTTTAAAAAAATCTTTCTCGGTAAAAAGATCCTTAAACCATAACCGTTCTCATGCCAAAACATAAAAATAAACTAAACTGTCTTTTTATTTAATATTGAGAATACGTCTTCACATATAAGTTTTTATAATCTCGGATACTAACAGAAAATGAAATAAAGTTTTTGGTGTTTTTGAAATGTAGACCAATTTCTAATGGTTTTAATAAATTAGTTATTAAATCTAAAAATATATGCAAAATAAAAAGATTATTTTTTTTTATGATTTTTTAATATGATAAAACATGTAAGTATAATTTATTTTTGAGAGACTTGACCATATACAAATTAAAATAAAAAAATGTATTTTTGAAAGAAAGATTTTTGTTATTTTTGTATGGAAAAAACCTGATTTATTTAATAATAAAAAAGCGACTCGCATGTAGATTACAATTTCAAATATTAAATATGAGAGGCTAAAAAAAATAAGGAATTGAAAATTAATGGCAAGATGATCAAAAAATTTTGTTAGTCAATGTAGACCATTGCTTTTTTTGTTAGTCAATGGAATTCATTAAAGCATCAAAGAACAAAGCCACAGTGAAAAGAACTTAACAAGAAATAAATTCTCGTCCTTTGAAATTATAATTTTTTAATACTACAAGCTTGACATGCAATCAAGTCGACTATGCTTTTAAAGATTTTTCTTCACCAAGTACGGTTATTAATTCAACATCACGAGACAAATTTAAGTTCAAACTTGGGGTGGGTACTGTTTCTCGTCTTAGTCAAATTTCTTATGCTAGCTTGTGGCTCATAGGTAGATTTTTTTTCATTTTTGCTACTAGGAATAATTGCTAGGTTAGGGATGTTGGGGGCAACGTTCGTGTTATACAGTAAAATGATATTAAGAATAATTATTAATATTCTTTGAATGGTTAGGATTTTTTGAATCATTAGGTTTTTTAAAACAATTTAGAATTATTATTAACTCTATTTCGATATAATAAAAAATAAAATTTTTTTGTTCTTGTAAATATAGATACATTTTAAATTGATTATAGTTTTTGTCCTATTAATTATAATATTCATTAATAATTGCTACAATTGTTTTACAACTATTAGTGTTACTATAACAACTTGTTAATTTTAAAACGAAGAATAAAATGATGGCCGATAGGAAACATGTTCCAAGGAAATCTTTAATGCAAATTAGTACATGGTAATGTTGCAGTCCAGGCATCATGGAGCATCTTTACTGTCAGGATTGACTATGCTCAGCTCTTTCTTTCTTACTCCCATAAAGAGAAATCTCATAGCTGTAAAGCATTACAGACTTTTGCGAAGCTCTTTAATAGAAAAAAAAAAAAAAAAAAAAAGGTTCCATATTCTGACTGGTGAGAAGTCATGTTGACAACTTTAAATTAGTATACAACCTATAACCTATGTTTTACATTGAATCACCAAAAATATTTGCATTTCAATTGCATCCCTCGAGGTTCAAAGATTTCCAATTCAGACACTTTGTCCTTATCCATCTTAGAAGTGCATTCACCATAAATTTTTCATTTCCTACCATTTTTATTTTTACGTAATTTTATTTTTATGTATTAGAGTTATGATATGCAATTTTTTAAATTATTATAATCTTGTAAATAAAAATATATAAAAAATATTAAATAGGAAAAATATAGTGTAATAAAAAAATGTCTTTTTTCCTAATAAAAAAATACAAGAGAATACAAGGATCTATATATATATAGAGTGAAAGAAATTTTACCTTTTAAAATATTTAAACGAAATAGCAATAAAAAAAAATGTCTAAACCATATAACAAATATAATATGGAAAAACATACATTCTCTGTATTTTGTTTTATTCTATACTCATCACTAAATAAAAATAAAAATAGGAAATTTTATGACTAATTTACCATACCAAACACAAACCAGTCTTGTCTTCAGTATCCCACCTCGTATTATTTCGTCTTTACTCTCTTGTCCCTTCTATCACGTGTGTCATTTCAAGCAGAGTCTATAGGACCTTGTTCATTGGATCAAATCATTTATTCTATCTTATAAATTGAATGCATCAATCGATTATATATAATCAGTTTCATGTAAAAATTGATGTTTGCTGCCAAGTTTCAGTGGCCACGATGATGGTCCCATTTGGTTGGTAGATGGCTCGAAAGTGGATGTATAGTAGGATCTCATCACTTTAAGGCACCTGCCCAGTTGAATGATATGCCTGTTAGATTTATTGTTACTATATAAACAAAAACAAAAAGGGAAAAAGAAAAAATACAAAAAAATTGAAAAATTTTGAAAACAAATATACCAGTGGGAAGAGTATATCAAAACGCCTAAAAAATCGCTAAAGACTGGTTGAGAAATCAAATATTGAAAAATTTAATAATATATTTTTTACTGTTGAAGATCTTATTGGCAAAGAAAATTCAGTTTGAGGAGAGAAATTCAAAATTAAAATTTTAAGGACTTAATTAGAATTTTCAAGGTTTAATTGAATTTATTGAGGGCTTAATTGCAAGAAAAATTGATTTTTTAAAGTCAATTTAGGCTTTAATTGGAAGAAATTAAATTATAGGGGTCAAAATGCAATTTTTAAGAGTTAATTTAATCAAATCAGGAGCTCAATTGCATAAATATTTAAGTTTAATGGGCAATTAGGGACTTGATTGAAAAAAATCCAAAATCAAGGACCAAACTAGAAAATACACGTGAATGTAGGGGTTGAAATTGAGTAAATCAGGGGCCAAATTGAAAAAAATTGAAGTTTGTTGATCAATTGAGGGTCCGAATGCACAAATTCATAACAAAGGATCAAAATAAAAAAAACGGTCAACTTAGGGGCTGACAATTGAGTTTGGCGAGGGTGAAATTACAAGAAATTAAAAATTTAGAGGTAATTAAGGGTACACGTGCCATAATTGGAAGAACAAGGACATAATTGGAATTTGCTAAATCCTAAATTAAAAAACCTAATCTCACACAGATAATGCGTCATTCAGACTTAAAAAAGAGAAGGTGAGTGACATGTTGTTCGATTGACTTGGCCTTTGTTTTTTATAGTTTTAGTTGATCGAGTTGGCAACTTCAAATCATTGAATGTGGAGCTAAGACCTTCAAATTGAGCAATGTTTGATTTAAATAATAGGTGCGCATCACCTCTACCAACTTCAGGTGGTCTTAAGCGATGATGATATCAGAATTGCTCTGATGAAGCCTCGAAAGTGGGCAACTTAGTCAACCAGGACTGAAATACAATTAACAAACCAACTTTCTTTTCATGTGTTCACATTCAAATGCTTCTCATGAGTTCTTATCAAGAGTCTACAACCCTTCCCTTAAAATCAAAAGGTCAAGAATGGATTGAAAATTCCCTAAAAAAGGGAAGGGGTAAAAAAAAAGGAGGAGAAAAGGATAGGAAAGAAAAAAATATTAATCTATTAGCATAAAAAAAAGGGTTTAGAAACTTAAGAAAATGATACCAAGTTTAGGAGAGGCAAAAGTTTTCAAAAGAAAACAAAAGGAGAGAGTAGCTGTTTTAGGTATTCTTCTAATCCAAAAACAGGCTCTTGTGGCCTGTGTTAGTTGTTTTTTATTTGTTTTTGTTAAATATTTATATTTACAAACATAGAAAAGAGATTTGAAATGTTTAATAAATGATGTTGTGTTCCCCTCTTTGTTGTTGTGTTTTTCATTTAATGATGTTATTTTTGAAGTTTTTTTTATTTATATTTAAGTTTGTTTTTGACCATATAATGTTGTTTTAGTTTGTGTTTTTTACCTAACTTATGCATGTTAATGTAAAGGTGTTTACCCTAGCTTTGTTATGCCTGTTCATGCACAAAATGGGTTCAAAAAACCAAATTTTAATCCATGTTGCATGAACATATAGGCTGTGTTAAGTTGTTGTCTTTTGGATTTGGTACCTCAAGCTTGATTTTGGTGTTTTGATGTTTTTTTATTAGTGTTTTGAATTCAAATATGTTTGTGTATGTCAGTATGACTTGTTGGGATAAAAAAAGCATGTTTTAGAAGCCAAAAGTACCTATTTCTAGGCTGGAAAATACCTACCTTTGCTGGGTTTTTGTTGGGTTTTTAAGAAATGTTTTTTGTGTTCTTGAAAAGAACATTATCTTAGACCCTTGATTTGGATCAATTTTGGTCCATTTCTTTGTCTAGAACACTTCTTTGGACATGATTAACAAATAATCTAGTGTTTATTTGCATCAATAACATGTTTATAATAGATTTTAATTCTTTGGTTGCGGTTTTGAACTAAAACCCATTTTGATAAAATTGTACATTTTAAGTGAAAATTAAAGTGATCAAATGCTGGATTATTGTTTTTGCATGATTTCCAACATGTATGTGTTTTTGTTTTGACCACATCTAGTCTATGTTGGGTTGCATATTGTTGGGTTTCATGTCGGTTTAAGGGGGGTTCTTCGTGTTCTTCCCAATAACATTACATTAGCTACATGATGTGGACCAATTTTGGTCCATTTCTTTGCCCAAAACACTTTTCGGACACGATTAATAAATAATCTAGTGTTTATTTGTCTCATTAACATGTTTGCAATAGATTTTAATCTTTGGGTTTCGGTTTTGAACCAAAATCTATTTTGACAAAATTGAGAATTTTAAGCGAAAATTGATGTGATTGGGTGCTAGATTATTGTTACTTGCATGATTTCTAACATGTATGTGCTTTTTTGTTTTGTTTTGCCAAATATGGTCTGTGTTGGGTTCCATGTTGATGGGTTTCATTTCGGTTTCTAGGGTGTTCTTCGTTGTTCTTTATTTTTTTGTGCGTTTGATCTGTTTTGTTTGATTTTTTTTTTGAGTTTTTGGCAAGTAATCTGTTTTTGTTTTTTTTTTTGCTTTGGTTTTGTTTTTAGGTCAAACCAAGATTGTTTGTTCGATTTATGATTAAACCAAGGATTTCAAGTCATCCCAGTCGAGTTAACCCGGTCGGGTTGGGTCGGGTCAAAAAAATATAGGTTAAAGGGTTTATACCCTGTTTTCTTTGCAATTTTTTTTTGTTAAGAGTCTTTCAGTTTAAAGGTGTGTTTGTCGAACACTCTTTAGGCCTATTTTAGTTAGTTTTTACATAACAAAACCAAAAAAATAATAAAACATTTTATATATATATATTGCATATGATAAAAAATCCTAAATTTATGTGAGCATTTTTTTCTAAGAAAATTTAAAACACTTTGGTATATTTTTTTTTAAACAAACAATGCATGTATTTTACAACAAGTTTGTAAAATTTCAAAGGATTTTGGCTTATATTTAAAAATTATTTTAGGCAAGAAAATATTATTCACTTTTAACATAAGATAAAGAACTTAAAAGGGATTAATATCCAAAATATTATTACGGATAATAATTTTATTACTCATTTTAATATAAGTATGAAAAACCCGTATGAGGTTAATATCCAAAATATTATTGTGAATAATGCAACTCATTTAATTTTAATATAAGGATAAAATTCGCAAGGGGTTTTATCTGAAATATTATTTGGAATGACGTGGTAGCAAATTCTAGTTTTACCCCGAAAGAAGTCTCAACAATAATTTATAGACATCATCAGACCATAGCAAACAAATTAAAAACACATGTAACTTACCTTAGATAAGACGTATTAGAAGTGTTAATACATTTTCTTTACGCAATCAGTTCTTTTACCCAAACTATAAGACCAGTTATGGTTCCTAGTAATCAAAATACCATGTGACGACTCTCATTCCCTTTTTTATACTAATAAAGGACAAGGATTCCTTATCCCTTTTCTTTACGTAATCAGTTCTTTTACTCGAACTCTAAGATCAGTTAGAGTTCCTAGTAATCAAAATATCATGTGACGACTCTCATTTCCTTTTTATACTAATAAAGAATAAGGATTCCTTATCCCTTTCACCCACATAATTCCCGACTATCCTGGCCTGGAAACGTGATTGTCATGACGCTACACACGTGCGACAAGAGACCCTGAATTTGGAAGTGAATCCAGCTGTTTTAAGGTAGAATTTGTAGTAGTCTAGGCATATATTCTCAAGCGTCATGAGACCCTGAAAAATATTCCAAATAACTATATCAGAATCTGCCTTGAAAGAGCCGCATGGTGTCCTGGAGATTGGAAGTCAATATACTAGCTTATATTGAGACTTGTGGAATTACAAATATTATTTCAGAGTAGAAGCAAAATTACTGAATTTAACGTCCAACCTTTATATATATATATATATATATTCAATTTACCTCATTTGAGTATTTATTATCTTAATTTCATTTAAAACCATTGATTTGTTTCGATCAGACTTTGCATCTTTCGTTTTTGTTCCAACAAGCCCTTATATCTTTCATTATCCAATTAGCCTCTGCA
>Ga0307507_10010057_pt1 | contig 12364 bp, 7 predicted proteins | sample 7_EM_MG_FD_207223 | JGI IMG/M metagenome (GOLD analysis project Ga0307507, IMG submission 207223) | Populus trichocarpa ectomycorrhiza microbial communities from riparian zone in the Pacific Northwest, United States - 7_EM | ecosystem: Host-associated > Plants > Roots > Unclassified | place... | reverse complement strand
CAATAACTTAAAAAAACAGCAGCAACAAAAGAAAGAAAGAACGCAGAGAGCAGAAGTATTTATCTTGCTTGTGATTGATTTGATGCAACTGCCTTCTACTATTTTTTACCACCAAATTGAAAAAAAACAAAACAAAAAACAAAAACAAAATGATCTTACCTCCTTACCACATGGTTCGGCCCTTCTTCGGGTGAGCCGAGGTGACCATGGCCCAAAATCGAACCCAACGGCTCCTGTCTCCTAGTCAAAAGTGATACAGGTACTGGCAATCGATGCGGGACGGCCACCGAAGACCAGTGGTCCGTCCCGCTAGGAGACCGTGACTTTTTGGCAGAATCAGGGTCACCAGACGGCGAATTTGGTCGGTCGGTTAAATTCCAGCCAAGGTCCTGCTCGCTGACAGGCCTAGGCTTCCTCTGCCGTTCCATCTTCTTGAGCATAAAAGATTGGCCACGGTTAATCCAGGAAGTACCAGCAGTGTTACTGTAGTTGTTGCTGTTATCTTTTGTGGAAGAAACAGAGGGAGATGATGGCATAGAAGAGGAGGGAGTTTTTGAAAAGAAAGGCATTTGGGAGGCTTGGAGAGGAAGGAAATGAAAGTGCCTGAAAGCTTCATGTGACCGATGTAGTAATCGTTCCGAGAGGCACTTCTTAGGTTACTTCGTCGTTGTTGCTACACCAACCTTTTTGTCAAAACTGAGGATTTGCGGGGATATTAGGATCTGACTTGCCGAGTTTAAACTCTGTTTTGGGTTTTAAAAGTCAAGTCTGCCCGTACATATAAAATATGTTTGGCTGAGCGTTTTTTTATTAATTAAAATTTTATTTTTTAATTAAAAATTAAAATTTTTAATTTTTTTAATCATGCTTTCAAACACTTTATGTATTTTATGTAATATTTGAAAATATAAATATTTTTGTATATATTTTTATATTAATATATCAAAATAAATTGAGAAATATAAATTTAATATTATTTTAATTTAAAAAAGCAAGTTTAACTATAAAAACAAATACTCTTTTTGTAGATTTTAAACAAGACATTCATATTCAAATTAATATTTCTAGAATAATTAATTATAGTGATCATTATTATTAAACTTAGGTTAATTTGAATGGTTGGTTTTAAAAATTTATGATTCTGAATTTAATTGATAGTTGAGTTGATCTATCCATGTCAAATTCAAAAAGATTTTTTCATTTAAAAAAAACAATATTGTTTGAACAGTAAATTAATTAGATAATTCATTGACTGAGTCTTTTTTAATAAGCCATCGAGATACATCTAACACTTTTATTTTATATTCGAGTCCAACTTAATAACATAAATAAAACCAAACATAAGTCAAACATCGAAAAACACGAGGTTGAAACTCTAGTAACCGAGCTTTGCTTGCATAGTAAGAGGGTGATTGGGAGGGAGTGTGTCGGTAGTTGTTTTTTAAATAATTTTTTGTGTTAAAATATATGTTAATGATATTTTTTATTTTTAAAAAATTATTTTTAACACCAGCACATTAAAACGATCCAAAACATACAAATCATATTAAATTTTAATAAAAACAAATTAATTTTTTTAAAAATACAGTTTACATCAATGTGCTGGGGAATTGGGATCGGTAAACACGGCATTTCTGTACCTACAAAGGTCAGCAGCCGACGTGGCTCACGAAATGGACTCTGAGAGAGATGGACTTGAGGGAGAGGAGAGATAGACTTAAATTTCTTTTACTTCGTAAGAGTAGTTAATTCCTTGTTTCTTTAAGTAATTAATTGAGAGTGACTTCTTATTATATGATATTGAATAGAAAAAACTATATGGTTGACAAAGTCTGTGATGCACCACGGCAAAATTAAAGGTGGTTGTTCCAGGATTTGCTTTTGCTACTTCTTCGAGTCCTTTCCTGGCATTTCTCTGCAAACTACATACATTTAAATCTCTCTATAAATTAATACCAGGAAGATTTAATTAATTAATCAATCAATCAAGATATTATTTAATCAAGATATCATTTAAATTTTAAATTTAAGTTGAAATCAAATAAAATTTGATAAATCTATTTTTAACGGATCTAAAAAAATCACTCGACCCTCCTTCCTTGAGCATGCCTTGAGTGGGGGCATGATAGTGTATCAAGCTTAGTCACGCCAGACCCAGCAGTCTGCCAAGCCCCGGCACGCTAGGTCCGGTGTCAGCCACACCCAGACGCTATTGAGCTTGGTAGTGTGTCAAGCCCCTTACACGTTTATGGGAATGCGCATCCTCCCTTAAAACGCCCAAGAGAATGATCATCCTCTCTTGGTATGCCCAAGGGAATGAGGTAATGTGGGTCTGGCAAACATGTGAACCTGATAGTCCGCCAAGTCCAAGATAATGATCATCCTCTCTTGGCACACGCGGTAAAATGATCATTCTCCATTGGCACGCTCAAGAAAATGAGATAATATGGATATGACAAACATGTCACACCTAAAGTACTTGGACTTGACAGTCAACCAAGTCCAAGGTAACGGTTGTCTGACAAACATGTCAAACCCAAGGTAATTGGACTTGGCAGTTAGTTAAGTTCAAGGGAATGATCATCCTCCCTTGGCATGTTGGTCTAGCAAACATGTCAGACCCGAGACACTTGAGTCCAAGTGAATAATCATCCTCCCTTGGCACGTCTAAAGTAATGACCAACCTTCCTGGTTCTAGCCCCGGAGAAGAACTCAACTTCATTGGGTTTAGGTACATTTGACGTTTTGAACCCTAATCTCACTACGCCTTTTATGTGTAAAAAAGTCCCACACCATATTCCTATAAAATATTAATACAGATGTAAGGGATGTTTATCTTTCATTAAATAATATCAGGGTAAGATTACACTTATACTCTTCTTTTCACAAAAGGACAAGACTCATGATTTATGAATACACAATGAGACTTTTAAAACAAAGGTTCACAATCTTCATTCTCTACTGCATGTATGTTTTTAGAACATTTCTCTCTAGAACATTCTTGTATTTTCTCTCTTTAAAAATATACTTATTAAAGCATTGGAGAATCTTTACCTTTATCAAAAAAGATCTTTTACAAGTATTAGTCACAAGCCATCTTGCTCTACTAAGTATGAGTTATCAACTACCTTGATTAGGAAGAATAGATGAGATTGATAGGAGTAATTAATTAACTAATTATTCAACCTGGATATTCTATTACAAGACTAATTTCTAGAGCTTCATCAATAATATTATTTAATTGAGATTATTCCGTACATGTTCTAGATTATTTGTCATTACTTATATAGTTTCTTCATCAACAATAAAACTATAAAGAAATAATTGCTTTATTACCCTTGTTGTTGCCCCTGTTAATAAAAATGAAGTCCTGAAGTAAGATATACTCCTTGGATTCTCGTCCCTTTACTTTTCCAAAAAAATAAAATCATTATCTCAAGTTGATGTAAGATTTTGTTCACTCGAACCACAATTTCAATCTCGATAAGTTAGTTTCGATGCCCTACTTTTGTTTGTTCATCAGGAAAGCAATGACACAGTAGTTTCTTACCTTTTTGTCAATTTATTCAAGGTGCATAATGAAGCGCCTGGAGGGATGGTGTGGAAAGATTCATGGTAGTTGAAAGCCAGCTCACTACATTGAAATGTATCAAGTAATTTAGGGATATGCCTTTGAATCTCGGAATCTAATTGCACTATTGCTGGTCCCGAGTAGGTGCTTGGTTGATCGTTTCAAACTGTGTTTAGTTTTGTTTCAAAAATATATTTGTTTTTTTTAAAATATTAAATTAATTTTTTTAATTTTTTTTAAATGATTTTGATTTGTCCATGTAAAAAATAATATGAAAACAATATTTTAAAATAAAAAATATTTTTGAAAAATACTCTAGTTATGTGCATAAAGAAAAATCCTTCAAAATTTTTAGTTTTTCTTACAAGATTTTTAGTTATTGTTTTAATTTAATTTTAAATCCTTCAAAGAAAAATATTCATGAAATTTATACTATTCCTTTGATAATTTCTTTAATTAAACATATTAACAAAAAGAACTTATGCAGTTCTTATTCATGCCTATATTGTTAATTTCTATCACTTATAATTGAAATTAAAAATCCTATGAATAAAATATTTATAGATAATATAATCGTAATGCTTCTATATGTTATCATACAAAAAAAAATTAAAATATTCATGGATAAAACTATTGTAATCGATTTTTATTTTTTAAAAAAAATTGTGTTAGAAGTGCTTATAAAAAAATACAACAAATATGGGCCTACAACGGCCCGTCATTTTTCACTAAATTCAAGCCCCAGGCAATAGCCCCCTGACCCTAAATCTCCAAAGGCCCAAACTCTAATCCCTCTTTCTTCCACTTTAAATTGTACTAAACATTAAAACGCATCGGATATTAACCGTAGATGCCAACACTTTCCACGTATACACAAATCATTATGAATGATTTTTTGTTTATTTTTTAACAATTTATTTTAGCAATCAAAGTTTTATTTTAACGATTTAATTCTAATTCAAAACCAGTTGTTCATTATCTCTAAGTCTCATCATCTCTGAGTCAATGATAAAATTAGAAGAATAAAGACTCAAACAAAAAAATATATCAAATATTAATAACGTACTAGAAATTCCAGGAAAGATACACTTTGATTATTTAACTTTTAAAATAACACAAATTATATAATTTATGTGCCTTAATTGTTTTCAAGTTTAATCTTAGTATAAAAAATCATTTTTGTTATTTTTTTAGTTTCTATTGAGAGATGAGAGAGAGAAAGGTCACCGGATTCAGGTGATAGAAAGAAAAAAATATCATTGACATCGATTTATATCACTAAAACTATCAATGTTTGTGTCAAATAGTTCCATTTAACGAGTAAAGTTCAAATCAGCTGTTTTTTTTACATGTAAAATTCATGAGAAAACATATCTGAGCTCATTTTGATTTTTAGTTTCGAGTTGATTTTGATTTTTAAGATGTTTTTTTTTGAATTTTTGAGACCTTTAATGCATTTATAATGGTACCAAAGGTGTTTTGGGTAAAAAAAATTGATTGAAAAACCATCTTTTATAAAAAAAAAAAACTTAAACCTTGATTCTTCAGATACTATAATAATCGTAATCTGGGCAAATCAGACGATATATCATATTATTTTTTTTCAAAAAAATTAGACAGACGACATATTATCCTCTCCAGTTGCAACAAAAAAAAAAAGAGTCTAGTGGCGCGGGTTGCTAGGGCAAGCCCGAGCATGGGCCCTGATGAAATGAGTCGAGCGTAATAATGTCTTGCCTTTGTTTTTTTTTTTAATATTATTTTCTAATTTTTTTTTTAAATTAATCCTTTTTTTATATGGTTCTCTTCTCTATTTTTTTAAGAGTTTTTATAATTTATCTATATTTTTTTTTAATCTCTTGTATAGATGAATTTTATTTTTTAGAATATTTTTATTTTATTTTCAGTTAATATTTGTAATAAGTGCAGCCATACATAGTGTTTTTTTTTAATTTTATTCAATTAATTTAATTTATATATTTATTTTTATTATCTTTTGATTGAATAAAAATATTATTTTAATAAAAAAATTTAGCAAATACAACTGAGTAAGTGTTCTGTCTTACGAGATTAAATATTTTAATTTATATTTGTCTCTTAATTTTTTTTATTTTTATTTTTAGTTATCGTTTATATTTTTTATTAATTAACATATAATTTTTTATTTATTTAATTACATGTATAATTTTTTTTTAATTTTCACTTAAAAACCTTGTGAATATATAAACATGTTAAAAAAATTTATATATAATTGTTTTTATTTGATAGAAAAATATCTTACCCACGTCAAAATACGAGTTAAGTATGTAGTTACAATTAACCCTAATTGTTAGATTGTTAGGGTTTTTAAACCAGACACTCGGAAACCCCCCCCGCCAAACTCCTCCCTTCAAATACCGCCTAAAAATCCCCTCTTCATCTTCGGAAAATACCTAACCAGAAACAACACATCGCCTAATAGCTCTAACCACACTTTGAATGCATGATTAATCCGTACCGTATCGGGTTCCTGATTAGGAACCTGTCCCGATTTTCACTTCAAAGACTCGCTCCCTTCTCTTCATCGTCTGCTGCAAACCTTAGATTTTCGAATTCCTCTACGGATGAAGACGAGTTAGACGAAATCAATGATAGCGCAGTTTATCGACACACTATCTCAACCCAGCGGCCGTCCACCGTAGAATGGAAACCGAGCTTGGTGAATTTGGTTAGATTTATCGGTACAGTGGATCGGTCCCCGGTAATCTACAAAACTAAAGGCGGTGGATTTGGTTGTTACACTCTACTCTACGCAAGAGATCCACATGATTCGAATCGCTGGTTCAGGTCAGCTTTTAAAGGAAAGTTTGTTACTTGTTAAGCATATTTTGTGTCCCTTTAACTAAGAGTTAGGTTTTGTGAACAGGATTCTAGTGGAGACGTGGTGTGAAATGGCGAAAATGTGCATTCAACATGTAAAGCCAAACGATATTATCTATGTTTCGGGTCATTTAGAATCTTACCTCAGTTTTGACAGGACTGGAAATCCAAGTTCCAGTTACAAGGTACGTAATTTGAATTGTATTAGATTTTCGATGTGTCCACACTCACTGTTAGTTTGCTTTGATACATCATTTAAACCTTTGATTAGTGCATGGAACTGTTAATGATTTATGATTAGTTATGGTGTGGTTAATTTTTTTTCCCTGCGTATAAGAAGATCAACACAGATACAACAGAGTAAAGGTAGAGTAATGTGCACTTAAATTAAATGTTTTAAAGGAACGATGATGGTGGTGTCTACTGATATTGAATTGATTATACCAGGCAGTATTAAACATTTTTATGTTTCTGAAGGGATTGAACCATACCAGTAGATTTCTATTCTAAACACTTTGATGAGTCAGCATAGAGATTAGCAAACACAGTCACACACCCTTACATATGTGAGTACAGAATGATTTTTTTTTATATGCATGTATAGATAATTGCAAATGAATTGTGTTACATTGCACAACATAATCAACGGTCAGACTGCCAAAGCCTTGAGGAACCAGAGTCAGAGACCTGCCTAAAATTCAAGGAACCAGAATCAAGTGCTTGTCAAAAATACACTGAGCCATATTCAGGAGGTATGATTTTTTCTTTCATGCATTGCAGCTTATTTTCAAGCAAAGCCTATCTCCCACTCACCCGGCTGCTGCACAATACACAGCTGCATTGAAGGTTACAAATGGCTTGTAGTTCAATTAACAAGGGAGATGGTTTAGTTAGGTTGTTTCTTAACACATGACTTCCAAGTCTTTGGCATATCTAGGTGTCTGTCACTTGAAAGCTTGGAATTTATTGTTAGCTCATTTATTATTTTGTCTACTAATTTGTTGAGTTGCTAATGCTAGCATGTTCAACTAAGCTACACACATTCACACTCATATGAAGTTGCCTGATCTGACTGCCTTAGTGTGTGGGGATTAAGAATCAAAACACATATATGAAGTTACCTGATCTGACTGCATTAGTGTGGGGGGACTAAGGAACGTACTGTTTGGTTGGGCTGGCCATGGTTTCTTATATGATGAATAGCAGTGACTGATTTAACTTTGTTTTACTCATTTTATTTTGTTCTCTCTTCCCATGCTTTATACATTTTTATCTCTTGTAACAAATTCAGCTGGAACTGGCATGGAAAAGGACAAAAACCATCTTTGCTTATGGAAAGCATTTTTCAGCAGCCCACATGAGTGGTGGGATAACAGGAAATTTAAGAAAAATTCAAAGTTACCTGATTTTAAGCACAAGATTAGTGGTGATGCTCTGTGGTTGAGACCAGATGATCCACTGTGGATCAAAACAAAACTTCAATTGCTTGATTGGAAAGCGGGAGAACATTGTGAAGAGGAAAGGCACAAAAACCACCTTTACTTGTGGCAAGTGTTCTTCGCCAGCCCGCATGAATGGTGGGATAACAGGAAAAATAAGAAAAACTCAGCGTCTCCAGATTTTAAGCACAAGGATACTGGTGAAGCTCTTTGGTTGAGTCCTAATGATCCCCCTTGGGTAAAAAGACAAATCCAATTGCTTGATTTAAACATGGCTGTACAGCACCAAGAGAGAGGTGCAGGTTCTCGTGTCTCTCATTGGGTGTATGATGACTGAAAGTATACGTGCAGGACCTTGAAAGAGGAAGGCGTGTGGTACTGGAGATTTACTGCAGGAGAGCTTGTGCGTGCATTCGTATACCTCTTGCGTTCTGGTGTATATTAGGTAAATACTATATTGTACGTTAACACAATCACCACCTGTATTTTTAGTTGAAATGGCGTTAACCACACCTGATATTAAAATTTCAGAGTGGTCAAATGTGATGAAAAACATGAAACAGGATCGATTATTGTAAATACAGTAAAACTAAGGGGTGATCAATGTATCTTCCCCATCATTACTTGTATACTAAAACGAGCGGGTTTTAATTGTATTTTTGTTACTCTGCCATTTTTTTTTAATTTGGTCCTCAAACTTTGTTTTTGGGCGATTAAGTCCTATTTAAGGAGCAATTGTTTTCAAATTCTTATGAAAGGGTAGGATTGAAAGAGGGGGGATTGAAATGAAAAATGTGGCAAACATGGGTGACATATTATAAGTTTCAAAAACAATCACTTTGGTTTTCCAACTTAAATAATCACGTAAATTATACAATTGTGGCCCCTCAAAATTTTTCTAATTTTATTTTGGTATCGAGGTTTATTTTTGTTATTTTTTGGTCTCTGGTTAAGAGAGGAGAGAGAGAGGAGTTGCTGGATTTCGACTGAAAAGAAAAGCTTGTTGTTGGCATTGATTTAGGCTACTAAAATGAAAGATTTTTGTGTCAAATTATTTAATTTGAAGTGGGGAGTTCATATTAGGTGTTTTTGCACCTTAAAAGTTTGTGAAAAAATAGATTTGAGCTCGAGTTGATTTTTTGTTTCGGGTTGAGTTTAGTTTTCTGGGTGGTTTTTTAAGGCTATGAATGAATTTGTCATGGTTTCTAGGGTGTTTTGGGTAAAAAATGGATTGCAAAAAAGGTTTTTCAATAAAAAAAGTATAGACTCTGATTTTCCAGCTACCACAATGACCAGAATCTGGGCAAAATTGGCGACATGTTATCTGTCTTGACAGGTGATGTGTTATTTGTTGCTGGCATGACTGCTAGACTCAAACACTTTGGATTTGGCATGGTTGTCCAATATATTGGGTCTGACATGGCTGTCAGACCCAAGACGCCTGGGTCTGACATGGTTACCATAAAAATATAACTTTAAAGAATGCAATTGAAAATAGATAAAGTGACGTGACCGGTTAAAAAATTAAAAACTAGAAAAATAGAAAAAACCTCATCTCTTTTATTTTGTTCAGAAGACCTCTTTTAAATAATATTGATTTTTTTTTATTATGCATTTAATTTTTGAAGAGGTTTTTCTGGTTCATCTATGATTTTGTTTTAATCTTTTATACAGATAAAAATATATTTTTTAAAAATAAAAAATATTTATTTTCATATGATATTTTTTATAAGTGTAGTCTTACATGTTATTCCTTTTGTCCTTTTATTTTATTCAATCAATTTAATGTTTTATTTTTCAAGATTAAATATCTTGATTTATATTTGTCTCTTGGTTTTTCAAGTTTTATTTTTATGTGTCATTAATAATTTTTTATTTATTTATTAGTACACATAACTCTTAGTTTATTTGATTACATGTATGCATCAACTTTTTAATTTGTTACATTTTTTGAACTACAAAAATACATTGAAATACTTGCATATATATATTTTTTTATGAAAAATAAAAATACTTGACTCGCGGCGGAGCGTGGGTCACGTAGCTAGTTTTTTACTATCACCTGCTATGGTGGTTCATTGTTCATATACTTTAGTTTTTTCTTTAAAAAAAAAATTTTGTTTTTAATTCTACGTTTAAAATATTTTCTTTTAATTTTATTTTTTAATTTTGAGTTTGTCATCATAAGTTCTATTGATTTACTTTCTATAAGGATATTTTTGCATTATTAAACAAAAATCCTTGCATTTGGTTAGTTGATGCTCAATTTTTATAAGCGTTTATTTTTGTTATCGTATCATTAAATAAAAAATAATTTTAAAAAACAAAGTTTTTAAAACTAGTAGAGTCTATAATACATGTCACAAGTTTTGTGAGTTAAATTATGAAGCCTGAGTTTCAATATGTCACTATTTTAATATTAAAAAATATATCATCTTAAATTTTTTAAGGCTAAATCATATTTTCACTGATCGTCTATGTTATTTTTGAATCTATCAAGTCAACGAAGTTATCTAGAGTCAACTTTTATGTGAGTTAATTTTAAACACTAGCTAAACAAGGAGTTGGGTTGAAAAGTTTCAAAGTTAACCTTTTGGGTTGAGTTTAATAACAATACAAAATATTTTTTTTTTAAAAAAAATCTCATCTTCCAATTATTTTTCTTTCAATTGAATCATTCTTGGCTTTTTTTTTGTTATTATTAATTTTATTCGAAGTCTCAAATTAGCATATCAACATTTGGTTGATATTTAATTTTTCAAGTGTCTATTTTTGTTATCACTTCATTAAGTAAAAAATAGTTTAAAAAATAAAGTTGTTAAACTCGGTAGAGTTCATGATCTGGGTTATGAGTTTGACTTGTTAAACTGTGAAATTGGGGTCATTATAACATATCAATGTCTCAATATAAAAAAAACATCATCTTGAAATTTCTTTTAAAATCAAATCATGTTTTTTACCGTTCATTCAGATTGTATTTGGATTTGTCGAGTTGACCGACTCACGTCGAGGAAATTCTCATACAATTTAATTTGAAATCAAGCTAGGTAAGAAGTTGAGTTAGAAGTTTTTAAAGTTAACCTGCCGGATCGGATTTAATAACAATACCAAATAATTATTTGTGACGTGGATATTTTTTAGGTTAAGAAAAATAAAATTAATTTAACTTACAACGCAACGCAAGTCAGGAACCTAGTAATTGTCTATATAATAAAAAATGAAGTGTTTGTAATACTATATTACTATTTCAGTATGTGTTTGGCACCATAGTAGTTTTGTGATTACAGTTTTAAAAAAATAGGTTTAAGGAAACAATTTTAATCGTAATTTTAAAAAACCAGGTTTTAAAAAATAAATATTTAGTTGAAACTACTAAGAAATTGATTTTTTGCATGCAAAATAAATAAAATATAAAAAATAATTTATTATCAATCCAATAATAAAAGATAAAATTAAATAAAAATCCTACTTTAAATAATAAAATTAAAAAAATAATAATAATTAAAAGAAAACAATTCACTTTAACCAACAATCATTATCACAGAAACTACATAGAAAGACTTGAATCTCACATGGTTTGCTTTTTTACTGAAATCAATTATCGGGGCTTGATTGATTATTTCACTTGCCAAACAAAACGGTCTGCCCAAATAAGTCTCCGCACCGTCCGAATGATGATTAATACATTGAAAGTAAGCTGGCATTGCCAGTACATGTTGCCATGAGGTCTATAATGTCAATCGCACCGATCGATTTGTCAACAAATTCGAAGGCATTGACTGAAACATTGACCGCAATTTGTCTCCAAACGTGAAGGCTTAAACAAGGTGCAGCAAAGACCTTTCCGAACCGGCGGGCAAATGTAACGCCCTCAAAGTCTCCGATCCAAAGCACTCCATCCTCATCGATCTGGTCTTGGATCCTCCAACCTCGACGGACACACGTAGTTCCTTTGTAGTCTCTGGCCCATGATTGAGAGAGTTTAATGCATTGACTCGGTTGTTTTCTGAGTCAACGAGGCTTTCATGAATCAATAAATTTAATATATTTTTAAATAAATAATATTTTGAAAATAATCACTATAACAATACAAAATATTATATAAGTCTATCATGCATTTTATTTTTCAATTATATATATATAAAAAAAACTTGAGTGGAAAGAGAAAACACACCACAATACCTCATCAACTATCCTATATTTTGATGCAAGAAAACTTTCTCCTATCAAGATACTACCAGAAACACGTGCGGGGAAGTTTCCTCCTAAAAAATACTCCTAGGTTGTGTGATGATGATTTGTAATGTTAAATGATTTTTTTTCTTTTCTTCAAAATAGCCATTTTTTAGAATTTTATTCAGATTTATTAAACCAACCTTTACAAGGCAAATGGATTGGGAGGGTTATTCCATTTTTTTTAAATAAATATATTAAAATAATATTGTTTTTAATAAAAAAAAAATTAGCAATTCTTTTATCGAGATTGAACTGGGTC
>Ga0307507_10010056_pt1 | contig 12364 bp, 4 predicted proteins | sample 7_EM_MG_FD_207223 | JGI IMG/M metagenome (GOLD analysis project Ga0307507, IMG submission 207223) | Populus trichocarpa ectomycorrhiza microbial communities from riparian zone in the Pacific Northwest, United States - 7_EM | ecosystem: Host-associated > Plants > Roots > Unclassified | place... | reverse complement strand
AAAAATTAAATTTAAAAATAAGGTATATTAATGCTCTCGTATTTACTGCTAGCTAATAAATATAAAAACCAGTTTAATTTTAGACCCAATTCTATATACAGGATACTTTAAGGAATCTAAATAATCCAAATCCTTCCTGCCCTAACCAGGTCTAGTACCTGCCTGCCTGCCTGCCTACCTACCTGCGTCGCGATCGATCAAGGAGACGAGGGGAAGGCTCTCGCAGAGGTTACAAATCGTCAATTGGCGGTGTTCCCGATAATCCGCCGGCCGTGTACTGATTTCCTAACTAGGCCTAGTGCCTGCCTGTCCTGCCTGTCCTGCCTGTCCTGCCTGTCCTACCTGTCTGACCGTCCTACCTGTCTGTGCCTACCTGTCTGTGCCTACCTGTCCGTGCCTACCTGTCTGTGCCCACCTGTCTGTGCCTACCTGTCGGTGCCTACCTGTCGGTGCCTACCTGTCTGTGCCTGCCTGTCGTGCCTACTTGTCTATGCCTACCTGTCTGTGCCTGTAATTCGGGGGAGAGGTCGGCCCGATCGAAGGCTCTGCTTGATTCGATTGCGATTGATTGTATTGACTCGAATCGTTCTCTATGGGCGTTCGCTGGCTGTACGTTTGAACGGTGGTCGTTTGGGGTGCCTCCCTAAGAGGCCTCGATTCGATTTGATTCGGTAATAGGGTGATATTGAGGCTCTGGTTCGATTCGATCGATCGATTGAATTGATCGTGGTGTTCGCTGGCTGGTCGTTCAAACGATTATCGTCTGGCTCTGGCGACGGTCGTATGGTTCTGGCGACGGTCCTCTCCTACCTGCCTACCTACCTACCTGCCTGCCTACTTACCTACCTGTCTGCCTACTTACCTACCTGTCTGCCTACTTACCTACCTGTCTGCCTACCTACCTACCTACCTACCTACCTACCTGTCTGCCTACCTACCTGCCTACCTGCCTACCTACCTACCTACCTGCCTGCCTGCCTGCGTCAGTGTCTGGTTCAATTCGGGGGTGGAGTCGGCCTGATCGAAGGCTCTGATTGATTCGAATCGTTCTCTATGGCCGTTCGCTGGCTGTACATTCGAACGGTAGTCATCTGGGGTGCCTCCCTAGGAGGCCTTGATTCGATTTGGTGACGGGCCGATATCAAAGCTCTGGTTCAATTCGATCGATCAATTAATTGAATCGTTCGTGGTGTTTGCTGGCTGGTCGTTTGAACGGTCGTCGTCTGGTTCTGGCAACGGTCGTCTGGTTCTGGCGACGGTCGTCTGGTTCTGGCGACGGTCGTCTGGTTCTGGCGACGGTCGTCTGGTTCTGGCGACGGTCCTCTGCTGGCTGCCGTTCTAATGCCTCCTAAGGTAGGGAGGATGTAAGGAAGGGTAAAAAATAAGGTGGCTATAAAGGGGTAACTTGGCAGAGGCACGTGTCGGCTATCGGGAACATAGCGGGGACCCGATAGTAATGTGTGTTATGCGGAGCTTCGTGTAGAGCCTCCGTATGCAGAGCTTCGCGCAGAGCCTCGTGCAGAGCCTTTGTAGTACGTAGGCTTTGTGTAGAGCTTCGTATAGAGTTTTGCGCAGAGCTTCGTGTAGAGCTTCGTATAGAGCTTTATGCAGAGCTTCATGCAGAGCCTCTATACGTAGAGCTTTGTGTAGAACTTCGTGTAGAACTTCGTGTAGAACTTCGTGTAGAACTTCGTGTAGAGCTTCGTGTAGAGCTTCGTGTAGAACTTCGTGTAGAACTTCGTGTAGAACTTCGTGTAGAACTTCGTGTAGAGCTTCGTGTAGAGCTTCGTGTAGAGCTTCGTGTAGAGCTTCGTGTAGAGCTTCGTGTAGAGCTTCGTGCAGAGCTTCGTGTAGAGCTTCGTGTAGAGCTTCGTGTAGAGCTTCGTGTAGAGCTTCGTGTAGAGCTTCGTGTAGAGCTTCGTGTAGAGCTTCGTGTAGAGCTTCGTGCAGAGCTTCGTGTAGAGCTTCGTGTAGAGCTTCGTGCAGAGCTTCGTGTAGAGCTTCGTGTAGAGCTTCGTGCAGAGCTTCGTGTAGGGCTTCGTGTAGAGCCTCGTGCAGAGCCTTAGTGTTGCTTGAGGGGTGTGCATAGGGTGTTGCTTTGGGGGGGGGTGTTGGGAGGGGTGTCGCTCCTGCCAGGAACCTGACAGGACGATAGTGACAGCATCCTTATTAGGGCCTATTACCCTCTAAGGGAATCCCCCAACAAGCTATGTATAATTTAGATAATAATTACTATAATTTCTATAATAAACAAGGATATTACTATAGTTCTACTAGAGTCCGCCTAGAAAATCTAGCCGTTAAAGGGCTAGAAGTTCGACCTACTTAAACTATAGATAATAACTATATGCAGTATTTTATTAATACATTTCATATAGAGGGCAGCAATAATCTTAATCTAAAGCACCGGGTGAAAGCCTTAATTTATAATAAAGATATTAGTAATATCTTATAGGCGTCAGAGATAACAGTAGAAGAATTTATATAGTATATTAACACACTAAAGACACTTTTCTATGGAGATAGATTATTTATTTATCTAGAAGGTAGGCACCGAATTAAGGCAGCAAAGCGATTTTTTAATACTAAAGAGAGGTAGTGGGCAGTGGACTTCTATTCCTTTAGTCAGTTCCTAAATAATAACTAAGAAATATCTAACTAGGTATAGATCTCCCTAATATCTATAAAGACGCTTTTTAAACCGACTATTTCTATTCCTATCCCTTCTATAATGGCGATATTTATTGCAACTTACGCTATTATAAGTCTTGTAATAACAGATAGTATAATATTTGGATTAATCGGCTTTCACTTAGTAAGAGAAAAGATATATAAATATTAACTAAAAGGAAGGATCAGTTGTTAAGGCGAGCTTTTAATAGTCTAATAGAGTTTATTGGCCTCTAGGCAACGTTTAAAATAGAAACCTTATACTATATCCTAATAATAAAATATGACGAGGTATTACATATTTCCTATATAGCTAAAAGCTAGCTAATCTGTATTAGGAGCTTGTCTATTATCTAGAATATATTTAAATAACTTATTTAGACATCCTTAGAGAACTTCACCCGTATTATCTAGACTTAAGAACTATTTATCTAATGCAACTACTAGCTCCTATATACTTAAAATATAACTAGAAAGAGATTGAATTACAAATAAAAAACGGACAGTTATTTCCTATGGTAAGAGATAGATATAGCAGAAGAGGAATATACTAATACATTATAAATATTAAGGGACGCATTCTTTCGCTCCTATTGTTTATAGAAGATATTAAGTATCTAAAGGCTTCGGTAAAGGCTTTAAAGTCCCTATTTCCTATAAATATTAATAAAACTCTCCGGTCCAGCATATATAAAAGCTATTTACGCAATACTAGGGCAAAAATTAAGCTAGCCAAAGGCTCTTTTTACACTATCAAAGTATCTTAAACTGTTGCATTTTCTATTGCGTATAAAACGATATAGCTAGCTACTATATGTTACTGTCCACAGCTAACCAGAATCCCTTACCTTAAGGATAAAGGAGAGTTAAAACTAGAGTCAGTTATCAGCGAATATATATAGTCTCTATTTGCCAGTCTTGCATTTAAGCAAGGTTATATATTGCTAAAGATAATTAAACTTCAAAAAGAGAGTTCTAACCAGCAGATTGTTTATTATTTTCTTAAAAACTACTTCCCAGAAAAGCGCTATCGCATTAAGCCACGAATTAAAATTATTAAATAAAAAATTTGCAATGCTATAAAGGACATTATAGCCCATAGTATATAAAAACCCCTCCCATTACTTACCTAAGATACATGAAAGTACCCTATAACTCACCTTTATGGATATCCTTTTAATAAATCTTATTAAATCGACCAAGAATATCTTTATTTAAGATATATTTATAGGCTAGTAGAAAGGGAGCCAGAGTTGTATATTAGCTTATTTACAGTTAAAAGAGATATTTATTTCTCCATCTTTAGCTACCTAATAGCGGAGGTAGAACTTCTTGCATTATTCTTAGAACTTTCCGGTAATACTAATACAAGTACATTTTCCCTATTATATTTATCCTTTAAAGTCTCTAATGCTTTCTCCAATTTACTATCTATCTCTAGCTTACCCTAGCTTACTTTACTTAACTTAGGCAAACTAAAGTAAGCGCTAAAATAAGAGTAAAAGCAAGAGTAAAAGTAAAAGCAAGAGTAAGAGCAAAAGCAAGAGTAAGAGTAAGAGTAAGAGTAAGAGCAAGAGTAAAAGCAAGAGTAAGAGCAAGTACTAGAGCCAGGGCCGGAGCTAAAGCAGGTGCTAGAGCTAGAGTAGGTACTAGAGCTAGAGCAGGTGCTAGAGCTAGAATAGATACCAGAGCTAGAGCAGGTGCTAAAGCTAGAGTAGATGCTAGAGCTAGAGCAAGTGCTAAAGTAAAAGTAAGAGTAAGAGCGGGTGCTGGGGCCGTAGTAGGGGTGGGTGCTAGACTAACTAGGGGTATTACCATAGCGGCCAAGATACCCTTTAGAGATATAGAATATTGCCGATCTGTTAGAATAAGAAGTAACCTACTGGCCTTTCCTGTTCCTATAACTAGACCGATAGAATAATCTAGCAAAAGCTATCCAGCTATTTCCTATCATTTTCTATTTATAGGAAAGAAATATTTATCTTTTCCTAAATAATAAAGGTATAAGAAATATAGCACTTCCTTATATACTTTCCGCGCTTAATTACAAATATTTCTTTGCCTTAATAAAAAGGAATAAAGTTAGTACTATAGATACTGAAATAATACGTGCGCTACAATATAGAATAGTCTTATTTGGCCCTGCAGGTGGTACAGTGTGTTTAATTAATACAGTTAAAAAAAGAAAAGAGGTTGAATTTTTATTAAACTGTCTTAGTACTTATAACCTTAAGAGCTTTATACAATCCTAGATAGTTAACCCCGCAATAAGATTAAAGTAGGACTTAAGTAGTCTTAGTATAAAATATATAAAGGATATACCTTTTAATACATTCCATAACTTAGAGTTTAAATCTAATTACATAATATCTGCCAAGAGAGTAATAATAATCGGGTATTTATATTACCTTAATTACGTATCCAGAAATATTATCATTAATAAGTTTCTTGCTATTGTGTGTCTTACTATCTACTTAATAAACTAAATAATATTAGAAGGAGTAAATGTAAATATAAAATCTAACTACAATAAATATAGGCCTTAATATAGGCCTATATTGGTACGGAAACCAAAGTAATGGAGACCGACCAAAAGCGGAATAAAGGAAGTCTGCTTATATAAGCAGGAAACGCATATAGAGGACTCTTCTAGAGCCATTATTACTACTTTCTATTACCTATTACTAACTAAGTGGCAATATCGACCTAGTGGCGATTAAGTAACAGTTACTAAATTGTCGTCAGCGTCGTTATTAGTCTTTTACCTCTACCCTATATATATAGAGAGCTTCTAAAGCCAGCTTCAATTAATAGAGTTCTTTTTAATAACTTATCCGTCTAATAAGAGAGCCTTCTTAAGAGAGCCTTATTTATTTCATTCCTAGACCTTTGTTTAAGGTTTAACCGCGCATTAAATATAGAGGAAATAATGGACCTATCTACTCGCCTTTTTGCAATTTGACTAAAACGCGTCCAACAGCCTTAGCATCTTGCTATAAGGGTACTACGTATAAGAGATACCCTAAGGCTATCTGGGACGCCAGTGGCATTCTTAGCCCGCTAACTAATAGATTACTAAAGGCAAGCATTCTAGCTATATATAGCTTATTGCAAGGCTAGTGTGCATAGGCATACAAAAACTCAGTATTAATTGTTTAAATACATGCACTGCCAATTAATATTTAACTGAATAATAAAGGTGGGGCACTGGGAACCCGTTTCGCTAGCCACTATACTACAACTAAAGAATTCCAGACCAAATTTAGGACGTCTTAATATATTTAAGTAGAGCTCTGGTTATTTAAGGGGTGGGCTATATATTAGTTAAGTTCCTAGTAATATATTAGGTAGCTAATTAATCTTACGTTTACCGGGGCTACTACCTTAGACTTAGCCACCTCCTTAAATCCTTAGGGCCGTCGCTGACGTATTTACACTTACTCCTTATTGTAACCACACTAATGACTTTAGCTTAATGTTACGGCGCTAGTGGAAAACGGTAGATCTTAGCAGACGTGGATTATGGTAGACGCGAGTCACGTGACTCAAGGACCGCATAAAATATTAAGCGGCGCTGTTATTCTTCTTCTTCCTTTCTCTAGCTTTGGATCCTCGTTTATAGACTACCAATTATACAGGCTTACGCGTCCCTCTTGCCGTGCTTGTGCCTCAATTAACTGAGTCGCTAATATTATCTAAAGCTTAACTACTCTTTCTTCCTAAGAAGGAACTCAAATATATCTATAAAGGACATAGAATAGAACCCTAAGGACATCACTAGGACTATAAGGACAGGACAGACCCCTAAGAGCTAAAAGAACACAAACAGAACGCGAAACCTAAGAATAGGACACGCACGGACTAGAACCCCTAGAAAATAAACAAACACCAAAAATTACCTAATATCCCTACCACCATGCCAAGAAATACAGCAGCTGGCAAAGCCGCTATAGGACCCGCAAATACCTCTAATAGTAAAACAGTCGCCGTCTCAACCCCCTAGAAAGAGCTCGCAGCAGCTAATACTAAAATTAAACGGCTTTAAGAGCTGCTTAAAACTAGAGATACCCCTACACCTAGTAAGGAGTTATTAGATACCTAGAGACTTGCTATAGTCCTTAAGACCCTAGCCCAACGTATAGTATCAGTATTATTGCGGTCCGCAAAGGTTGCGGACCCCCTATTGCTTATAAACGGAACTAACCCTATATTTAATAATTGGAAGCTTTAACTGCAAGACAAGCTTAAAGTTAATATAGACCACTTCCCTACTACCTAAGCTAAAATGGCCTACGTCTTTGGCCGTACTGGCGGGGACGTATAAACGCATCTACGTCCGTAATACGCCTAGGACTTAGCAGACCCCTTCCTTTCTAAAGAAGAGATAGTTAACCACCTATCTTCCATTTATAAGGCCCCTTTAAGACACAGAACGCCCGCCTTAATTACAAAGCTCTTAATATAAAGACAACGGAGACCTTTTTAGCCTTCTAGACCCGCTTTCTGCACCTAGCCGGCTAAGCCTAAATTCCCTATAAAGACCTAATGCTAGACTTCTTTAATAAGCTTACCCTAGATCTACAGCGCGCCGTACTACTAGTTTTTACTACTATATAGACGCTAAAGGTACTTACGGACCACTGCCTAGCTATTAACTAAGGCCTCTGTTAAATTAAGGCATAATCTAAGCGGTATAAAGCTAGAAACTCTCTAAACCAAACTATAAGCACTTTACAAACGACCTATAACACCCTAGCATGATCTGTAACTCCTACAGCACCAGCCGTACAGCCCGCTATTAATTTAGCAGCTAGCCGTGCAGCTAGTCCTGCTATAGGTCCAGCGCATACTTGGCCTATATACAATAACCCCTATAAACAGGCCCTTAGTAATTAAGGAGCTTGCTTTTTATATGGCTAGAAAGACCACTTTATAAAGGATTGCCAGACGAAGGCAAAAATGGGCGAGGTTCTGTTAATTTAGGAGGACAGTATAGAGTTAGAAAAAGAGGAACCCTAGAGGAAGACTCCTCTCTAGGGTTAAAAGGGATTAATATATTATATATTAATCTAGGTTAGCTAGTTAATAGAAGAAGCTGCACTATCCCTTATACCTTATTCTGTAATGGATATTAAGTTTTAACCTCTGCTTTGGCTAACTCTAAAGTAAATGCCTTTGCCTTAATAGACACCTAGTATGCTATAAGGCTGGCTAACTTTTTAAATATACCCCTTAAAGAACTGCCCAAACCAATTCCTATTCGCGGGTATAACGGACGGATAGAACCACCTATTATAACTATTTTACGGATTCACCTCCGTGTAAATAGATAAAGGTAGTATAACGTCCCCTTTCTTATTACAGACCTAGGAAGCCACGACATAATCTTAAAAAAAAAATAGCTAGCCTATTTAGGCTTACAGCTTAATGTATAGAGTAGACGGCTTATCTAGCCCAAAACCCTACCCCTAATACCCTCTTTTATAAAGGAAATTAGCATTATAATAGAAAACCTTATACGGCTATAGATAGACACCGTTTACTAGGCCGATGCTATACGTAGGGACTAGGCTTTTAAAAAGAATGTATAGCTTAACCCGCAACAGATCTGTATACTACGCCGCCCCTAGACTACCTATGTTATGCCACCCGCACTAGAGATTAAAAAAGTTAGTAAAAAGCTAGCGGAGCTCCCCATAGGGAACTTAGGCCCTATATAGCCACAAAGAATAGTAAGGAGTATTAGACGCTATACTAAATATATAAACCAAAGGGATAACTTGTAGAAAATGGAATAGGAGCTAAGAAAGATCATAAACCCTAGGCCGCAAAATACGGCCTAATAATAGTCTATAAAGAAACCTATAGACCTCCTACCAGTTAATATCTGCTGTATTGGCGCTATAGGATTTTATTAGAACTTGGTCTAACCTAATACCATTACCTTTACCACCAGCTTATATGAAATTAATCAAATAATTAAGGAAAAGGAAAATAAGTTTAGTAAATAGGAAGGCGAGCTTATAAATAAGGAGCTAGTAGAACAGAAACTACCCTATTAACACTGGAAATTTAAGGACGTGTTCTTTAAGGCAGTATTAAATATACTCCCACCTTACCGACCGTATAACTATAAGATTAAGATTAAGCTAGATAAGGAAGACATACTTAGCTATAGCCCCCTTTGTTAGCAGTCTACTACCAAATTATAGGCTATAAAGCAGTACCTTATTAATAACCTAAATAAGGGCTTTATTAAACCTAGTTAAGCCCCTTTTAACTTACCTATTCTCTTTACTAAAAAGCTAAATGGAGGACTTTGTTTCTACATTAACTACTATAAACTAAATAATATAACCCGCAAGGACCGCTACCTACTGCCCTTACTTAATAAGACTTTAACCTAAATAAGTAGAGCTAAGATCTTTACTAAGCTTAATATCCGTCAGGCCTTTTACCGGATTGGAATGGACCCTAGATTGGAAGATTTTACTATATTTTAGACCTGTTACGGAATATATAAATATAAAGTACTTCCTTTTAGACTAACTAACGGACCGGCTACGTACCAGCGATATATAAATAATATACTCTTTAACTACCTTAATAACTTCTATACGGCCTACCTAGATGACATTATAATCTACTCTAAGAATAAGTTAGAACATAAGGAGCATATCTATAAAGTCCTATAATGGCTCTGCAAGGCTGGTCTCTAGGCCAATATTAGGAAATTAAAATTTAGTGTTAAGCGTATAAAGTACCTAGGTTTTATTATTAGTATAGACAGAATTAAGGCCAACCTAGAGAAAACGGCCGTAATTAACCAGTAGACACCCCCACAGACCGTAAAAGGGGTGTAATTATTTTTAGGTTTCTATAACTTCTACTAACGCTTTATTAAGAACTACAGTAGGATTGCCTGGCCTCTTAACCACCTTACTAGGAAAGACCAGCCATTCCACTTTAACGCCATATATATGCAGGCCTTTAATAAGCTTAAAAAACGGCTGGTATTAGCTCCCCTACTTGCCTACTTTAACCTAGAATGGCCCTTAATGCTAGAAACTAATGCCTTAGACAGCGTAATAGCTAGTATTTTCTCCTAGAAGTAACTAAACGGAGAATAGTACCTTATTATATACTATTTAAAGACTATAATAGATGCTAAGCTAAACTACTATATCTATAATAAAGAAATGCTGGCTATTGTCTCTAGCTTTTAGCAATAGTGTATATAGCTAGAGGGGACCTTTAAGCCCGTTAAGGTAGTTTCGGATTATAAGGCCCTAGAATACTTTATAATAACTAAGGCCCTTACGGCCTAGTAGGCACGCTAGGCGGATATCCTATCTTAGTTTAATTTCTTAATTATATATAGACCAGGCGCTACAAACCGTGCGGATACTCTTATAAGGCGTAAACAGGACCTAGGTAACTAGGCGGCTATAAAGATCTTATTATAGACCTAAATACTACTATAATTAGAGCACCTTAACCCCTAGATATAGGCAGAGCTAAATACGGACCCTTTAGATGCTGAGATATATCCTATTAACTCTATAGAACTTGACCTTATTAATAAACTACTATAGGCAAACTGTACGGCCCCTTCTCTTATCGGGAAAATATTCGCAGGATGAGATTTAAGTAGACTTTAATTTTCGCGTTTCGTGTAATTGACATGCAATTTAACCAACTCGACACGCAATTAACTAACTTAACACGCAATTAACCAACTTAACACGCAATTCAACCAACTTAATATATAATTAACTAACTTAATACGCAATTTAACTAACTTAACATGCAATTAACTAACTTAACATGCAATTAACTAACTTAACACACAATTTAACTAACTTAATATGCAATTAACTAACTTAACACGCAATTTAACTAACTTAATATACAATTAACTAACTTAACAACTTTAAAAGTTAAATAATATGCAGTTAACCTACTTAACAACTTTAAAAGCTAACTATATGTTCCTTAACACGCAGTTAACCTACTTAGCAACTTTAAAAGGTAACTATATATTTCTTAACATGCAATTAAGGTAAAGTTATATACTATATATTTAACTATTATATATTATCTAATATAATCTTATACAATCTTATATAGTTTTATTACTTGGAGGCTCTGCATAAGGCTCTACACAAGGCTCTATACGAAGCTCTATACAAAGCTCTACACGAAGCTCTACACGAAGCTCTGCGTATAGAGGCTCTGCACGACGCTCTGCACGAAGCTCTGCACGAAGCTCTGTACGAAGCTCTGTATGACGCTCTGCACGAAGCTCTGCACGAAGCTCTGCACGAAGCTCTGCACGACGCTCTGCACGAAGCTCTGCACGAAGCTCTACACGAAGCTCTGCACGAAGCTCTGCACGAAGCTCTACACAAAGCTCTGCACGAAGCTCTGCACGAGGCTCTGCGCGAAGCTCTGTATACGGAAGCTCTACACGAAGCTCTACACGAAGCTCTATACAAAGCTCTATATACAGAGGCTCTGTATAAGGCTCTGTGCGAAGCTCTGCGTACGGAGGCTCTACACGAAGCTCTGTATCGGGTCCCCGCTATATTCCCAATAGCGTCTACACGTGTCTCTGCCTATGTAGCCGCCTTATTTTTTTACCCTTCTTTCCTTTCTTACATCCTCCCTACTTAGGGAGGCACTAGAACGGCAGCCAGCAGAGGACCGTTGCTAGAACTAGATGACTATCGCTAGAACCAGACAACCGTCGCTAAAACTAAACAACTGTTACCAGAACTAGACGACCGTCACTAAAGCTAGATAACTATCACCAGAGCCAGACAACTGTTGCTAGAACCAGACGACCGTTGCTAGAACTAGACAACTATCGCTAGAGCTAAACGACCGTTGCTAGAACCAGACGACCGTCTCTAGAGTTAGACAACTATCGCCAAAACTAGACAACCGTTGCTAGAGCCAGACGACCGTCTCCAGAGTTAGATAACTGTCGCCAAAACCAGACAACTATTGCCAGAGCTAGACAACCGTCGCCAGAACCAGACGACCGTCGCTAGAACTAGACGACTGTCGCTAGAACTAGACGACTGTTACTAGAACTAGATGACTGTCGCTAGAACTAAACAACTATCGCTAGAGCTAGACGACTGTCGCTAGAACCAAACAACCGTCATTAGAGCTAGACGATAACAACTAGCCAGCGAGCACTATAAACGATTTAATCAATTGATCGAATTAAGGTAGTACAGATAGGTAGGCATAAATAGGGAGATGCTAACGGATAGGCAGATACAAACAGGTAAGTAGATACAGACAGGCAAGTAGATGCAGATAGGTAGGCAGATACTAACAGGTAGGCAGATATAGATAGGTAGGCAGATACAAACAGGTAGGCGATATAGATAGGTAGGTAATGCAAACAGGTAAGCAGATATAGATAGGCAAGCAGATATAGATAGGTAGGCAAATGCTAATAGGTAGGCAGATATAGACAGGTAGGCAGATATAAATAGGTAGGCAATGTAGACAGGTAGGCAATGCAGATAGGTAGGCAATATAGGCAGGTAGGTAAGTTAATAGGTAGATAGATAGAAGAGAACCATTGCTATATTATATTAAATTATCTAAAATAATATTATTTATTTTGCTAGCCTTATAAATAGCTTTAAAGTAGCTTTTATTTATTTAAAATATG
>Ga0307507_10010055_pt1 | contig 12366 bp, 6 predicted proteins | sample 7_EM_MG_FD_207223 | JGI IMG/M metagenome (GOLD analysis project Ga0307507, IMG submission 207223) | Populus trichocarpa ectomycorrhiza microbial communities from riparian zone in the Pacific Northwest, United States - 7_EM | ecosystem: Host-associated > Plants > Roots > Unclassified | place... | reverse complement strand
TTCATATAGTATTTTTTTTTGTTATGACTTTGCAGAATTTGTAGCATCCTTGGAGTCCTTAATCAATGAAATTGCCACTGAGAAGGTATCGCTTGTTGTGCAGGTATGTTTTCCTACTTTCCATCCACAAGCATTGATGCGCAGGTTAAATCTATTCATCATGTGATATGCAACTGAAGAACTTCTAACTTTTGATGTACTTCTCAGGGATACTTTTCACCAATTGCTGTCAAATATGCTAGCAATCTTCAGGGAAAGCTCAATGATCTAATACTCCTCAATCCCCCAGTACGTGTTTCTTAAACCTCACCATTTAGTTCTCGCTTTCTGTTCATCACTTCATGTATCATTTTCGTCATCCTAGAACTTTTAAGATCAACCAAGTACATAACTAAACGTTATACAGTGAAATTTTATGTTTTTAAAATAGTAATCTTTTCTCCTTTTGGATTCGACAATTGACCCACACAACAAGTACAGCCTTATCTATACAGTAAAAAACCATTTTAGAGCAGCTGTATGCAAGAGTAACCCGGCCTCCATAACATAAACCACCCCACTCCCTTCAAATTCTTGATGTGAACAGGATTTGATTCCAAGTCTTGGCATGATGCCAAGAAACTTTATCAGCTAAGCGGTGACTTCTTTAGTTTCAGTACCGACTTACCTTCATTTTTCTCTATTCAAATTTTCCAGTCAAGAAGCATATTGTTATGGTTGGACCATAACATGCAGAAGAAATTCAAGAAATGAAGAGAGAATAGAAGAAATGAAAGGAAGAAAGACTCTGTAGATGTCTGCAATTTCACAAATCTTATTACTCATCCCTCACGCCTCCTTATTACATGCTCTTCTCCTTTCCCAGCTATTACCCACATTTCCCATGTTCTCTTTCCATCTACAGCTAACTTCCCTGCTCTATGGTGACACATATTTGTTTTTTCACTTGAAAACGGAAAGTATGCAAGGCTCGGTGTCTTCCAATGTATATCTATCATTATAATCATGAAAAAAAAATTATACTGTTTTCTTGGATTTTTATTTGAGGATAATTACTGAAACGTGCTGTTTTTCTTGGTTTATAAGCTAACTGCCACACATGCCAATCTTCCATCAGCCTTGTCCATTTTCAGCACCTTCTTACTGGGTGAAATCTTTTGCCAGGTAAAAAGATTCATTTTATGTTCCTGCCGATGACATGAGGCTTGTGCTTCTATTTCTATTTCTATCTTTGTGAGCTTGTCCATCTATTGGCCGACAACTAATGACTTCACACCTGTGCCGAAATAGGATCCTTTAAGGGCCAGTGACAAAACCTTGACCAGCTCTGGACCCTATAAAATGAAAGAAGATGATGCAATGGTATATAGAAGACCTTATCTCACATCTGGGTCTGCAGGGTTTGCATTGAACGTGATTAGTAAGGCCATGAAGAAGGATCTAAAGGTAAGTTCAATATATATATAAGATCTCCATTTTCCTCATCATCTAAGAGCTTGTTAAAATACACTTTGACTCTTTCCTTTTTGAGTCTCAAGGCCCACTTCAATCGAGTCAGCACTTTGCCATTACCTCTGGCGTCTATCTATGCATCTGCTGCTTCTTCGAGCAGTCAATCTCATCAGTGTTCTTTCTTCTACTACTCACCTTTGCTTTTCTGAATTTTCTTTAGTTTTTTCAAGAAAAAGAAAGAGAACATAATATCATTAGCAGTATCAGTCTCATCTCAACCAAGAAAAAGGCTTGAATTAATCCAACCGAATGACTTTATTTGTCTGTATTTCTGTAGTTTAGGTTAAACGACATGAGCTGGTCTGTATCTTAACCTGATTTATTCCACATGACAATTCTTGCATGATTCCCGGGCTAAAAATGCACTGCATGCTCACATGTTATCATCTTCCACGAAGAGTCAAGGGTTTTGACATCAGTGTTAAATGTGCACATTCTTAAGATAACATACATACCATTTACTTGATGGTCTTAGATGAAAAAAAAAGAAGATTATCTTGTCAAAAAATTTTCTTCTGTTCACCATGCAAGATTTTAGCTCAGGGAATTTCTTTGTCAGGAAACAATTTAAGGCATGTGTTTGAGGTTACAACCGGCCTCTACTAATATTTTTAGTTGTAGATTTGGAACAAGTTGATTCTACTACATTTTGTGCCATAAACGTTTTATCTTGGTAAAGGGCTCCTGGAGTTTGTGGAAACCTGAAAGCAAACTAACTTACAGATTGTTGTTGTGAAATAAGTTTATCACATATTAATGCTTGTCCTATTCATCTTAGAGTTCTTCTTTCTTTACATCATAGGCCTATGTGGAAGAAACAAGGAAAACACTCTTGGATGAAAATTGGAAAGTTAGAACCACAGTGTGTTGGGGCCAGAGAGATCGTTGGTTGAGCTATGATGGAGTTGAAGACTTCTTGAAGAATTCCAAACATAAACTAATCGAGCTTCCAATGGTAGAAACTCTTCTCTTCTCTGGAAAAGCTCAAAATTCATTTCTCTTAGGAGAGGAAGCAGCAGCATATTTTGTACCGTTTACTTTTGCATCCACAATTTTGATTTACAAATGCTTTCTCATCAATCATTATTGATATAAAGTGCCTTCTCTGCCATCTTTTTTCTTTTCCTGGACTAGTAATTTGCAATTTGTTGTTTTGTTAAAAAACCGGAAGACATGTAGAGAACATTGCCGTATAGCTGCTCTTCTTCCATTTTTCTTGTGTAAGGTTTCATCAATATCTGTTTAGCTACTCATTTTTTTTTTCTTTGCTTCTGCTTATTGGGGTTTAAGAGGAGTAGAATTGACTATTCTGTGGTACTTACTCCTCAGCTAATTGCTCCCGAATATTAATGTTTACTAGCCATTCTCAAATAATGTCTTCAAAGTTATTCTTTATTTATCACTTGGTTCATATTTATGAGGAATACCTTCCTGCTTCTGTATTGTTTTTAACCCTTTCTGCTAGCCAAATTGCTTTGTGATTGATTCATTTGGCCTGGGTTCTGACCTCTCTTTCCTTGCGTTCTTATCCACTTTCTTTAGTTATGCTTCTAACACTAACTTTTTTTGCATTTTGAAGGCTGGTCATCATGTACAGGAGGATTGTGGTGAAGAACTTGGAGGAATCATCTCTGGAATCCTAGGCAGAAGGAGCAGAATTTGATTCTGTCCTACAATCATCTGACTGGTAGTTGAATGTTCAAAGAATTTATGCAATTTCTTTGAGGTAAAAAGCTAGTCTTTTGCACGTTATGTTACATTTTCAGCTAAGATTCAGGATAGAGACATGCAGGAGGAGCATCACTCAATCAGAGTCTGGATATGCTATCTTTTCAGAGTTAAACGCTCCTATTTGTAGCATGTATCAAATATATATATCAAAACATTTGTTTATCAAATTTAATGATACTACCTTTTAATCTTCTTCAAGAATACATATTTTTCTTCAATCGCAATCCATTTCTAAAGGAATTGTTGCTTTCATTATTTAAAAGAATCGACAGCATAGACTACGATCTCAAGCTTTATTCACAGCTACACATTCATAAGAACCTGGTACTATCTGGTAAGTGTTGTATATTGCAGAACACAGTTTTGTTCTCCTCCCTCACTTAAACGAGTTCAATGTCACAAAATTAAGCTCTAGTATTTCATCTGCGTCAGTTATTATCGATACGTATCAGTCCAACATTCATCATCCTTAACAGCCTTCTTCCATCTATTTTTGAACCTCTCTAGCTCGACAAATGACCATTTTTTTACCTGCAAAAGACAGTTTGTGGAATGATGAACAGGACCATGTAAAATACTTAACAAATCCAATAAAGGGCATCTTTCTGCTTTTGATGATGATATTATCACAGTTTTGGCTTCTTACTGAGCCATCCACCAGCGGGAAACTGACAGGGAAAGGTTTCTACGCTTCAGGAACCGGAGCTTACCGAAAGTCTGCCAGCAGATTGATCGGACGATGATTGCGCCTGCAAATTCAATCATCATTAATTATAACACTGGACTTATAATGAAAACTCAAGCTATAGATGATGGATGGAAAAAATGTGATATAGATGAGGCTGTTAGTTTTGTTTGCCTCTGGCAAAAAACAATCTATGAGATATGGCATCAAGGAGCATATCATCAATAGAAGATAGGATCGATAAACTGCTGAGCTCTTTTAGCATACTGGCAGAACTGAAAAGGAGTGCCAAGTGCTTTGCTGAGTGAACTAATTGCAGTACAAATTAACTATGTCTAACCTTTTCTGATGCAGAGCCTCCTAGTGTAGGAAGACCATAATGAACTATGTACTCGGAGTCAACAATCCCAATGCTTTTGGTTCGATCACCCTGATAAGAGATAAGGAATTTTTTAAACAACGTAGATATATTTTTCATTTTTTTTCTTCCAAATAAAGGCATATGTAATTTTAGAAGAGGTTAGTTGCCTGCGCGCAGTAACCGAGCTGAAAATCTAAGCCCCACCCATGAACCAAGTCATTCTGACAAAAATATGAAAGAAAAGGAGTAAGGACACAGTTGTTAGATCAATGCAATAAAACAATAAGAGAAAATGTTTAAATTTATTTTGTAATAATCATCCAAAGATTAAGTTTTATAAAGATGCCAGACCTGAATCATATGCCATGTGCAGCGCCAGGAAGCTTTTGAGAAAACCGGAGCCATCATTTCTACAAATCTGCACTAACAACATTCTTATTTCTTTTCACAGCACATGAGAGACTCAACCTGAAAGAAAAGGTAGAGGGGACACGCCCGAGAACCAGAAACTATCAAATTAGGAAGTAATGAATGCAGAATTTCTACCCTGTGCATGGAGGCCTTGTGCTGTTTTCATCACACCTTGTCTGACCAATTATCCTGAACACCTTCCTGTTAACACATTATTTGAACTAAAATTAAAAAAAAAAAGTAATGATAAAGAACATTACTCCCATCAAAATCTAGCTATCATCGACAGCAAGTCTGACGAGGAAGACACGAATTTGATGTCAAAAGAAGAACGATAATAAAGCCTCCAAAAGAAAGTTTTCTCTTTTGTTGTTGTTGTTGTTTGAACAAATCCAAAAGCAAACTTTCTTGCAGAAAAAAGTTAAACCTGTGTATTCTTGATCCATTTTTTCTCGTCGTAAGATGATGATGCACCTCTGAACTTTCTGGATCAAGTGCCGGCTGTGATATGTCAAGCCCTTCTTCTTTAATGATCGAAAGATATCTGTATTTCAGTAATTGAAGACGGAACATTAGTTTATTGGATGATTACCAAGAGCAATACACCATCTATTAAGTTTTCCACATATAAAATCTGTCTTTAATGTTGTTTTAGAACAGTGAGATTTGCTAGCCTTGGTCCAACTCCAAGATTGCAATATGTTGAGGATAGGACATTGTAGTTGCTTCTACTTTATATTAGTAGCAGAGGAAAAAGGGATTAATTTGGCAACTAAAACAAAGGTAATACATATGTCGATACCTTCCAGCATGAAAATCGTCAACTCCAAGGTCTTCATCCCACAGGAAGATGTAGTCATACTCCGAAACAATATCCGGGTGTAAGAATCGCTTTGCAAACCACCTAACTCACGTAAATATGGCAAAATTTGTACCATCATCGAGAATTGAATGAACATATATAAAGCCAGGTGTAGAATGTATCTTAATTCCTAAAAGATATAGCTTGTTACCACTTAGTTTGATTTATGGCAGATACATGTATAGCACGATGATGCCATTCCATATCTCTCCATTCATCTATGATGCCATCATAATGGAAAAGCATCAGAACAAAATCAGTTGATGGAAACTGTAACAAATCAACAGAGAGACAGATCAGCATTTGTAGAGACGAAAGAGGCAATGACGAAGAATGAAATTAAGCAGGGTGTACAAACCTTCTGGATAATTTTCTTGACGCTTAGTTTTTGCTTTATTCCAACTGCCATGGCCAGCACATGTTTTGGTTTCTTTGTTTTCTGTGCCCAAGATTGCAAATGATATACCATGTCAGATTATCTATTTTTATCCAAATCAAAACAGAATATGCATATGGTGTCTCATAAACAAGTTTGGTTCATGCATGCGTAAGCTCGACAGCACCAGGTGGTCATTTTTCTGGTGCAGGACAAAATCCTATCTATACAGAAGAAATTTAAACTCTGAAATGTAACTGGTGATATGAGATTATGCACCTTTTTGTCGTCGCCCCATAACGATCGCATTTCCATGTCGGACATTGGAGACACAATACCTTTAGGTAGTGTCTCAGTTCCTTTAGGCCTCTTTTCAGTCTAAATGTACACACACAGGAAATTAATAGAGTTAATCATTACACAATAGGAAAAGGGACCGGAATTTGGATCGACAAACCTCGCAAGTCTTCGGTCTCGTGTCCCATAAAACAACATTCACTGATGTCCATCCTGAAATCTTCTGTCAAAAAATAAAAAAACCTCAGTGTTTGCCATTTACAGGATTCAATGACACTGATACATGTATTAGTGAAACTGTTGAATCAAATGTGAGTGACGGAAGTGAATATGTATGTACCTGATTATAATCTGCGAACAAAAGTACACTCCCAATAAAAAAACCTGCTGAAAGTAGGCATAATAAAGGGAGAATTCGGCGAAGACATAATCTATGGTTCTTGGACTCGATCTGAGAGCAAAGAAGCAAGTAAAAAAGTAAATATGTGTGGAAACTCAAATTCAACCAGGTCTTGTGTATTTTCGGCAGTGTCGTTGATAAAACTACAAACAAAGTCACACAAAAACTCAAAAGACTACAGAAAGAAACCCAACATAAAAATCAAACTTATTTCCAAGATTACTAATTCACATCTCTCCTCATACAGAAATCAAGCTCATTCACACCACCCTCATTATTATTCTAGTGAAAACTGAAAACAACATATTAAAGCTACAAGGGAGCTGGGAGGCTTACGGAAGTTGACATGTTCATCTTCATCTTCATGAAATGAGCTTGTGAAAAAGTACAAGGGTCTAGTACTGTTTTACATGACAAGCAGCAGAAGAAAAAACAAGAGTGTAGATGCAGTCAGAAAAGACTTTTTTTTTGTTTTTTAATAAGTAATTACTTGGGTCTGCAAAAGTTCTATTAGAAAAGGGAACATAGAAATGGATTTTTAGCTTTAAAATAGTCTAATAATCTTTTAAAATATATGCATCTAACATGCATTGCGTGATAATCTTTGCCTAAATCACGTGGGAAGATCCAGATTATTAGAATAAAAAGGGCTAAAAGTTTCCTGCTTTAGAAGCAACAATCCTCATCCTTTCTATCAGTTATTGTGTAACACACGCCATTTTTAATAAAATTCACATTTTTTCAGTCTTTTTGTCCTCTAATCTTCATTGGAAATCCCCCCAAAAAATAAAATAATCAGAATTTTTTATGAATCAGATTCGTGCACCTGAGACTAAATCTCACACTCATGCCCTTCAAGCTTTTAAGAAAACATTTTTTATGCGATATTTTCTTTTCTTCTCCTCTTGTTTTTTTTTTTTAGAGGGAGAAAAATTCATGAGTAGGAAGCAATGAAGACACAACATACAGGAAGCTTTTATTATCGTCATCATGATATAAAAATAGAAGCAAAACCAGTAGATTAGCCACAAAAGAGCATGGAAATTCATAAGAGTAGAGCAGTGCTCCCAAAAACAAACGGTTCCCGATACCAAAATCAACAGCAACAGGCTTCCAAATTAAGTTCAGAGTAGCAGCATGCAGTTGTGAAAAAAGTTTTCTTAGATGCTAAGGGCTTTTCATGCCCATACTTCTCTCTGTTTTTGGTTCTAGGCCAACTTACTAGTTAATTGAAATTAAGTCCCTCTCTCTTAACGATTTTAACGGGGAAAAAAGGACAACCAGACCAAGTCTGAGTTGAGAATGTCCATATTGAAATCGAGTAGGGATATCTTATGGATCCACTAATTTTAGCACTGCGAGCAAAAATGTATAGAAAATTGCTACATTAAGCACCTTAGAGTCTATATCAAAGGACGTACCTCTAATAAGCAAACCAACTTACGTGACAAACTAAATACTGCTTGTTAGAACCATGGACATTTTTAATGTCAAATTAAAAGTGGAATCCGATCACTTTTAAGGTTTTGAGAATTATTTTCTAATAAAAATTCTCTAACATGAAACATTAATGTAATTAAAATAAATTTTGAATTAATAAAATTGATCTAAAAAATCCTTACTTAACATGTTCTAGTGAAATCTAAAATCATTTATCCACAATGAATAATTAGAAGATTTTCTTATAATATATATATTATGAAGTTGAAGAGTCATAAATCAGACTAAACAAAGTAGATAAATAAATAAATACAATATTTTCTTATCGTTTATGGAGCGAGAAGTTGAAAAATCATAAATAAACCTAAACAAGGTGGCTTTCAATTTTAAGCATGGCCCCTTGGACTAGGCTTGAGTTTGAGTTTGTTATAAAATAATTCTTTGGCCCATAAAGAATTATCTTTAGACCATTAGTTTGTGCAACTAATGAATAAAAAGTCTGAATAATCTTCTTCTTTAGTTTGAATAATTGTTTCTTTAACATAAAACGTTAAATTTTAAAGCCAAGTTGGCATGAAAAGGTTCATAATCGATAGATTTTTAGATTTTTAGATGGTTGATTCTACAACTGTTATAAGCTAATTTTAAGAGTTTTATCTTATCTTGTATGATATTCATGTTGAAGTTATGGTTCTGAGTGAGTCTTTTTGAGTGACTATAATTATTGAGAACTAATCACAATAAGTTTTTCCTAATGTCAACAATATGAAGCACATTGTTTAAGGTGAGAAGCTTTTCGAATGTCATCTTCAGTATGACCTTCTCAATGCCTAGTACCTTAGAGATTGATGAATTTCTCATGTACAAGTGTTCACCATCCACTTTTTATAAGTGAAAAAATCTTCTTCTCAACACACACATGTCTTGTTGCACCATTATCAATTTTGAAACTTTGTTTATGAAGTCATTGACGTCGGTGAACAATCCTTCCCTCTTTAGGGTTCCTTTGTTGAGACCTATTTTTATAATCCTTAGTTGGGTGTTCAATCTTTTTATAGATAAAACATTTATCATTGAACTTTTTAGCAATTCTCTTCTCCTTTATGACAAGCTTTTTCTTTTAGTTTTTATTCTAGGACTTTGCAGCTTATTCAATGATATTTGCCATAAAAGTCATGCTAGGAGAGTTGACTCTTCTTCCAAATAACTTATTGTCTTATTCTATCCTCAACTTCAAAATGATGACTTCAACTCTCATTTCCTTACATTTATTATTAATATAATTCTTGAATTGTTTTCAAATCTTTATAATGACCTCTTTAAAATAAATGTAATGACTATTATAACTAAAGATGAAGTTAATAATAAGAATAACGCTTCTTCTTCTTACTTGCTTAAGTCTTGTTATATGTGACATGTCAAATAAGATACGTGAATTATAGTTCTATACAAATATTTATTAATCTTGAATTATTACCAAGTATGATTTTTGAGAAAAATCATCAGTGTGAGGTTTGTATACAATAAAAATTCACAAAACCTTCTTTTCAAACAATTAAAAAAAATAGTAAACTTGATTTAATTCACTCAGACATTGGTAATTTAAATTTTTCCATCTTTAATTTGTATAAAATTTAAGAATCCACAATCAATACTTACCTAAAAAAGCCAAAATTAGATTATAAAACCCTACCCTATTGATTAGTTGAATCAAGAACCAAAGGTATATGGCTAGTATGCCATAAAGGTGATCTTTTTGATAAGTTCTGAAAAGTTTAATGAAGAATCAAAAGCTAGACTGCTCACACAATTTTTATTCAAAAACCAATATGTCTTCACACCCCAAGAATGAAAAGGTCTTTATATGTTTTACTTAAATAAAAATAAATCTTAATTAACTATGAGTTGAAAGTTAAACCCAAATAACTAAAAAGTATGGGTAAAATAACAAAGCCCAAGTCTTGTATAACTAAAATCCCAATATGCATTATAACTTCTAGGCGTTATCAAAACCCTTCCCAATGTCTGATTACTATAAAATTTTAATTCTATAGGAAACAAGACCTTTAAAATCTTCTGTAAAAATTTCAACCTGATCCAATGCTTAAATGGAAAGTTATGACCATTAATATAAAGTTGTGTTGCCAAGCTATAATACATATTAAGTAGCCTTATCATTTGCTTGGATCACATTGATAAAGGTTTGATCCTCTTTTGAACTCAACTTTGTCATAACCTTATTTTAACCCTATTTTTCTTACTTTCTTGAAAAACTCCAAATATAGGAAAAACCCCAAAATATATATTTTTAATGTATTTGTGTTGTTTTTAGCATTTTCAACATCTTTTAAAGAGAATTAAAAATTTAAAAATTTACTTTCAACACGTTTAGTTTTTAATGCACTCATTTTAAAATCATTAATTTATTTTTCTCATTGAGTCGATGTTGACATTGCTTTTTTTAAAAAAATAATAAAACAAAATATTTGGACAACGGGACTAAAAGTCCGGAAAAAAAAAAGCCAAAATGCTTTTGGGTTTTGGGTTACTTGGTCACCAAATTTGCTTGGGGATCAATCAATTGGGAGGAAAAAGACAAATTATTTTACCTATAAATAGTGAGGGAATCTCACACACAAAAAGGGGGGAGAATTTTAGAGAGAGGCTATTACAAAAAAGAAGAAGAAGAAAAACTAAAAGAAAAATAAAAAAAACTCTCTCCATCTCACACTTACCCACACAACACAAAAAAAACCCTAACCCTTTTTCTTTTTTACTTTAGCAAATCGTATAAATACCCCCTGAAAATTAAGGTAGATGAAAGGAAAAACATAGAGAAACACACTGTAAAACGACCCTGGTATGAAGGTTCGAGAGCCTAAAATGAAAGGTCTAACAAGCTTTAGAAGGAAAAGATAATGAAAAGGAAATAAGAAAAGAGAAGAGAAGGAAAATAGTAGTCCATAGATAGCAAACTTAGAAAAGGTATAACCATGTAAAAGTTCAAGGGTGGAGTCCATGTGATTGCTTATTCATGCTTTCTTAATGTTTAAACCTCTTTTGATGTTGTTTGAGCTCATCTCGCATTTTTTATTTGATTTTGGTGCTAGAATAATCTGGTATTTTTTGACAGAGTTTGTTTTATTTTTGTTCTTGTTTTAAACATGTTTTAGATTGATCAAGCTTTCTTTATGATATATTTTTTTTTAGTTTTAGTCAATAATGTGTTAGTGAGGCTTGCACTAAAAGCATGGTTCTTGGTTTTGATGCTTATTTGATTCCATGTCTGTAGCCCAATACCATGTTAATGATGTATTTAAGGTATTTTGATTGGTGTTTGAATCTATTTTGTAATAAAACAGTAAGTTGCTTTTGTTTGCAGGGTTAAGGATTTTAGAAACATGTTGATCAATTTGATGTTTTTAATGCAAGTTATGGTTTATACAAGTATGTTTTGGCATATAGAAGTTAAAAATGTCAAGTTTTGAATCTAAATAGCATGAATATGTTTGCTATTTAGATTTGGTAGTTTTAAACTTTGGAATTTCATGAATGTTATTGATGATTTGAAGTTATTTGTTAGTTTAGATTTAATGATGCTTGGTATTGATAATGTGGTTTGTGAGGATCAAAAGCAGTGTGTTTAGAGGTCTAGAAGGCCATTTTTGGGGTTTGACAGTGCTGAGTATATCTGGGTATTTTTCTGGGTTCTAAGACAGTGTTCTTAGGAAGAACATTACCTCAACCTTATGATCAGGACCATTTTTTATTCAATTCTTTGCACTAAACAATTTAGGAACTTGACTAGTAAATAATTTAGGGTTTTGTTTGCATCAATAACAATTTTTTGGGGGGTTTTAATCCTAAAATTTTGGTTTTGAACCGAAATCCATTTTAAAAAAATCATGTTGATTGTTTGATAATCAAAGTGAATGGATGCTGGATTAGGGATCTTTGCATGATTTCCAACATATTTGTGTCTTTGTTTTGATTGTATCCGGTCTGATTTGGGATCCACGTTGCTGGGTTTACGTTGGATGTTCTTCATGTTCTAGATTTTTTCCACATTTAATCTGTTTATTGTCAAAGATTCTTGTGTTTTTGTGTTTTTTTTTTAAAGTTTGATTCATTTTAATTTTTAGTTTTAGTTTTGGTTTAGTTTTCAGGTCAAATCAATAAACTTGTAAACCTTAAAATACATAGGATTCAAAGCCTATAACCTACTGTCAATATACAAACATGCATATATACTGTTTTTGTCAATCTAAAAGCTCATTCATCATTTAAAAAC
>Ga0307507_10010054_pt1 | contig 12366 bp, 6 predicted proteins | sample 7_EM_MG_FD_207223 | JGI IMG/M metagenome (GOLD analysis project Ga0307507, IMG submission 207223) | Populus trichocarpa ectomycorrhiza microbial communities from riparian zone in the Pacific Northwest, United States - 7_EM | ecosystem: Host-associated > Plants > Roots > Unclassified | place... | reverse complement strand
AGAGTTTTAAGCAGAGGTTTAAAGGGGAGATCCGCTTATTTAAGGCGAAATATAGCAGTAACCACTAGGCTATTCGCAATAATTTTAGTAGCATTAGAATCGCCCTATAAAGTTCTAGAATATAACGTTGGCCGATTATTTATAAAGGCGTTAGTTTGTTATTAATTAATAGCTAAAAATTTAGTATGGCGCGCGAGTTTGTATAAGAATTATTTCAGCCAGGCAGGTATTAAGACAAATAACATTAGCTGACTAGTAGGTAGAGACACAGAATTGAATAAGTGATCTGTTTTATTCAAGGTGGCTCTAAGAGCCCTAATATATATAAGAGAATTGACCCCCTATAGGGGTCCCTAGAGAGTGATGATATAGGTTAAAACCATACTAATACTGATATCGAACAGCACCCATTGTACCTCTGTAGCAAGGCTACCTCTGTGGCCAACACACCCCCTTAGGTCTAGCGCAGAGCGGCAGAGCTGGATTACCGGATTAGGTAGTCATAATAGACGAGCTGGTGGTGAGCTTTATAATTTAATTATTAGTTTATCAGATGTCTAATATCTCGAAGCCCTACTACTTTAACGAATTTTTGATGATTTTGCTTTAAGAGAGCTTTAGTTAGTCCATCTACAGCTATCTCGCTTATTAGTACCCATTATACGACAAAGCTTCCGTTTTATACCTCTTAGTAAAGCCAGAATTAATAGATATCTACGTATTAGAGTTTTATAGATACCATAGGAGTCTCTTTTGTCACAATCTATACTAACTGCTGATTGTCGCAATTAATAATAACGTCCTGTTCTGGATTGAATCTAATGGCTTTGAATATCCGCACTATATACTCGACCTCCCTACTAATATGTAAGAGAGCTAGGAGTTCTGCCTCCGTAGTAGACTTTGTGACTGCCTTTTGTCTAGTTGCCTGCCATGCTATAGGCCCATTGAATAGGCTTATTAAGAAGCCCTATAAGCTCCAACATGTTGGAGTATTATTAGTAAAGCTGGCATCAAAAGCAGCTTTTAGAACCTGGTTTATCTTATACGGCATAATAGTAGAGAACTTAAGAGCGAGGTATCTGGTATTATAGAGATAGGTAAGCAATTTATTAATCTCCGCAAGATAAGCTAGCAACGGATTTTATAAGAACTCAGCTAGCTTGCTAACTAAGAAAGCAACATCTAGTTATATAGTAGATGCAGAATACGTTGCAGAACCTACACAGCGTTAATATCCTTTTATCTAATTCAGCATAGCTTCTCCCTTGTACGGTGTCAATTCCTAGCCTAATAGTGGTGTAGCTGATAGCTTTAGATATTCTAGATGGTATATTAAGACTAGCTTCTTAAGATACTAATCTAAACAGAGCCAGAGCTTTCCCTTTTATTAATTTTACACGACACAAGTATTTAGGAATGACGTGAATTAAGGTATTTGGCGTATCTTAAATTAATCTTATAGCTGCTATAGGATGTTCTGCATCTGTTAATAACAGCTTGGGTGTCCTATAATTAGGATATCATTAACGTAGAAGAACATAAAGATAGGTTTAATAGGGTGTATGTAGAGATATAGCTCATCTAGTACAGCTTTTAAACCCATGCTCCGCAAAGCAGCAGACATTTCTAAGAACTACAATTTAGGAGATTTCCGTAGTCCATATATTGCCTTCCTTAGACGGAGAGAGAATCTAGGTGGTAGGTCTATACCCTTAGGGGGAATAAGATAGACCTCATTATTAACTAAGGCGTTAACAAAGGCATTTATGGCGTTAATCTGTATAACGTCTAGGTCAAAGCCAGTGATTAAAGCGCAGAGCAGACGGAAGGTCTAATAGGCTGCCGTAATAGCTTTAACCTCCTCTTGTAAAACTGCTTAAAGGTCTCCGCGGACGACTAGACGAGCCTTAAATCTTATAATAAAGCCGTCTAAATCTTCCTTATATGTAAAGACCTATATAGTAGGAAGTCGATAAACCTTCTTAACTAGCTGTACCTTGTCCCAGGTCTGCTTTCTAGTTAAGGCCTTTATCTCGGTGTAAGCAGCTGCTTTAAACTCTATAGCGTACTTATAATTAAGCATCTCTTTCCATAACTTTGGTGGTGGTGGAAATTTATCTCAATATCCGTATGTCTTTGTAGCAGCAGTATAGAAAGCGTAAGCCAATAGTGTTGTATCTAGATTGATGATATCATTACCGTTACTAACTTAAACCGCAAAGGCTTATTATTATAGATCCTAATTTAGCATATCTTTCTTCTTTACCATAGGCCGCTTTTTACGGCTAGAACGTCTCTTACCCCCTAATAATAAGCCTGCTGTCGTCTAAGGTTCGGAATGAGGTGTAGGGTCTATAAACAGTAGTTTGGTGACTTTAGAAGTTGACTAAGTGGTAGATAATATCTGTGGTGTAGATACTATAGTAGATGGTAATTACTAAGGCGCCAAAGACGCTGATGGTTTAGATGGTTCTAGAGTTAGCTCTAGGGTAGGTAGCTAACGGAGTTCTTCTATTAAGATCTAAATGCTTTTTAACATAGGAGTAACGTTGATATTTGCTAAATACGGCAGTCTTACATCTAGTTCTTTGTTAAAGTTCTCTATCCAGTCCCTACTGCCATCTTAAAGATTATCTAATAGGTCCTGGACTTATTAAAAACGGTCCCTTTAAGCCTATAAGATAATAAGGTGTTCTAGTATTTTGGGAGATTAATATCTCTTTAACTTATTAATTCGTACATTATAAGATCGGATAATACGGTTGGTAGTTAGTATCCATATCCTATAGATATTTAACGCTTCTATACCAATAAGATAACCTATTTGGGCTTATAGCTTAAACTTTGCCTTCCTAGGAATGCTGTGTTTAATAAGCACGTAGGTTAAAGATCTGGCTACATAAAGTCCTGCTAGCCATAGCTTCCGTTTATATAGCATCTCAAATGGGGTCTTCCAGTTAATGGACTTAATAGGAGTTCGATTAAGTAGGAATACTGCAAGGAGCACAAACTCGGGCCATAGATCTATAGGTAACTTTGCTTTAATAACAGCAGTCCTTGCTCATTTGGAAATGGCTCTCCCTAACCTCTCTGCAGGTCTATTTTAAGCAGGAGTATCTGGTATTAATTGCTTAATAACACCTCTATTAAGCTAGATAAGGTTCTTTACCCTAGCGCCTATACCTTACTCCTTATCTATATGCCAAATGCGGATACCTCGAGCATCAAATTTCTTCGCAAATGCTATTATTAATTTGAAGAGTGGGAGCAGCGTCTCTTCCTTATAGTTCTTAATAGGAAAAGCACGATGGTACTTTATATAGTTACACCAAAAGTAAGCTACACACGTGTCTCTATTAAACCCGTCTTCTTCCATAATAACATTAAAGTGTATACGTTCAAAAGGGTAGGTTCCCTTTACAGATATTCTATAAGATGTCTACTGTGTTATCTTTCCAAGAACACATAGTTCACAAAGTGGTACACTATATAGAGTCCTTCCTCTGTCCGTTTTGACTACCTTAACCCCATCAGCCGCAGTTAATAGATGATTCACTAATTCCATATCGCAGTATAGTAAGCGTTAATGCCATACTCTGTTATATACTGAGGTCTTAAAGAATCTAGTAGATATAGTATAGGCAGTAGGAGTAGGTGGTAAGCAGGCGATGGTATTAATAAGGTAGAGACCTCCGTATTCTATAAAGTTGGCAAATAGGCTTCCGTTATCCTTGTAGCGTAGGTGGTTCATGGATTGGTCCATAATTACTCTAACCCTATGGAGCTTCGCTGCGGATATCAGATTGGTATAAAAATACAGAGCGTACGCCATATTCCTTAATGTCAGATACCAAGTCAGGCGTTATTTACCCACCTTAATTACTAAGTTGATATTACCGTATCCATGGATTTCTGCTCCGGCATCTCCAGCTATTACTATAGACATGCATAGCTTGAGGTTACGGAAGTATCTAATATCGTTACAGAAGTAGGTGTCTGCCATAGTGTTATACCCCCAGGCATTGATTAACGATAGATCCGGATGTTCCTGCGATGATAATAATAAGTAGGATGTTGTTACAGCAGCTGCTATAGCTTAAGGTCTATCTAGATCCTTAATCTTTTTAGTAAAAGCTAGAGACGTCCTTAACCTAGGGCCTTCCTTCTTAATTTACTTAACCCTTTTGTTGTAATACTGCTTGTTTATTAGGCCCTTAAGCCATTCCTAACACCTTTATAGACACTTGTTATTTGGTACAAAGTTAGGACCTTAAAGAGACTGAAACAGTTGCTTGCAATTCTTTAGCTTATAGGGTAAACCACAGGCAAAGCACTTTGACTTAGTTGATTAAGAGGGTACTAGGGTAGTAGACGTTATAGAATCTGCAGCTGGCTGCCCTAAGAGTGTAGCATAGGCGTTACGTCCCGTATTTGGATGCTTGTAGAGGAGGTTAAATTCCTTAATTATTATCACCATTTTAAGCTTTTCTAACCTCTTCGCTACCTTTTGAATAAAGGCATAATATAGAGCTGGACAGATCTCCTTACAGTCCTAGACAAAGGCTTGTATAATACTGCTTTCTATTGCCTCTATTAACCCTTCCTCCAGCTCTTCTCCGTTCTAAATAATTGTAATATATAGCTGCAGCTATAATTCCAAGCTCTGGCGTTTAGGCCCTTGTTTCCTTTTCTTAAGGTCGTCTAATACCATTTGTTGTAACGTAGCCTATAATAGCTTTGCTACCTTTTTTAACTGCCTTAAAATCAAATATGGTGTGGTAAGATTCTTAAGATATCCCAAGAAATTGGTGCCTATAGTGGCATGCAATAATGCCGCGAAGGTGTAGAGCTTCTCCTCCCGCTTTATATAGTCCTGTTATTATAGCTTATAGAGCTTAAAGAGCATTCTCTATATCTCTAGAGATTGCTAAGGTTGTTGTCCTTGCTAACTCAATGACTTAGGTGTAGCTATTCCCGTAGACGGAGTTGCTGCTGGATCTGCAGGAGTTGCTACTAGTGCTACAGGAGCTGTAGGGTCCGCTACTAGTGCTGCAGGGTCTGCAGGTGCTGCTATAGGTGCTATAGAAGCTGCCAGTGCTGCTATAGGAGCTACAGGAGCTGCTGCTATTATAGGTATAGCTAGCTCATTATTTTTTTTAATTTTGTTCTCCGTCTTATCTGGGTTAACATAGTCCCAGATCTTCGCAAAACTTGCTTCTTAGCAGATAAATTGAAACCATATAGGCCAGTCCTTTTAGGTTAGCAAAAGAGGGTTCATAGAGTCCTTAGTTGCCATAGTGGCTCTTATTTTAAGGTTCTTTTAAGGTTGCATAAAGAGACGCGCTTACGCGTAAAGCATATAATATTTCATAACAAACTATGCTTAAAGAGGCTTAGTAGTAGTTGTCTAGCCACTAAGATCTCCCTAGTGCTCAGAAGGTTACTGGGCTCATAACTTTCAGCCAGGCAGGTATTAAGACAAATAACGTTAGCTAACTGGTAGGTAGAGATACAGAATTAAATAAGTGATCTATTTTATTTAAGGTGGCTCTAAGAGCCCTAATATATATAAGAGAATTGACCCCCTATAGGGGTCCCTAGAGAGTAATGATACAGGTTAAAACTATACTAATACTAATGTTAAACAGCACCCGTCGCACCTCTATAGCAAGGCTACCTCCGTGGCCAACAAATTATATACAAATTGGCGCGAGGGACTAACAAATTTCTAAACCGTGTACCAAACGACAACAACATAAGATAATTAATCTGTTATATAAGCAGCTTATAATTGGCTAATCGTCTAGGACCGAGATAACGCTCTCGCGACATATCCAGAGCTTAGTCAGCATCTCTCGCTTAATTCTGACATTCGTGCAGAGCCTCGTGCAGAGCCTCCGTACGCAGAGCTTTGTGCAGAGCTTTGTGCAGAGCCTCCACAGAGCTTTGCGCAGAGCCTTATGCAGAGCCTCCGCGGGGCTTCGTGCAGAGCCTCTGTACGTAGAGCTTTATATAGAGCTTCGTGCAGGGCTTCGTGCAGAGCCTCCGCAGAGCTTCGCACAGAGCCTCTGTATATAGAGCTTCGTGTAGAGCTTCGTGTAGAGCTTCGTGCAGAGCTTCGTGCAGAGCTTCGTGTAGAGCCTCCACAGGGCTTCGTGCAGAGCCTCCGCAGAGCTTTACGCAGAGCCTCCGTACGCAGAGCTTCGTGCAGAGCTTCGTGCAGAGCCTCCGCAGGGCCCCATACAGAGCCTCCATACGCAAAGCTTTATTCAGAGCTTTGTATAGAGCCTCCATACGCAGAGCTTCTTGTGCACAGAGTCGTTAAAGCAGAGAATTTCTTAGTATAGGTCTAAGTGGGGCATGCTAAGAAATTATCGAAATAAAAGCGATAAATACTGATAAGCGAAAATTATAATTTATCGATCTTATCAGATAAGTTTTTATTTTCGCCTACTCTGCTCTTAGGATACCCCTATTAAGCCTATAGTGGAATAGCCTGCTTAGCGCCCCTACTTTATTTTATTTATAGAATACTATTACTTTTACTGCGTTTTAGATATTAACTTATAGGTAGTATTACTAGATATTAATATCTAAAATATAAAAGGACTTATATTTACTAATTAGTAATACCTATAAAGCTACTACTTAATATCTTAGAGTTTTACTATAGGCACCTTAAAATAGAGTAGTTTAAATATCTAAGTGTATTTTCTTACTATATATAGCTATTTTTATATAACTTTACTGTTAATATATCTGCATTAATATGCATAAATCTAGCCTTATTTAAGTAGAGATAAGTATTAATAGTTTATATACCTACTAAAGTCTACTTTCCTTAGCTCTGTTCTATACTAATAGCTTTAAGAAATATTACTTTATAAAGGCTATAAAACTATAAATTCCTATAAAAGAAGAGCTCGTATTCTATCTTAAATTTATAAAATTATTTCTTACTATTTATAGAAAGCAGCTAACTTATCTCTAAAGGTATACTATATATATTTAAGAAACACTCTTATATAGTTACGGTTACTTTTACTTTAATAAGTGCGCGTATAAGTGTAATACGGCTAGACAAAACGGCGTATAGTATGCGGAAAATAATTTAAATAATATCTAACCTTTTAAAGTTAGAAGTGCCCAATATAACACTCTTTATTTATAGTTATAAATATAGCTAAGACAATAAAACCTTGGTCTCTTTTTAAATTCCTCTAGCTTTAGATAGAAAAACTTAAAAATATTATTTCTTAACTCCATCTTTTAAATTACTGTATCTATAATTAACGCTTTATTATATTATTCTAGCTAATATCTCCTGCCCCTAATAGATATTTCCTCCTTTTAGGATTTAAACAGTTTTTCTTTAACTTAGTATTATTAGCTAAATATCTATTTGTTATGGGACCACCCCATAACACCTCGCACACGTCTACCAGTTTCCACCATCTTGGCCTCTATATTAACAACTCAGTTAATTAAGGCACGTAACGGCAATCTAAGGCAATTTGCCATTACATAACGGCAATCTACGGCAATCTGCCGTCCTCTACCATATTCCACTAAATTCCGCTAAGTTCCGCTAGGACTATAACCCAAAGCCTATTCTGCCCCATATATGTGTTAACTAAGCAACCAAGTTAACAATATATACCCCTTTCTTCCCGTTTCCTTACTTTCTTTCCTTACGCAACGTCTTAACTTTATCACACAGTTTATGTACATAGCTTAATAATATCTATATTACGGCGCTGGCACATTGCCGCAGATTGCCGCAAATTGCCGTCACGTGACTAGAGAATTGTATATAACTTCAAGCGGTGCTTCCGTTCTTCCCCTTTCCTTTTTCTAGCTTTAGATCTTTGTTTATAGACAATCCAATTATATAGGCTTGCGCGACCCTCTTGCCATATGCCTCGATTGACTAAGTCGCTAACATTATCTAAAGCTCGTCACCACTCTCTCTTCCTAAGAAGAAACTTAAATATATCTACAAGACTATAAATAGAACAAGGAAACAGAATAGGACCCTAAGGACATCACCAGAACCAAAAGAATATAAATAAAACGCAAAACCTAAAAAATAGAACATATACGGACCAGAACCCTAGAAAATAAACAAACACTATAAATTACCTAATACCCCTACTACTATGCCAAGAAACACAGTAGCTAGTAAAGCCGCTATAGGACCTATAAATACCTCTAATAGTGAAACAGTCGCCATCTCAACCCCCTAGGAAGAGCTTATAGCGGCTAATACTAAAATTAAACAGCTCTAAGAGCTACTTAAAACTAGAGACACCCCTACACCTAGCAATAAGTTATTAGACACCTAGAGGCTTATTATAGTCCTTAAGGCCCTAGCCCAACGTATAGTATTAGTATTATCGCAATCCGCGAAGGTTATAGACCCCCTATTGCTTACAGATAAAACCGAACCTATATTTAATAACTAGAAGCTTTAACTGCAGGATAAGCTTAAAGTTAATATAGACCACTTTCCTAATACCCGAGCTAAAATAGCATATGTCTTTGGCCGTACCGGTAGTAACGCATAGATACACCTATGTCTGCGATACGCCTAGGACTTAGCAGACCCCTTCCTCTCTAAAGAAGAGATAATTAACCACCTATCTTCTATTTATAAGGACCCCTTTAAAGTATAAAACGTCCGGCTTAATTATAAAAGCCTAAATATAAAAATAATAGAGACCTTCTTAGCCTTTTAGACCCGCTTTTTACACTTAGCTAGATAGGCTTAAATCCCCTAAGAAGATCTATTGCTAGACCTCTTCGACAAGCTTACCCTAGACCTACAGCGCACTATATTACCAGTTTATACTACTATATAGACGCTTAAGGAACTTATGGACTAATAATTAGCTATTAACCAGGGCCTCCATTAAATTAAGGTATATACTAAGCGGTATAAGACTAGAAGCTCTACTAACTAAAATATAAGTACTACCAGAACAGGCCGCAGCGCCCTAGTAAGACCTATAACCCCTATAGCACCGGCCGTACAGCCCGCCACTAATTTAGCAGCTAGTTATGCAGCTAGTCCTACCATAGGTCCAGCAAATGCTTGGCCTATATATAGTAACCCCCGTATATAGGCCCTTAGCAATTAGGAAGCTTGCTTTTCTTACAGCCAGAAGGGCTATATTGCAAAAGATTGCCTAATAAATACAAAAGTAGGCGAGGTTCTATTAATCTAGAAGGATAGTATAGAGTTAGAAAAAGAGGAACCCTAAAGAAAGACTCCTCTCTAGGGTTAAAAGGGATTGATATATTATATATTAATCTAGGTTGGCTAGTTAGTAGAAAAAGCTGCACTATTCCTTATACTTTATTCTGTAATAGATATCAAGTTTTAACCTCTGCTTTAGCTAACTCTAGAGTAAATGCCTTCGCCTTAATAGATACCTAGTGTGCTATAAAGCTGGCTAATTTTCTAAATGCACCCCTTAAAGAACTGCCTAAACTAATTCCTATTTATGGGTATAACGGATAGATAGGGCTACCTATTATAACAATCTTGCGGATTTACCTCCATGTTAACAGACAAAGGCAGTATAATATCCCCTTGCTTATTATAGACCTAGGAAGCTATAATATAATTTTAAAAAAAAAATAGCTAGCCTATTTAGGCTTATAGCTTGACATACGGAGCAGACAGCTTATCTAGCCTAAAACTTTACCCCTAACCCCTTCCTTTATAAAAGAAATTAGTATTACAATAGAAAACCTTATACGGCTATAGGTAGACACTATTTACCAAGCCAATGCTATACATAGAGACTAGGCCTTTAAGAAAGATATATAGCTTAATCTACAACGGGTCCGCATATTACGCCGCCCCTAAACTACTAATGTCGCGCTACCAACACTAGAAACCTAGGAAGTTAGTAATAAGCCAGCTGACTTAGGCCCTATATAGCTATAAAGAACAGCAAGGAATATCAGACGCTATACTAAACGTATAGACTAGAAAGATAACTTATAGAAGATGGAATAGGAGCTAAGGAGGGTTATAAACCCTTAGCCGCAAAATACGGTCCGCAAAACGTCCATAAAGAAACCTATAGGCCTCCCACCAGTCAATATCTACTACATTGGCGCTATAGGATTCTACCAGAACTTAATACGGCCCGACACCATTGCCTTTATAACTAGCTTATACGAAATTAATCGGATTATTAAAGATAAGGAAGCTCTAGCCTATAACCAGCTTAGTAGGGAAAGTAAGCTTATAGATAAGGAGCTAGTAGAACAAAAACTACTCCACCAATACTAGAAATTCAAGAACGTATTCTCTAAGGTAGTATTTGATATACTTCTACCTCACTAACCGTACGACTATAAGATTGAGATTAAGCCAGACAAAGAAAACATCCTTAGCTATAGCCCCCTCTACTAGCAATCTACTAATAAACTATAGGCCACTAAGTAGTACCTTATTAACAACCTTAATAAGGGCTTTATTAAGCCTAGCTAAGTCCCCTTTACCACACCCATTCTCCTTACAAAAAAGCCTAACAGTAGACTCCATTTCTATATTAACTACTATAAACTAAATTATATAACCCGTAAAGACCAATATCCGCTGCTCTTGCTTAAAGAAATACTAGCCTATATAAATAAGGCCAAGATCTTTATAAAGCTTAATATCCGCCAGGCCTTTTACCAGATTAGAATAGACCCTAAATCTAAAGATCTTACTATATTTCGGACCTGCTATAGATTATATAAATATAAAGTACTACCTTTTAGACTAACTAACAGACTGGCTATATACCAACGGTATATAAATAACATACTCTTTAACTACCTTAACGACTTCTACACAGCCTACCTAGATAATATTATAATTTACTCTAAGAATAAACTGGAATATAAAGAGCATATCTATAAAGTCCTATAACGGCTCCGCGAAGCTAGTCTCTAGGCTAATATTAGAAAGTTAGAATTTAGTATTAAGCGTACTAAGTACCTAGGGTTTATTATCAGTATAGATAGAATTAAGGTAGACCTAGAAAAAACAGCCGCAATTAACTAGTAGACACCCCCATGGACCGTAAAGGGGGTATAATTGTTTTTAGGTTTCTGTAACTTCTACTAACACTTTATTAAGAACTACAGTAGGATTACCTGGCCTCTTAACCACCTTACTAGGAAAGACCAGCTATTCTACTTTAACGCCATATATATGCAGGCCTTTAATAAGCTTAAAAAACGGCTAGTATTGGCTCCCCTACTTACCTACTTTAACCTAAAACGGCCCTTAATGCTAAAAACTAATGCCTTAAATAGTATAATAGCCGGTGTTTTTTCCTAGAAGTAACTAGACGGAGAATAGCACCCTATTATATACTATTTAAAGACTATAATAAATGCTAAGCTAAACTACCACATCCATAACAAAGAAATGCTGGCTATTATCTTTAGTTTTTAGCACTAGTATATATAGCTAAAGGAGGCCCCTAAGCCTATTAAGGTAGTTTCGGATCACAAGGCCCTAAAATACTTTATAATAACTAAGGCCCCAACAGGCACGCTAGGCGGATATCCTATCTTAGTTTAACTTCTTAATTATATATAGACCAGGCGCTACAAACCGTGCGGATACTCTTATAAGGCGTAAATAGGACCTAGGTAACTAGGCAGCTATAAAGATCTTATTACAGACCCAGACACTATTATAACTAGAGTACCTCGACCCCCAGATATAGGCAGAACTAAGTATAGACTTCTTAGGTGCCGAGATATATCCTATTAACCCCTTAGGATTTAACTTTATTAATAAATTACTACAGGTAAATTATATAGCCTCTTCCCTACAGGAATACCATAAAAAGGCAAAGAACGTTACTAGCCTATAGTCCCTTAAAAATGGATTACTTAAGTATTAAAAACGGCTAGTAGTAGCAGAGGAATAAAACCTACAGACTCGGCTTATTACTAAAGTACATACCTAAGTCTCTACAGCCTACCCTAGGAAAAATAAGACCTATAGGATTATTAGCAACCGCTACTACTAGCCTAAAATAGTTATAGATATTAACCGCTATATACAGAACTGCGATAACTGCCATAGGTTTATAATTCTACAAGATAAGACCCTAGGGCTATTAAAGCTACTCCTAATACTAGAACGCCCTTAGTAGCATATCTCTATAGACTTCTATAAGTTACCTATAGACCACAATGGATATAATATAGTTATAATTCTAGTTAACCGCTTTAGCAAGCGCCCGTTCTTAATCCCTTATTATAAGAATATTAATGCTAAAGAGGCGGCCTAACTATATATCCACTATATTTACCAAATTTACGGACCACCAGATACTATTA
>Ga0307507_10010053_pt1 | contig 12369 bp, 9 predicted proteins | sample 7_EM_MG_FD_207223 | JGI IMG/M metagenome (GOLD analysis project Ga0307507, IMG submission 207223) | Populus trichocarpa ectomycorrhiza microbial communities from riparian zone in the Pacific Northwest, United States - 7_EM | ecosystem: Host-associated > Plants > Roots > Unclassified | place... | reverse complement strand
AATATTAAAAATAATTTATTTTTAAAATTATTATTTTAATTGAAAAGCATTTTAAAAAATATTTGTTATTATAATGTTAAATATTATCTTAATATGTGTTTTAGATAGAGATGTGAGGTGTGATTGATTTTTTTTAGGTACAATTCTCTTGAAGTATAAACATAAAAATTTACATGTTTTTTTATTGTTTTTTTATGTGGATCCATAAAAAAAATTCAACCATACTTTTGAAAAAAATAAGTTTAAGAAAATTATTTTTTATTACTGGTTGTGTTAAAATATATGTTTAGTTAAAATTATTATTGAATAAAAATCAAAGATGTTTTGTTAAAATTGTTATTAAAAGTGTTTTTCATAATAAAATAATTAAAAAGAACAGTAATTTTGTAGTTTTAAATTATATTATTGTATATTAAATTATTAATACATTATCAACTAATATAATATTAAGATTTTATTTTTATTATTTCATTAAACTAAGCTATAATCTCATCATAAATATAATTAATTCAAGAAGATTTCTAGTATCTATGACTTTGCAAGCATGGAACTATATCGGTTGAAAAATCTGCTCTCCTGAGCTGACATTCGGGTCACTAGAGACTTAAAAGTTGCTTGATTGTGTCAAAATAAAATAAATGAATAACACTGATATGCTCAGGGTAATGGAAAGTTTGTTAGTTTTGCGAAAGAAAGAAAAAATCCAAGAGTTAATTAATTTTTTTTTAAAATATACTATCCAAAAATTGCTATTCAAGAAGGTTGTTTGGCTATGAAACTTGACAAGCATCTTCATCCATGTATGCTGGCATGCTTTCCTAGCTATACTTCTTACAGTTTCCTTTCTATTATTCATCAATTTCTCTTTAATTTCCTCCCATTCTCTGTTTTCAGCAGAGCGTGAAACAGGGGATCCCAAAACAGAGTAACTCTAAAAAACAATCCGCATCATCTAAAGTAATAGTAGCTTCTCCCCATGGAGAAACAAAATGTATTGGTGGTAGAACACCATCTTTTGATAAACCAATAAGTAACCTAAACCAGTAGTAGCGTTGAAGGTTTTAACTTTAAAAATATTCAACCAAGCAGAGTTCAATGATGTAGAATGCTAAATGCTCAAGCTGGCAACAACAGTGAATATTAGGTTAATAGATTTAAATTGCTACTGACAACAGTACATCAAAGAATGCATGGCTTTATCCATTATCCAACTTACTATGACTGTAAAACTGGAAAATGATCATCAATGTATACGAGCAATAAAAAAAATAGATTAGCAACTAATGAGTTGCCAACATAAAAAGAGAACATGGAACGAGAACGAGACCAACAAGGTGAAAGTCAAACAACCATTCAAGTGTCTGGTTTCATCAGCTCCAGGTCCCAAAACAAACTAAGAAAGGAACTTACAGTGGAAGAATATCAATCAGTTAAGAAGAGATTTGACTTTTATCTTTCTTGTTGTGCTTTCTTATTGAAGCTTGTATGATTTGAGAAGAATTAAAGGGCGTTTGAGCAAAAACTTCAGCAAAAGGATGGCGAGGGTTGTTCTGGTGTGTGTATTTTCAACGACTCTCTCTCTCTGTTTCTGTCGGCAAAGATAAGTCGAAAGGAAGGCGAAGGTGAAGGTAAGGTCTCACTGTATTTTCAACGATTATCTCTCTGTTTCGGGAAAAGAAGCTTGACAAGAGATACCAATAGCTGAGATCAGAGCTTAGTGAAAACAAGTTAAAGTTACCTTAGTTATATTTAGTCTTGATGACAAAAATAACTCTTACAGTAAAAATAATAATAATTAAAACTTAAAAAAAAATGATAAATACGACAACAACTGTGCATTCATTAACATATATATGTTTTTGCTTGAAAAGGGCAGAAAAGTCATCTGCGGTCCTCGGCTCCTCCAGGGTTTAAACATCGAGTGACTCTCTCCGTTCTGTCCCCCACTCTCTCTCGGTTCCCTTGTTAGAGCAGATTAGAGTTCGTTTGATTTCTCACTCTCACTCTCATTTCATTTTTGTTTCCATTCCCTTAAGTATCGAAACCACTTACTTTTTCTATCATCGATTTGAGGAGTAAAACTGGTGATCTCTTTTACCTTTCAGGAGAAAAACGAGACCACCTATTTGTATCAGGTAAAGATCTTAATCCTTTTTTTTTTCCAATTTCAAGTGTGATTATACCAGTATATGATGCTGTCGAAAAGTAATTAGGTCAAAATTATTCCAAGATTTGCACCACCAGTATTGTATGTGTTGGGTGTAGTGAATATTTTATTTCCAATATTTGCTTAGGGAGGGCATTGTGCAAAATTATCAACTCTAGTTCCCCAACTCATTGTTAATATTTCCAATTTTAAGCAAAAATGTCGCAAATTTTTTGGTTAAGCTTAAATTGTTGAAGAAAACCTAGGGATTGAATCTGTAATTGCCTCCGTTGTTGTTCTTGTCATCATCATCATTATTATTATCTCTTGGATCAAATGTTGTGCCATTGAATTAACTGCTTCCCTATTAGTTAGAATTGATAATTGGCACATTTGCAATTTGGACTTGAGAGTCATCTTTCCGTTTGCACTAGGCTGTCTATAACTTATATGTAGCAGCTTTTATTTTTTTCAGTATTTATGCCCTTTACCTTTGCACAGAATCATGGCTGAAAGTGATAGAAACGAACCAATCAACGAGCAAGTAGTTGCGAATATGTACACTGCTATGCGATCTGAACTAAACCAAATTTACTCGAAAATAACTGAACTTGAGATGGATGTGAGTGAGCATTCATTAGTCATCAATGCTATCCAACCGCTTGACCCTTCCAGACGATGCTACCGAATGATTGGAGGTGTGCTGGTCGAGAGAACTATCAAAGAGGTCCTGCCCGCTGTGCAGCGTAATAAAGAGGGAATTGAGGAGGTTATTGTAAGGCTTAATGAGGCTGCTGAAAGGAAGAAAAAGGAAATTGCTGATTTTGAAGCCAAGTACAAGATCAGGATAAGAAAGTCTGACAGTGAAGTAAAAGATGATACTAACAAGAAGGAGGGCTCTTCTCAAGGTGTTCTTGTGGGTCCTGCAGGTTCAAGTGAATGAGAGCTCTCATGTACTTTTCCATCTTCTTTATAGTTTATCGGACATGTTTGATCAAGTTTTCCTCACTTTTTTGTGTATGGTGTCCGCGCTATGGACATGTAATTTGTTGAAGATGGTTGTTTGACTAGCTTATATGAATGAACCTGATTGTGTTTGAAAATGTTTGAATGACAGAGCTGATTTTGAACGAAACCAAAGGAGAACGCTTTGGTTTTTCTTAGATTTGAAGGTAGGGGATGAGGCTCTTATAACTACTTGGTTTTGTCAGTGTTGCCTGGGCCATTTGCAATCCTTGGAAACTGCCTTCTCGAGGTGATTGATGCCTGGTGAATTAGACGATATGCCAAATCTCTACTTGATAAGCAGTGAAGGCTACGAGCAGAGTGTTTTGACATGCGAGGGAGAGAAGTTGGATGGCATGATGGGAGAAAGCGCGTTTAAGAGGACAATACTTTCCTTTGGAACCTTAGATGTATTGAGTGGCTCTTGGGATCATAGGATGGCAATGTGTCGGTTATGAAGGTTACTATCTGTATGTCCGCCTCCTCATACTTGGTCCTGTAAATTGCCGTTTAGCATGTCAAATGAGTAATGGGATGGGTTATTAGAATTAGAAAAGTGCATGCCCTTGAAATAAGCGGGTAAAGGATTCATACCCATCAAATGTACCATGTCGGTGTCTTGAGAGGGGTAACAGTTTATTTGTAAAGCGTATAATTTTTTTTTTACATTAACATATTAAAACGATTTGAAAATATAAAAATAATTTTAAATAATTTTTTTTTAAAATTTAACTAATTTCTATTTAGATCGCATTTTCAAATAGAATGAACATTCATTAACACACTTTTAAATACCTTTTAAAATAACATGCAAATGAAACAATTTTAACATGGAGACACAACTGTGTAGACAAAAAAATATGATAAAAAATGTTAAAACTAAAAATTAGAATGAAAATAATTTTTTTAAAAAAATATAGGGACTAAAATGAACATTCATACTTGATTTTTTTTTTTTTTTTTACGGGGATGGGTTGGGTATTTTTTTTAGATATAGATTTATCATAAAATTTATTAAGGATTAAGGATTGGGTACACACAGCTTTTTGTTAAGTAGGACTAAAATCATCTCCATCATAAAATCCGGGCTAAATGGATGCTACTTCTCTGAACTTTAACTCATTTGATAACCACTAATTTAGTTTCTAATTTCTTTTTTAACCTCTTTCAAATATCTTATATTTAAAATCAAATCATTTTATCCACAAGAAAAAACATTATTCAAAAAAGCATTGTCAAAACCCACCCGCTAAAAAACAAGTACTCCTGATTATGTGAACAGTACCATGGAAGGAGTTTGCAGCAGAGCCAAAAATTCGCTGGTTTGTCTCTTCCTATATCTGCCACGAAGCAATCCCGAATTCAATCCCCCAATCATTCCTCCTAGAATTCGGATTATTCCTTCTTAAATTATTAACTAGCCAGGTGTACCAGTTATGGAGTAGAAAGCCTCCCTTTCTCTAACTTCAACAATTCTATCCCTTATTAACTAGCCGGATGATTGTTTCCTCATCTGTCAAACAATGACAACAAGAATACACAGTTAATGATTCTTAAGATTCCCTCTCTCGGTAGTTAACATGTTTGTATCATTAATACAACAGCCGTCTCTCCTAGTGGAAATGTCATGCTGGAAGTTAATAATCATCAAGACCTTCTGAAATCAAGAACGAGCTCTCCGGATGTGTCTATGTCTACTGATAGCCAAACTGAAACTCTGAAACTTGAGGATGAGATCAACCTGGTTCTCCAGGCGCTACGGGTTTCACAGGATGCTGAGTACAAACTTGCAGAGGAGCTGCTTTTTGCTCAAAAGAAAACCTTTACCAGCATTTGGACAAATAGAGGTCTGAATTGGCAAGTCACACGTCAAAAACCAAGCCAGATGCTTTGCTGAGTGCCGTATTGAGCAGGGTTGATCAGATAAAGCGGGAAATGAGGAAACTCAAGGATATGGAAGAAGTGGCCAAAGGATTTGGAAGGACCTTTAAAGATATTCTCAAGGAACACTTTGGTTTGGAAGTTGGGAGATAAGGTTAGTCTTTGTCAGACGCTCATAAAATTTTGCCGGTGCGCTGTCTTCATGCTTGATCTGATCAGCCGTATATTCTCTAAGTGTACAGGCCGTGGTACTTTTATCTGCGGACATGCAAATGAGCACATATTCAGAGATCTAGTCTTGTTAGTTAGGAAATTCAGTGTCAACAATACAAAGGATGAAATTGGGGCGATTCAAGTGGCCTCGGTTCCATGGCACTGAATCAACACAGCGATTCAGAACAATGTTGTGTCAAACAAAATATGGTATAAAATGAGAAGTAAACACTTAAGATCTGCAGATCTGACCAAGGGATTTGGAAACACCTGCAAAAAGTAAACACACGGGTCTAGAAATTGAGAATTGAATCTGACCTTTATGCAACTTGAATGCTGTTTTTGATACTTGTTGGTAATATTCATTAGGTGATGAATGATAACGCATGAATTTTGGCTCAAACAGGCCTACCCGCAGAGTTCTTCTTTCCCCAGTGCTATGTCGCAGATCAAGCTGCATGAGAATTGGCCACACATGTTGTGAATGACCAACGTTGACATTTCTTGTCAAAATCTGTAATTTTTGTTGGAAGTCCATTTTGATATATCGTCAAAATAATCTTCACTTAAAGATTTGGGTTTCTAGAGAGAGCTCGATTTATTTGATAACTTCTATTTTGTCCCAGGGGCGGTCAAAGGAACATGGATTACCCAATGAGCAGTCCTCCATAAGTGCTGGGGAAAAAATGATTCACGACATGATAAGAGGAATTTAGTACCATTGATTTTGGGGGATCCGCATGTGGAGTCCACTAATCAACACATAAACCGTAAGTGTACGTGCCAGTGAATTTTTCTTTAGTTGAATCCCTAAATTTCCACTTATTTAAACATATAATTTCTAATGAAAATCCCATAGTCTTGACTACGAAAAACCCTTTGGAAGATGATAGCTTTTCATTTTGTTTTTAATTAACAACAGAGTTCTGCTGGTTCATTGGAATCTTCAGCAGTTCTTGAGTAATATAATAGGGTAGCCTTTCCCAATTCCTAAATTACCACCTCATGTATCTCAAATTTCGATCCATAATCTCTTAATGGAAGTCTTTAGTTTTAACTATACCGTTAACAAATCAAAAGTTACACCAGGAATCGCTCAGGTTACCCTTTAATACCACGCAAAATCCTCGCATTTCAGTATAGATTCTGGTTTCGAATTTCTTTATCCATGGTCCAACTCGTTCATTCCAGAGGTGCGATTCAAGGAAGCCAATTGCTCTGATCTATATACGAAGGTGTTCCCATAAGTAGTCGGAGCCTTCTCCTTTCTAATATATCAGTAATTGATTCTGTAATAAACTATAGGAAAACCAAATAGGTAGCGTAACAATCCAGAAACTGAAAACCAAGACAACGGGTTGTCTTGCATCCAACTTGACTTTGATCACTTGAGTTGGATAACTACGGCCAAAAGCATAAATCCTCCCCACGTAGTTTCAGTTGAAAAAATGTTGACCTTTTCATGCTAATCAAGGGCCGTATATCTGATAGTGATCACTCGAAGCTGCCGTGGTTCGTACACGCGCAGGCCAAAGAGGAGAAGCTTGCTAGTAGTAGATTCTTGAAAGTGGACACTTTCTTTTTCCACGACCAGAATTCTCACCGATGACCATACAATGCAGACGCCTTTTTTCTTTAATCCAAAAAGTGGTGTTGACAGGTGAAAATTTTACCTCCCTAATCCCCGTGCAAGAATAATAGTTTCAACTTACATTTCAAAAATTACTGACAATACAAGAACCGATCATTATGTTCGACTTCTCAAAAAGACGCAAAAATTCCAAGCCAAAATTTGACAGTCACTGATGTAAAACGAGGGGAGGGTGTTCCAGCCAACCTAGTCTTCATAAACACAATCATTTCTTCGGTCACATACGTCAAACATAACACCGACACCATTGAATATATAAGAGAGTCTGGCACAGAGAAACCATATATATCCTGCAATCACGTGAATGAATGAACTGTGCAAATGAAGCATACGCATCCACTGAAACAAACATTGTGAGGCACCCAGCACTGTTTTCAAACAAAGTGCACCACGGAGTATCACTAGTGCCAATTGTTGCTAGTGATACGAGGCAACCAGAGGAGCATTTAGCGCCCATCGCACCCATGTCTATCAAGGGACTCCAAAGAAAAGTATTATGTATGCATCTCTGGCTTTAAAACAGACAGAAAGGGATGAGGCAGTGCTGCAATAAGTGTCTGATTAAGCAAAATTAACTGGCAAATTCTACAAGGATGCCTAATAAATCAAGATTTTGATGTTCCTCGTACATGTGAAGGAGTCGATTCATTTCTTTGAGCTTGACACTGCCTTACAGTTGAAGGCCAAGTTGGCTGATTTCATTTTGTGAAAAGAAAACGTGGGCGTCATGATAAATCAATTACTCAATTTAGTCTAACCATATAATTAGGGCTCAACACAAATAAAAAAAAATGTCAAAAGAAGACCACGATGAAGTGTAAAGCGATAAAAATGCATTTGATTTCATAGGAAAATCTTCCACTAGTACAGAAAAATAAAGACATCCAATAAAAAAGAAGAAGACATCCAATAATGTGGAATGCCTTGTCAACCAGGAATACAACGAGAGAGAAAGGTGGTCATTAATCTTTAAAGCTATACTGAGAATAAAAAGAAATGTTAGAGAAAAAGATTTGTCACGCAGAAAAAAGAACAAGTTGACTAAAAGGTCTCAAAAGATAATATAATTTACCATTCCTTTACAAAACTTGAAATTCTAGCCGCAGCAGAGATATTAAAGTGCTAAACTACAAGACAAATGAAGGAGCTAGGTCCAGAGTAGGCGGCTCTACACGTGGATAAGAAGAACTTGTATTCGCAAATCTCAACCACCCAGAGAGGTTCAATAGAAGCAGTTTTTACCATTAATGCATGGAATTATGCTTTTGATTTACAATGACTTCAAAAATGCAAGCATGTTTAACACCATCAGTGCTAGGACTTGCAGACCAATCAAAGAAACATTGCCAAGGAATAACATCCAGCTAATCAACGAAAAATGATATGAGAAATCAGAAAGAATACATAGCAAAAGCAGGAAGACATGAAAACAAGTAAAAAATCTTATAATGAACATGGAGGCCAGCAATTCCAAAGAGATACTCGATTCAGTTCTAAAACTGGCATAAAGGAAAGGCAACTTCAATGGAAGTTAAAAAAAAAATGAAGCTATGATGCTTAAAAACCAAGTCCAAACACCCAACCAAAGTTCTCAATAATACTCTAATAACAACAACAATCAAGCTGGGTCGGCGATATGGACGAGTCACGTTCCCCGTGCTCATACAATATTAACACCGAATAAAAATGAAGAACTATCCAATACCTGGACATGCCAAAACATAATAAACTAACTAGACTCTCAAACTTTCCAAATTCAATGCTGCTGCTAACACACTCATTATGCACACACAAAATACATAAATAAGAGAAAAGGGAGAAACCTTGATTGATTCATTAATCATCAATAACAAAAGCAAGCACACAAATCCTAGTCCCAAGTCCCAACCACCAAAAAATTTAAATCAAAAAGAAGAAGAAAAAACTAACTTCCAGAAGCTGTTGACATGAGCATAGAGGTCATGAATACGAAAAGAATTACTCAATTCAAATCTTAACGTAACAAAAACCAACAGAAAACATATAACATCCAGTTCTGCTCCTCTTATTCTCTACAGCCACATAAGAAATGAAAGCACAGAACAAAAAACTTAGTCTACGGTGATCAAAAATCAACCTCTCAACAAAAGTTTTCACTGATAAAACACTAAAATCAAAATGAAAAACTATTTAGTATCGGAGCATGCCAAAACATGATGAACTACCCAGTCTCAAACTTCCATATTCAATGCTACTGCTACCATAATCGTTATCAACATACGCTGACCAAAAAAAGGAGAAACCTTGATTCATTGATCATCAATAACAAGAGTGAGCATACATATCCTGTTCCCAATCACCAACCTTACAAGACAAAAAAGAAAAAAAAAACTAACTCCCACAACATCATTCATTTAAATTAAAAAAAAAAAAGACAGCTAGAGAGCAGTAAATTTTATCATTACCATATCACTGTACAAGCACAAGCCTAGCATTATTATTGTTATTTCCCATACCTCCTCTAAACTCCCCGTTGTTGTTATTACCATTCCCTTCCCCCCCCTCCCCCTCTCCTTTTGGCACCGTCACAATCAACTCTCCGTCAGCAAGAACCGCACTCGCAAGCTCCGGCCTGGTGGTTTCCGGTAAACGGAATCTCCACATATCCAACTCTAAATCGTCAAGTGACGATAATTCAAGATACCCATTTGGCCTAATCACAATTTTAATGACTCCAGGGTGGATTTCAACTGTGTGGGCCCTCATATCACCAATGTTATCATCAGTTTCAGCTACAAATCGGAAACAATCGGGATTTTCCTCGACCGACACATCAGCATCTGACCGGAAGGGGAGTTCCAAGATCCGGCTGAATATGTGGGGTAGCCTCCTAAGTTTCTTGTTTTGGAACCCACCTGCAGAAGATGTTAATGGGTAGAATTGGATGGTAATGTTTCTTTTCTTGGGTAATGGGTGAACCTTCATGGTTCTTGATTATTATTTTTTTGGGTGTGTTGTTGGTGGGGGAGATGCAAGAAGTGGGTAAAATAAATACTGAAATGAAAGATGCTACAAGGATAAAAGAAAGTTTTTTTTTCTAGACAGGAATCAAAATCTTGTTGGGGTTGTGGAGGGGAAAAGGATAAACAAAAAGTTGATCGGTGTTCAATTTATTTGATGTGAGAGGAGAGGAGAAGGGAGGAGAGAACCAGAGGGAAACCCTAAGGCCTAAAGAGAAATGACAGTAAAGAGATGATTATATAGCATAGCCCTATTTGCAATATGTGTGCATGTGAGAGATATGAATAGATTCTTTGAGTGCTAAAAAGGGCAAATAATTTTTGTGGAATGGAATTGGATGGGAAATGTTTGGAGGGAATCCATTTTAGGAAAAAAGAAATGAAATCTTCTTTTCCTGTGAAGTCTGTGCAGAGACTGAGTGTGTGGGAAGGGGATTCAATGAACAGATAAAAAAGGGAATGACATTTTCTTATTACCCCTGCCTTTAAGTAAATTGCGAGGAATACCAAAAAAACCAGAAAATTAAAGTTTCCTTCTTTTTTTTTTTCATTTATATATCCGTGGATCAGGTTAAAAAAAATTTCAACACCAACAAAATATATTCAAGCTAAAATAATTCAAGAACACCTGGATTAAATTAAATAAAATACAGATTCGGATATGAGATCAAAAAAACTCTAAAAAAATAAAATAAAATTGTAAAGTTTAAGACTCAATAACTTGATATCAAATATGAAAACAAAAAAAAACCTTTAAAAAATACAACGATGAAGAAGAGAACCCGGGTCAGCTTAGAGTAACTTAACGAACCAACAACCCGTAATATGAGATCGGGATAAAAAAATAATTTCAAGAGGATAACCTAATAAAAAAACCAAAGTTCAATAAAAAAAATATCAAAAAAACTTCAAGCCAATTCAGGTTAACTTTACCAACCCGTTTTTGGAATACTCAAACAGTACAAAAAGTGAAAAAAGTAACAAAGCATAAGGACAAACAATTTAATGCAAAATGGTGAAAATGACAAAAAGAAAAAAAGTAATAAAAATAGAGGGAAAAAATCTGAGTTAACTCGGGTTAACGCAACTAACCTACCACACACAACATGATATCAGGATAAAAAAAATAGAACTCCAAAAGAAGGGCCTAACAAAAAAAGGCCCGGGTTAAATAAAAAAACATTATGAATGAAAATGCAAGTTGACTCGAGTTAGCTTGACCAACCTGCTCTCAAAATAACAAAACAGAAAGAGAAGGAAAAAAATATCAAAGCTCAAGGGATATTAATTTAATGCAAAATGATGAAATTAAAAAATAAAGTCATAAAAAATGAGTCAACCCGGGTTAACTCGATTGACCCATCACTCGCGACATGAGATCAACATAAAAAAAATTAGACTTTCCAAAAAAAAACCTAACAAAAAAGACTGAAAATAAATAAAGAAACACCGAGCAAGAAAATGCAAGCTAACTCGGGTTAACTTAATTAACTTATATTCAGGATAACCCAACAGGAAGAAAAGTGAAAAAATCACAAAGCTCAAGAGCTAGTAATTTAACGTCAAAGTATGAAATTGTTAAAAAAAAAATTCATAAAAAAAAACAGAGGGAAAAAAATATGAGGCAACCATGATTAACTTAACTAACCTTTTATCCGAGATATAAGATCGTGATATCTCAACAAATAGGAAAGCGCAAAAAACAATGAAGCTAAGGGCTTAATAACCAGATGTCAAGTGATGAATTTGAAAACAAAATTATTTTTCAATAAAGAACTGCCATGTTGGATGACATCCACAAAAAAAAATAACAAAGTAAAATATCCAACAGTAAAATAATTTAAAACCCAAACAATACAGACCAAACATATAAACAAATAAAAGAAGATAGTTAGGGTCTAAATTGAAAAACAAAAAAAACTAAGAAATGGATAAAAAAAAATTATTGAAAGATTGAGGACCGAAACTGGATAAAAAAACCAAATGAAATTAAATGTTGATGGACAAAATTGAAAAAAAGATAAATCAAGAATAGGACAAGAATATAGCAATCAAAAGAACGAGGACAAAAACTAAATTAAAAAAAATGCAAAAAAATTAAAAGGGATAAAATTGCAAAAAAAATAAATAATAACCAAGAAAAGTACAAAGCATAGAAATAGACCAATTAAAAGTAGAGAGACCAAATTGGATAAAAAAATCAAATTGAATAAAATACGCAGGGATGAAATTAAAAAAAAGAACCAAACTTAAAAAAAGTATCAAAAGCCAAATAAACAATAATTAAAAGAAGGATGACCAAAATCGATAAGATTACAAACCGGAGGATACAATTATTTTTTTAGAAGTTTAGGAGTGTTTTTTCTAGGAAATGATAGAAAAAAGAGAGAATAAAAAAAACCTTCACCGCAGCTCAATCGAACCTCCTCTGCGAGCATGTGCAACAAAGCTGGAAAGAGGATGACGCACCGCTC